>Ga0335082_10000602_pt1 | contig 37498 bp, 31 predicted proteins | sample Lox_Sample_41_FD_206718 | JGI IMG/M metagenome (GOLD analysis project Ga0335082, IMG submission 206718) | Soil microbial communities from Loxahatchee National Wildlife Refuge, Florida, United States - Lox_Sample_4.1 | ecosystem: Environmental > Terrestrial > Soil > Wetlands | place: USA...
TTGGAATGTCGAAGAGATCTTTTTCTTCCGGCCCGATCCCTTCGAACAGGAACTGCCAGGCCGCCCGGGTCAACAGATATGTCACGACCAACGCGGTGAGATTGATGATGACCCGAACGATATGGCGAGCGCGAGGAGAGAGATACCGGTCGACCAGGTCGATCCCGAAGTGTTTTTGTTCTTTCGTTGCGAGAACTGCACCCAGGAAACCGACCCACATAACGATCAGCCGCAGGAGCGGATCGGCCCATAGTATGCCGAGTGAGAACGCATTCCGGAGTACAACCTGGAGAAATGAGAGAGCCACCATGATCACGACGAGGATGACCAGAACCGATCTTTCGGCCAGGGAAAGGAACTCAGCAATTTTATCGATGAGCTTCATTGAAGATAAAATATTTTCCTCGCAGTGAGCGGGCAGATCATCTTACAAAAATATTCTGATGCAAGCAAAAATGATACTGACACTTTCAGCTTGAGCTTCTCTCTGAAATGCCCTATATTTTCCACCTGAACGAATTTCTCTTGAGAAAGAAACAGCCAGCATCCATTAACACTATAGACTCAGCCATGATGGCATCGAACGAGACCATACCGCCCTTTGAAATGGAATTCCGGATCCGCCCGGAAGACATCGACCGGCTGGGCCATGTCGGCAACCTTGTCTATATGCGCTGGGTGCAGGATATTGCGATCGCCCACTGGAATTCCGCAGCTTCACCCGCTGAGCTTGACAAGCTCGCATGGGTCGTCGTGCGCCACGAAATCGATTATAAGCATTCTGCGCTTCCGGGAGATGCGATTCTCGCCAGAACGTGGGTCGGGACTTCCTTCGGACAGCTCTTCGAGCGGAGAACCGAGATATTCCGTGCAATCGACAGGTTTCTGCTCGCCTCGGCCCGTACGCTCTGGTGCCCCGTCTCTGCGAAAACCGGCAAGCCAACCAGGGTAAGTGATGAACTCCGGAAGAGGTTTTCCGTTCGGGAATGTGCCTGATCAGCTTATGAGAATGGCGTATTTTTTGCTACTTTTGAGTTGACATTGGGAAGCGTACCACCATTGCTTTCCAGAGAACGATCAGTTATCGGGATTCAGTGATACAGAAATCATTGAAGGACTTGGCACAATAAACGGGGAGAAGATATGAACTACGCCATCGCCAAAATAGGTTGCTTGCTGACTTTGCTTGGGTTGTATGCTTCTGTATTGAACGGTCAACAGCGTTATGATCATGGAGGCAAGGTCAATGCATATCTGATGAACCTCATTCACGAGAAATTCGGTTCGGATTATTGTTATGTCGGATTTTCAATTCTTGATTCCTTGATATCTCATTCCCTAAGAGAAAATGATCGTATCCGAGATCCTTACAAAACATTGAGAGGATGCATTCTTTTCTCTACGTATAAAGATAACGGGAAAGACGAACCGAATTCTTTTATTGCTGGCATGGTAAAGAATGGACAGATCATCTGGGATAATGCGCCCGGAACAAAAGCAGATCTGGGTGGAGAACTATTGTACGCGCAGGACATAAACAAAGACGGAGCAGTGGATCTGCTAGTGCTCGAAGTGGATAGAGAATTTTTGCTCATGCGCGGCCCGGAGATGTATTACTTAAATATTCTAAGTTGGGACGGAAAACATGGAGGGTTTCTAAATGCATTTCTTAGGAAGAAAAAGGCGGCAGCGAAAGGAAAAGGTTTCTTTGAACTCAGAGTTGGAAAATCCGCGATTATAGGAGGTGGCCTTTTTGATTTGGCAGATGATCACAAGGACAGTATCAAAGCGATAACTGCCATTCTTCCAGATATCGATATGCAATGGGACAATTATAGAACAAAGACTTTTCCACATGTCACATATACGTGGAACGGAAAACAATACGGACTATGGATGAGTGCGAAAGATAATTATAGATAAGCTCGTATGTTCCTTTCCCAGAGCGTCCAGACCAGATGAAGAATCCTGACCAGCCCCGTCTTATGTACCAACCTGAATTTGGTCAATTTCTTTATCTTCTCTCCGAGCACGAGATGGACTTACGGACGCGAATTATCGGAGCTGCATCTGGAATTCACGATGGAATCTTGTGACTTCTCTGGATTCCCCGTTCCGGGTTCCAGCGAAACCTGAAAAATCCGATAGGCATTTCAGAATTATTTTCCGTACCTTTCAGGGAGACAGAAGTACCGCGCGGGAGAAGATCATTCCCCTCCTATCACAATCCGCTCTTCGATTTACATTGTTAACCGTTCAGAACCGCAATCTCAACAAGCCGGCGAGATTGGATTTCGTGCGACTAACCATTCGTTTGGAAAAAGGAAAACCACCGTGAACGAACTCATAGAAGAATTCATTCAGTGTCGAAGCATCGCCGTCGTCGGATTTTCCCGTACGGGAAAGAAATTCGGAAACTCCGCTTACAAAGAATTGAAAGAACGGGGATTTGAAGTATACGCCATCCACCCGACCGAGAGAGAAATCGGAGGGGTCCCCTGCTTCCCAAACCTCTCGAGTCTTTTCGGAAAGATCGATGGTGTGTTTGTTTGTGTACCACCACAGAAGGCCATCCCGGTTCTCGAAGAAACAGCTTCACTCGGCATCCGGCACGTCTGGCTGCAACAGGGCTCCGAATCCCCGGCAGTGTACGATGCCGCCAGACGGCTCGGCTTGCCCGTTATTTCAAAGAAGTGTATACTGATGTACGTGCAACCGGAGCGGTCGTTCCACCGCGTTCACCGGATAGTCAATACGGTTTTCGGAAGAGTCTGACATGAACTGCTCATCTCTCCTGAACGAATCAGAAATATCATCGGTATGAAACAGAAATCCCGCATACTGATCATCGTCATCATCGCGTCCATTTCATCGGGACCAGGTATTTTTGGTCAGCCACTCCTTCCCGTCATCGTCAATGAACTTTGCGGGTTCATCGACACCACCGGTTCGGTTGCAATATCACCACAGTATCTTGAAGCCGACCGGTTCTCCGAAGGATTCGCCTTTGTGAAGAAGGGCGAGAAGCTGAATAACGGAACATACGACATCCGTGAGGTCGGATTCACCAATCCGGGCGGCGAGTTTCGCGAGGTGAAGGGATGCGACAAGATCGGCCCGTTCAGCGAAGGGCTGGCACGCGTTCGGCATCCCGGAGTCGGAGCGGTGAGCAACACCAAGTGGGGATTTATCGATACGACCGGAATGTTGTCGATCAAGCCGCTGTACGATGGAGCGGGTGATTTCTCGGATGGTCTCGCATGCGTGGAACATCTCAGGATGTTTCTCTGGGTCGTTATCTCGGATTCGTTCGGGTATGTCGACCATTCAGGCCGCCTCGTCATCCCCTACGAGTTCGATCAGGCAGGAGATTTTTCCGAGGGGTTCGCGAACATCACCCTGGCGGGAAAAAAGGGATTCATCGATCGAACCGGAAAGATGGTTGTGCCGCCTCAATTCGAGGGAGTTCGACAATTCTCGGAGGGTCTTGCAGCCATCGAGCGTGACGGTAGATGGGGATTCATCGATACGGCTGGAACAGTGCGCATCGCGCCAACGTTCGAAGATGCTCGATCATTTCATGAGGGTCTTGCGCCGGTGAAAAATTCAGGACTGTGGGGATTCGCCGATCCAAAGGGAAACGTCGTGATCGAACCGAAATATTCCGCCGCCTCCGGTTTCTCGGAAGGGAGAGCTGCCGTTTGTCTCGGGGACAAATGGGGTTACATTGACCGGGATGGAAAGACCGTTATCACCCCTCAGTTCGATTACGCTTCCGGATTTGATCACAGAAGAGCCATGGTTGTCGTGGGAGAGAAGCGCGGATACATCGACCCGCTCGGCAGGTTCGTCTGGAATCCGTCGAACTGACACATCACCTCCGAAAGTTCAGATCACGCTGAGGAGATCTTCGATGACGTGATATTTCTGAAACGGAGGCATCATATAGACACCCGCCACGCACGGTTTTGCCTCCTTCAGGAATTCCATGGCAAGCTTCACACCGACTTTCATTCCATCCTTTCCCGCATTGCGCATCATCTCACGAAAATGTTCCGGAATTCTCATCCCCGGGATCTCATTATGCAGGAAATCGGCATGCTTGAAACTCCGGAGCGGAATGATTCCCACCATCACCGGTATCTTGAATTGTTCGATGCGTTTCAGGAACGTTTCGAGTGTCTTCATCTCGAACACCGGTTGCGTGAAGAAGATATTCACGCCGGATTCCACCTTGCGTGCAGTCTTTTCAATTTCCGCGTCCAGATTATCCGCCGAAGGATTTGCGGCGGCGGCAATAAAGAACGACGTCGGCGCGCCAATCGAATTTCCCATAATATCGGTCCCCTGGTTCATGGAATGGACCGCACGTATTAATCCGACGGCATCCACATCGTAGACCGAATTCGCGTGCGGGTAATCCCCAATGCCTGCAGGATCACCGGTAATACAAAGGATATTCCGGATGCCAAGCGCGTACGCCCCCAGCAGTTCCGCCTGCAATCCAATGAGATTCCGGTCCCTGGTTGCGAGGTGCGTCATTGCTTCAATACCGACCCGCTGCTGAATCTGCATCGACAGGGCAATCGAGCTGATGCGGAGCCGTGCACGCGCCCCGTCGGTAATATTCACCGCATCGATCCGCCGTTCGTAACAGAATTGCGCACCCTCGAATACGCTGGACATATCGAGACCGCGGGGAACGTCCAGCTCTACGGTGGTCATGAATTTCTTCCCCACGTTGTGCGCAAACTTCGACCATCGTGACGGCTCCACATAATATTGAGGCTGCAGTTCTTCTCTGGCAGAAGCTTCCGATTTCACTGAAATTTTCGGTGCGGGCTTTCCCACTTTTATGCCCTTCACCGCAGCGGCCATCGCACGGATGTGTGCCGGAGTCGAGCCGCAGCATGCACCGACGAGCGTGACGCCCGATTCGACAAGCTCCTTGGCATATGTCGCAAGGTATTCGGGAGTCGTATGGTAGATGGAGCGGCCGTTGAGGAGTGTCGGGATTCCGGCTGCCGGCTGTGCGGACAGAATCACGCCGTCCTTATATGCGCTCCTGATGATGGCAAACATGCGCTGCGGACCCACAGTACAGTTTGCCCCGACCACATCCGCACCCTGCTCGATCAGATGCTCGATCACATCGATCGGAAACGAGCCGCTGAGAATGGCTCCGTCTTCGGCAAACGCCTTCTGCGCAACGATGGGAAGCTTGGTAAGTTCCTTGGCAACTCCGAGAGCAATATCCAGCTCCTGCACGCTGACAAATGTCTCCAACATGATCAGATCGACACCGGCTTCCAGAAGAATTTCCAACTGCTCGCGGAACGCATCACGTGCCTGGCTGTGTTTGATCTTGCCGATCGGCTCCAGGAGCATGCCCGTCGGTCCAACCGCGCCGGCAACGTACACGTCTTCTCCCGCCGCGCGACGGGCGATCTCAACGCCTCTCATGTTGATTTCACGCAATTTATCCTGAAGGTGAAATTGCGTGAGTCGGAAACGATTTGCCGAAAAGGTATTCGTCTCGATGATTTCGGATCCCGCGGCAATGTACTCCCGGTGAAGCCGCTCGATAATATCCGGATTCTTGATATTCTGAATTTCGTGAGGAAGTTCCGGATACTCATAGAGATCGAGCAACGTGCCCATCGCTCCATCACAGATGATCGGACCATCCTTGAGGCGTTCTTTGAACGGTTTTTTCATAGTTTCCGGAAAATAAAAATCCCGCATCCCTTTGAGGGACAGCGGGATGACGGGGTTAGTATACCAAATCAGCGTCTGAATTCCAAACGGGTCGAGATTTCAGTCTGCAAGTTACCTGCTCAGAACTTTTTCGAATTCGCGGATAAATTGTCTCCCTCCCAGGGTTTCGGGGGGGCACGCGTCTCTTGTTGTAGACTAATGAAGTGGGAAGTGACCCGTTTCAATCAGTGCTCACGTGATTGGATGGTGGGAACATCTAAAAACCGTATCGCGTTAACAAGATCTTTTACCCCGTGCCGACACAAGGTCCTACGATCATTCCAAACCTCACCTACTGCTCCCCGAACTTATATTTCGCGCGGGCTATTGACTCGATCGTGATCGGACCCATTGCGGCCGCATAGCCTGATACCTTTCGGGCAAGATCTTAATTCTTCCGTGACATGCCTGCTCTCCATAGACCTATTGCATTTGTAACAGATCACCGGCATTCCGAAGTGCCGTAACAACAGGACTCGCTTGTAATGCATCGGGTGAAGTGGTGAAATTGAATTTTCGTCAGATTACATCCCTCCCCGACTACTCTTGCCTGATCTGATATTGCCATGTGTCGTGCCGTTCGGCATGCTCCAGGGACCATGTACAAAAAATAATCATAGAGAAGATGTGGAGAAATTCAACATCCCTCTTTAAGATGAGCATAGAATTCCACTAAGAAGGCCAACTTGATCCGTCATAAGCCGCAGATACCGGTCGATAAATCCTTTCAAGACAATCTCGCGTTCAGGTTAATCGTGGTATTGATTTGAATCGGATATCTCATTATCTTATTGGCAAGTCGATGAAGGCCCATGAGAGCGGACATCGGATGTGCGCGTCAATGACCTGATAGTCGAACCAAGGAATCAGCAGTTCCTCTTCCCTTAGCCCCCTACCAAGCCGACCTGCACGATTCAGCCCGCTTGTAACGCGCGACAATCTCCGTGTAATTACATGGCGAATGCGTTGTGGTAGTTAGCTTTATTTCTCAGAGCGGTCATTTCTCACAGTCAAGTTCGCCGCCTCACGGTGTGCCTCGCGAAAATGTTCGGTTTCTTTCCGAAGAAAGTATGGATCAGAAAATTATTGGCATGTTTGTCAGAAGTTGATTATGCGGCGTCACCATTTTCCGAAAGGAGGAGATGGTATGAAAAACGCTGTTCGAGTTTTTTCTTTCCTGTGTATCATGATCTGTTTCGCATTCCTGCTTGTTCCTTCCACCAGCCTGCCCGCACAAAGTCGAGTCCGCCGTTCATTGACAGCCGGGGGACGCGCAGCCAGTGTGCAGAAGCAAATTCAGGAACACCAGTACTTTTTGGATTCAGCCAAGCGCGGTGCACAACTTAAAGCGATGGCAGGTACTCCGTCAAACGCATTTTCTCAGTTTAAGAAGGTGCAAACGTCATCGACCATATTCTTTCAGGATGACATGGAAAGCGGCACGAACGGCTGGACGGTCGTTTCACCGACCGATAGTGCAGCCTGGCACTTGGTAAATCGGAATGATGGGGGGGGTAAATCTTGGAAAGCTGGGACATATAGCGGAACCTACGCAACAGGAGCAAGGGTGTACGATGTACTGATTTCCCCTCAAATAAGTTTGAGCGGCGCAATGCGACAGGTGACTCTTCGCTTCGCCGAAAGTTATTATACTGAACTCGGATGGGATTTTTGTATGGTTGATGTCACGACGGATAGCGGCACTACGTGGACACACCTTCGTGGCGGGTATGGTGAATCTGTTTCTGGGGACAGTCATTATTGGAAAGGCTCGAACCTTGATCTCACGCCGTATGTTAACCAAACCATCAATCTCCGGTTCGTGTTCGATACGGGGGATTCACTCTTCAACAATTTTGATGGCTGGTCAATTAGTAATGTCATTGTCTTTGACCAAACTGCGTGGGTCACCGGAACCATTTTCTTCGACCAGAACAAAAACGGCATATACAACACGGGAGAAAGCACTATCACAGATTTATTCTCCCCCTATATCCTTACTCAGAATGGGACATATTGGGAGTGGTACCACGACTTGAAGCAGTACGGCGACAGCACATTTAATGTTCCTTTGCCGTTAGGTTCGTATTTCCTTGTGCTGACCGATCGTAACTTTGAGAATTGGTATCATCCCTGGATAACGACCACACCGGAGACACTATCCATCAATTTAAGCATTGGTGGTCAGGTGGACACAATAAATACTGGCTACTACAGGCCACCCTGCATCATGAGCGGAAGAGTATTTCAAGATCTCAACCACAATGGCCATTATAACAATGGGGAGCCGGCTTTTACTGATCCGGTGATTGACCTGGAACAGGGAGACTTGCCAAACGTCCACCTGCTTGCTCAGACACACGTAGACTCGACGGGGCAATTCAGTTTTCAGATAACCGTAAAGAGTTGGATGAGTCGTAACTACAGGATTGCTCAGTACGACGTACCCGGGAACTGGATTGCTACAACACCGAATGGCGATGACCCCAACGACGTCCAGTCTTACAGCATTTCGATTGGGGCCAGGGATACGGTCTTTGGTGGGCTCGACTTCGGCAGTTATAAACGATATCCAACTGATCATGGGGTGATCAGGGGCCACGTCTTTAATGACTTGAATGGGAATGGTGTTCAAGATGAGGGAGAACCGATGATGAGCCACTGTTCTCTTTCGCTTGGAGGTTATGCTGACCATTTTCCTCCACCAACGTGGACAGATTCGGCGGGGAGGTTCTCATTTACCGGGCTGCCATCAGCACGGTATTTGGTGGCACTCTATGCAGGAGGCACACCATACGGTTGGCAGCAAACGTTCCCAGTGAATTCTCCATATTGGTACGACATTCAGCTCGGTACCGGCGAGGTGCGCGACAGCATAATTTTTGGGACGTACAAGTTGCCGGTCGGCACTGTTCGGGGGCATCTTTTTTATGACACGAACCGGAACGGCGCCCAGGACCCAAACGAGCCATCACTTGCAGGAAGCAGTTTTACCATTCTGGGACCAAATGATTTTTGGCGTGTAGAGGTAGAAACTGATCACAATGGAGATTATTCAATTGACACGCTTCCGATAGGCGTTCACATATTGAACCTTACCAATAGTCCGTGGATGGTGCGGTCGATTCCCCCCTCTCCCGACACGTTTGCACTCGCCCAGTCGCAGACGGTCACAAAGAATTTTGGCGTCTATGACCTATCGCCCTGCTCGATTAGTGGAAGTCTATACAACGATCTGAATGGAAATGGCGTGCGTGACCCGAATGAACCCCCGGTAAAGGGCGTCACTGTGTATACCAACGTCTATACAAGCACACTGACAAATGACAGCGGGAATTTCCGATTCGATTGGTTATGGGCGGGGTATTACAAATTGACGATCCCTATGACTGCCGGGTGGAGACAAACTCAACCTGCTTCTCTGCAGCCATACAGCGTAAAGCTTGGCGATGAGCAGAACCTGTCTGGATACGATTTTGGTGTAACGAAGGACTCGACGTTTAATGTTGCCTTCCGCACATTCCTCCCTGAAAGCCTTATTTCAGATGTCTATGATAACAGAGGGAGGGCGTGTATGCCGATGCCGACCATCCCGGTAGGAACTGAAGAAACATTCGGGCTCGTTGTGCCGCAAGGAGGACTTAACGGTCTGCATATTGAGTTTGGTACTGGGTCTAAAATTGCAGACAGTATATGGGCGTCACATTTGCCGCCGCCTATTGCCTTCACGCAGAGGTATAAATGGGAATTCAAATTATCCGGGAATGATACGCTCGCAGATGGAGAAGAGGTGATGCTCTATGCTCGCTACAAATATTTTACCAAAAGGTTTCTGATAAGCAGATACTGGTGGGAGGAAGGTTCTATACCGCTGGTTACGAAGGGTCCTAAAGTGATCAAACAGGTATGGCCCGAGCAGATCAACTACAAGGTCGCCATGCCGAACCTGGTGAATATTTTTCAATCACTGGACCGGTTGTACTCGATTCGTTATGCTGCCGGTCTCCCACCCATCGACGGTTTGGAAATCGGACTTGTCCCAGGTCCTTATTCGGTGTATTTCGGTTATCCACCTTATAAATCCATCTGGTCATCTCTCACAGATCGCTATCGTAATACGCACAAAGGACGACCGAGATGTCTTGACATGGGAGGTCCGAGGACAGTCAATAAGTACCCGCCAAAGTCTGGAAATAACATTCTCTTTGCTGAACAGCTTGCTCTCAAGGCAAATCTCTTGCTGAGCGACTATGCAGTAACTCAAGCCGGTCTTGGCAGTTTGATTTTCCACGGTGATTCAACAAATCCTTTCAACGGGTTATCGGTGCGGGCTATTGGCGCAAAGATAGATACTGCCATGTCGAATTATGTCGCTCCGGCGAGTGGTTCTAAGACTGGCGGATACTGTGCCTGTGACACGAATTTCTTCGATGTGGCATACAGGACAATTCGCATGATAGATTCTGCATTTTGCGGCCGGATGGATACGATAGGGGATTTTACAAAAGGACAAAATTTTGCTCTCAAGCCTGTCCGATCGCTCTCTGACGTGCCGTTCCTGTCAGTCGATAGCAATTTCTCGTCTATCGCGCATTATCGGAGTCCCGAAATAGTGAAACCGCTGCAGTACAGGCTGCAACAAAACTATCCGAATCCATTCAATCCGCTAACGACGATTCAGTACGATCTGCCGGGGCAGAGTAAGGTCGTGCTCAAAGTGTACAACATCCTCGGTCAGGAGGTTGTCACACTGGTCGACGAGGTTCAGGATGCGGGCTTCAAGACGGTGGAATTCAATGCGAGCAGGCTTGCGAGCGGCGTGTACATTGTCCGACTCGCTGCGGGGAATTTTACTGCAGTAAAGAAAATGGTGTTCGTGAAGTAATTAAATCTAAGCTGATGAACGGAGGAGGATGAGCGGCAGAGAAAACTGAACCTCCCTCTGCAATGGTTTCAAACGCAGAGGGAGGTTTCGTTTTTAGAAGGGAAAATTCTCGGCTTCAGTACCTATTTGTTCAGGAGCTGTTGTATCTTGTCCGCCAGCAGTTTTTCTGATTCCTGCTCACCCACCAGCGTTTCAACAAGATTACCGTTTTTGTCATAGATGAAGGAGGTAGGGAGAGCCCCGCTCCAATTTTTGTTCATGCCGTTGATGAACGCGTCTTCCTCCGGTTCATTCACGATGTATGATGGGAATCCCACCCCAAGATTGTGCAGGGTCGGCTTCACCTCACTCTCCAGAATGTCCAGGTCATCGGCAGAAACAAGTACGAGCCGAAAACCCCTCTTGCCAAATTTCTCGCGAAGCTTCAGAATATCGGGCATTTCCTCCTTGCACCACTTGCACCACGTCGCCCACACATTGACGAGAACGACATGACCGGAGTCTGTATGGATGATAGACTTCAACTCTGCAACACTCACCGGCTTTACCGAGGAGAGTGAGTCTTCGGCATTACCGGGGCGGGATTTCGACGTGCCGGCAGCAAGGCATAATAGAACGGCCGATATGATCAGACTGCGGCTCAAGGTGTCATGCGTTTGATGGAGCAGCCGAACGCCTTTGTCGTCGTCACCGAAAGCTCCTTCCCCGCGAGAAGCTTGTCGAGGGCATCTGCAAGGTCATGCGAACCGACTTTGTCCGGGTTCCTGCTGTCATCAATTCTCCCATGATAGACCAGTTTTCCTTCCGGGTTGAGAACAAATATTTCCGGTGTCACTTGCGCGTCGTACTGATCGGCAATCTTGTTGGCAACATCCTTCACGACGGGGAATTTGAATCCATGTTCCTTGGCGTGATCGGCAATCGCCTGAATATCTTCGGCCTTGTTGGCGTTCACACCGATGAACTCGACCCCTTTTCCGGAATACGCCTCACAGAGTTTTTCCATGCGATCGTTGTACCCGTTCGAGACGGGGCATTGGGTCGAGATGAACATCACAACCGCGAGCTTGTGATCTTTCAGCATGCTCTTCAGGTCGATTTCCTTTCCGTCATAATTCTTGAGCGCAAATGACGGCGCGGGATCTCCAACGTTCAGCGGCTTCAGTTCGCCGGCAAACGCGCAGAGGGAAAATGCGAGAACAAGCGCCACAATGTATTTCATACCAGATCTCCTTGTAAATTGTAATGGAATTTATTTTCGATGAATCCAGACTTCCGCTATCTGGACGGCATTGGTCGCTGCACCCTTCCGGAGGTTATCGGAAACGATCCAGAGGTTTAATCCGTTCGGAACCGTTTCGTCGCGCCGGAGCCGCCCCACAAAAACCTCATCCTTGTTATGCGCCGAGGTGGGCATGGGATAAATACTCTGGGAAACATCATCCTGTAGGCAAACACCGGGTGCATGCGAAAAAGTTTCTCGAACCTCTTCGATCGTATAAGGTTGCTCAAATTCCACATTGACCGACTCGCTATGTCCTCCATACACCGGAACGCGGACGCACGTCGCCGTGACTTTGATGTTGCTGTCCCCCATGATCTTGGCGGTTTCATTTACCATCTTCCACTCCTCTTTGGAATTTCCCCCATCCACAAAAACGTCGATCTGGGGAAGGACATTGAATGCGATGGAATGCGGAAATTTCCGTTCGGGGTGGGGTTGTTTGGCAATTTCGGCTTCAAGCTGATCTACTGCGCGTTTTCCCGCGCCGGTGACCGACTGGTACGTTGAGACAACGATCCGCCTGATCTTCCACTTGTCATGCAGCGGTTTCAGTGCGACCACCATCTGAATCGTAGAACAATTGGGATTCGCGATGATGCCTTTGTGAGCAGCCACCTTCTCCGGGTTCACCTCGGGAACGACGAGGGGAACTTCGGGATCCATCCGGAACGCGCTGCTGTTGTCAATGACGAGGGTTCCTTTATTTGCGGCGATCGGCACGTAGGTTTTGCTTACCGTCGCACCCGCAGAGAAGAGCGCAATATCAATTCCCGAAAAACTGTCAGACGTAAGTTCCTCCACAATATATTCTTTCCCTGCAAACGTGATCTTTTTCCCCGCCGATCGGGCCGAGGCAAGCAGCCGAAGTGTCTTGACCGGAAACCTGCGTTCTGCGAGAACGTCGAGTATCTTTCGTCCAACCAGTCCTGTCGCACCGACGACCGCAACCGTATACGTTTTCATATGCATTCCACAATCCTCTTATGCAATACCTTCACGCTCTCTGATGATTTCGAACTGATCACGATCGACAAGTACCTCGACAGGTCGCGGTCTCCCGTTATAGTTTGACGCAAGAACATATCCATACGCTCCGGTGCAAAGAAGCGCAAGAATTTCGTTCCGATCACATACCGGCATCGGACGGTCCTGGGCAAAGAAATCGCCGCTCTCACAAAGCGGACCAACCACATCGACCACTTCGTGTTTCGCTTCGCGCAAGCTCAGTGGCACAATTTGATGATACGACTGATACAAGCTCGGCCGAATCAAATCATTCATTCCCGCGTCGACGATAACAAATGTCCGCGCATCACTCACCTTCCTATATAAGATTTTCGTCAATAAAATTCCAGCATGAGCGATCAGGGATCGGCCCGGCTGAATGAGTATCCTGCATCGGGACTTCCTCAGCTCCGGCAGGATCGCCTCAAGAAGCTTCGCTGTCGAGAGATGCAGCTCGCCTCCTTCCGGCTCGGGGGGAAGTGACGGATGACTCACGAAGCCGCGGTACTGCACGCCGAATCCGCCACCAAAATTGAGGTCACGGGTCTCTATCCCCTCCGATCGAAGTTCGGTAATAAGCGTTACCATGGCTTTCGCGGCAGCAATAAACGTCTCACTCCTGATGATTTGGGAACCGATATGACTGTGGATTCCGAGAAATTTTATCGCCGGGAAACGCTTCATGCCGCGGATAAGCTCTTTTGCCTTTTTCGGATCAAGACCGAATTTGTTGTGCTTGCGTCCGGTCGTGATGTAGGGATGTGTCTCGGAAGCAATGTCGAAATTTACTCGTAGGAGAACATTTGCCGTGCAGCCGACGGCAGAAGCGATCTTCTGTACGACTTCGAGCTCGCTCTCGGATTCGACATTCAACGACATGATGTTCTGCCTGAGTGCAAACTCAATTTCGTCGTCACGTTTCCCGACGCCGCTGTAGGTGATCTTCTCAGGGGAAAATCCCGCCTGCAGTGCGAACTTCATTTCGCCGATGGAACCAACGTCCGCTCCGATTCCCTCCGACGCCAGCAGTTTCAGGATTGTTACGTTGGCGTTTGCCTTGACAGCATAGCACGAAAGATGATCGATCCCGTGAAGGGCTCCCTCGATCCACCGGCAATGGTCCAGGATCGATTGTCTGCTATAAACGTAGGCAGGAGTTCCGACACTCCGGGCGACCTCACGAAGGTTCGTGCTCTCACACCATAGCTCATTTTGTCTGTATTGGAATTCTTCCATGAGATGTGGAATTCAGTTCCGCTGTTCTGGTTCAGTCAACACAATGTGGTCAATGCGTGTCAGCCGCGTGGATGGAATGTTCTGTGAACTTCCTTCAGATATTCCCTGTCGATATGGGTATAGATCTGCGTCGTCGCGATATCGGCGTGGCCGAGCATCTCCTGCACAGCGCGCAAATCCGCACCCCCTTCCAGTAAATGCGTCGCGAAGGAATGCCGGAACGTATGCGGATGAACATCTTTCTTGATACCGGCTTTTGCAACATTCTCGCGAACGATATTCCATACCGTCATTCTTGACAGCGGCGTTCCCCGGGCATTCAGAAAGAGGACATCGTGTCCCTTCTTTTTGCCGGCAAGAATTGTCCGAACCTGTGCGTTATATTTCGCGATCCATTCCAGCGCGGATCTGCCGATCGGTACGAGACGTTCCTTCGAACCCTTGCCGAACACCCGCACCACGCCTTCTTCACGCAGTACATCCGACTGACGCAGGCCGGTCACCTCTGCAACCCGCATCCCGGTGGCGTACATGGTTTCCAGAATTGCCTTATCGCGGATCCCCAGGGGCTTCGCAACATCGGGCTGGCGCAGGATCAGGTCGATTTCATGCTGACTCAGCACATCCGGCAGTTCGCGCGATCTCTTCGGAGGATCAACCTGCTGCGTCGGATCATTTTCTGTGATTCCTTCTCCAATGAGAAATCGGTGAAACATCTTCAATGATGAGAGGTTCCTCGAAATGCTGCGTGGCGATAAACCCATTTTCTGCAACAGCGAAAGATACTCCGTTACATGCTTCGGTCGAATCGCATCCGGCCCGGAGACATGTTTCCGCTCAAGTACATCGAGGTATCGCGTCAGATCGAGAGTATACGATGCGATCGTATTCCTGGCAGCATTTTTTTCCAACTGGAGAAAATGGAGATACGATCGTAGGTGAGTTTTCATGTCGGGGGCGGCACCTCGCCCGGGGGCGAGGAAGATTCATTTTTTGGCGGAACCGTATCATTTGGGGAAACCACAGAGGTCTCTTCGGTCCGCTGTTCCACGGAAGGCGGCTCGGCGGATGGTTGCTCTCCCGAGACTGCCGGTGATTCCGACATGGACGGCTCCAGGGCTTCAGGCGGAGGCGACTCCATGAGGGCAGGCATCGGTTCCGGTTCCGGATACGTGATGCGCTGATGATGTATTCCGATGAGAATCTTCAGAAATGCTTCCTTGATATGCGTGAGATCCCGCAGAGTCAGTTCGCACTCGTCGAGCTGCCCCTCGATAAACCGGTGCTTGATCATGTTGTCGATTGACTGGTCGAGCCGCTGGACGGTCATTTCCTTCAACGAACGGGTCGATGCCTCGACAGAATCGGCAAGCATCACGATAGCCGTTTCCCGCGTCTGCGGCTTCGGCCCCGGGTAAAGAAAATCTTCCTCCTTGATGTTTTCCTTTTGCGGCCGCTTGGCCGCCTGCTTCAGGGCTTTGTCGTAGAAATACGATATCCGCGTCGTACCATGATGCTGAGGAATGAACGCGACGACGCTCTCCGGCAGCCCGTATTGCCGTGCAAGGTCGATTCCTTCCTTGACATGTGACTGGATAATGAGTGCGCTCATACGCGGGCGCAGTCGGTTATGACGGCTCGGAGCACCGACCTGATTCTCGACGAAATATTCCGGTTTGAACATCTTGCCGATATCGTGATAATAGCCTCCGACGCGCGCAAGGATGGAGTTTGCGCCGATCGATTCCGCTGCGGCTTCCGCGAGACTCCCTATTGTCTGGCTGTGATGAAATGTTCCCGGAGCTTTCTCTGATAGTTCCTGCAGCAACGGATGATTCACGTCGGCCAGCTCTTCCAGTGTCAGGTCGGTCGTAACATGGAAGACTCGCTCGAAAAAGATCAACAGACCGTACGTCAGTACCGGAGAAATGATCGCGTTCACTGCGGCAAAGGTCAGCATCATCGCAACGGTTCTGAATCCATCAAACTGTTCAAGAGAGAACGCCACCATCGGCACAGCATATCCAATGAAGATGAAGATCATCGACTGGAAAATCTGCGTTCTCTTTCGCAGATCGCGCACCGTGTAGGCACTCAGCGCACCCGCCACCAGCGAGGTGAGTGCAATCGTGTAATCATTCCCGTGGATACCCGCCACAAGCCAGGCAATGGTTACCGTCGCGTAAAAACCCACACGTGAATCGAACATGATCGTAAAGAGCATGGAAGCGGCGGGAACAAAAATGAGATATTGCGCCGGTTCGGATACTCCCCATTGCACGGAGAGATATGCGCAAACGGTTTCCATGATGATCAGGAGGGCAATCATCGCAAGCCGGCTATTGTCCGCAAAAATCCGCTTCCGGAAGAGGAAGAGGTACATTGCAAACAATGCCAGGATCACGATCACTTGCAGAAAAATTCCGATCGCATGCTTCGATTCATTGAAGGGGGATCCCCGCTCTGCCTTGGCTTTGAGGTAGGACTCGAGTTTGAGCTTGACATCGGGGGTTATGCGTTCATTCTTCCCGATGACGCGTTCATTTTCGAGAACATAGCCGACTGTTCTGGGCACGTTCTCGAGGGCTGCTTCCGCCGAAGCGGATGTCGCGGCGCGGTCAAAGATCAGATCCGGAGCCAGAACCGACCCGACGATCTTCGCATTGAGAGTGCCTGCGTTTACGCCGCCGAAGAACCGGTCAAGACGGCCGGTCAGCAGGACACTCGCTTCCGTCCAGTCATAGACTTTGCCTGTGGAAGATACTTCTTCGACCGATCCCTTTCGCATCGCAAGCTCGGGGCGTCCGAGTTTCGACTTGCTTTGATCCATCACCCCCGAACGATAGACTTCGTCGAGATTGTCGGCCATCGTCTCCCGCAGTGATCCAAAAAACTGGCGCCGGCTGGCACTCTCTTTTGCAAGAACATCCCACTCGGCATCCGTCAGCGAAAATGGAACTGCCCGTGCGATCTGGAAATATGCGAGCGAATCATCACTTTTCCGTGTTTTTTGCATCCGGGTACGCAGTCCCGTTGCAGACTGGAGCGCCTGGATCACGTCGTGAAGCCGAGTCTCTGCCGAGTGCGGAATGGAGTCTATCCTCTCGAAAACGGGATCAACAGACCGAAGCGCGTCCTCCTTCTCTTTTTCGTATTGCTGAAGATCTTTAAATACCGGAAACGAAAAGGGTGAGATGAGATCGTTATCCGTCCAGACGGTTCCCACATTAAAATCATACTGAATCGTCTCGGGATGAGGGAACATGAGAATGATGGCGACAACGAGGACGACACCGAGGAGGATTTTGTAGACGAAATGCTTCTGGAGAGCTTCCCGTGAAAGGAGGCGTTGGAAGCGATTCTGCGGATGTTCGCCCGGAAGCTCCATGACTGGTGAGTAATATCAGAAGAAGTTGCGTGAGAAGCAAGGTTATGCCCGAAAACGTAATAGCTTACAGCACTTTTTGGTTTGATTCTGGGTGCGGGGAAAGTTATATTTCGGCTGCGAAGAATGAGCCGATCGATGCGGTTCTGAAACGGGTACACACAGCTTCAATTTATTTTCTCATGAACGAAAAAACCGCTATTGAACTTGTTGAAATATGCCATCGACTTGCGACGCAGGGATTTGTTACTGCAACCGATGGTAATGTGAGCGCCCGGTTGACCGACGGCGGATTTCTGACAACCCGCACCGGAGTCAATAAGGGAATGGTCACACTGAACGACCTTGTCGAAGTCGATGGAAACGGAAAACCCCGGGACCCGAAACTCAGTCCGTCGACCGAATTCGGAATGCACCTGTTTATCTACCACAAACGGCCCGACGTCGCAGCAGTTGTGCACGCTCATCCGATCCACGCCACGGGATTTGCGGCCGCGGGCCTGGCTCTCGACCGGTGCATCTTTCCGGAAGTGATTGTGGGACTCGGGGCTATCCCCCTCGCCTCATATGCAACACCCTCCACACCGGAAGTTGCAGAGTCCATCTCCCCATTTGTGAAGACTGCAAATGCGATTCTCCTGGCCAATCATGGTGTTGTGACGTACGGTCCGGACCTCTGGGATGCCTATTTCAAGATGGAAAAGGTGGAGCATGCGGCGCACATTGAGTTTGTCGCCCGCCTGCTCGGCGGCCAGCGGCCATTAACGTCTGACCAGCTTGAAAAACTGAGGACGATCAGCCCGGAATCGTACGGGAAGGATTTTACAGACAAGCCGCAGTGCAGAACGGAAGAGCGGTCAGAAGAGAGAATTCCCGCTGACGACGACATCCTCAATCTCGTACGCCAGATGATCCGGAAGAGCTCATGACCAGGAAAGATTCCAGACTCGTTGTCGGCGTCATCTTCGGAGGCCGTTCCGCAGAGCATGAGGTTTCCCTTGTCTCCGCTACTTCCGTTATCAATGCCCTCGATCGCCGAAAATATCGGGTAGTGCCGATCGGCATAGCGCCAAGCGGCAAGTGGCTCAGTACTCCGGATGCGCTGAAGCTTCTGAAAGCCGGCGGGAATGTGGACGCCGAGCAGGAACGAATTCTCACGCCGGATCCACGGTATCATGGACTGAAAAATCTCGGGGGCCCGGTTCGCAATAATCGACATCTCGATGTAATCTTCCCCGTTCTCCACGGAAAACTCGGGGAGGATGGGACCGTTCAGGGATTGTTTGAACTTGCCGGCATTCCGTACGTTGGTGCTGGAGTGCTTGGCTCCTCCGTCGGGATGGACAAGGTCGTCACAAAACAGCTTTGCGAGCATGCGGGGATTCCCGTGACGCCGTATCTCTGGTTTCTCGCGAATGCGTACGTTCATGGTTCCGCGGGTATCATTAACGCGGTCGAGAGGAGCATGGGGTATCCTTGTTTCGTGAAGCCCGCAAATTCCGGATCAAGTGTGGGAATTTCAAAGGCGCACGGCAGAAAGGAACTCAAAATCGCAATCGCTCTCGCGCTGAAATATGACAGAAAAATATTGATTGAAAAAGGAATCGAGACTGCGCGCGAAATCGAGCTGAGCGTATTGGGAAATGATGATCCGATCGCATCGGTTCCCGGAGAGATTGTGGCCTCAAATGAATTTTACGACTATGACGCAAAGTATGTGGACGGCAAGTCGGTGGCACACATCCCGGCCACCTTCCCGAAGCACACCGTGAAGGCATTGCAGACCCATGCGCTCGCGGCGTTTCGTGCAATCGACTGCTCAGGCATGGCCCGCGTTGATTTCCTCGTGAAGAAGCATTCCAACAGGATCTATTTCAACGAGATCAACACGATTCCGGGATTCACATCGATCAGCATGTATCCAAAACTCTGGGAGGCCTCCGGGATTTCCTTCCCCCGATTGCTCGACCGCCTCATTCAACTCGCTCTCGACCGACACAGGAGCAGCCTGAAGCTCAGGACCGCGTATCGACCGAAATCAAACTGGTACAAGGAATCCTGAACCTTGTCGGCTGGAGCCCCGATTCTTCTTCCTCAGGTTACAGAGAGAATATCGCGGGGCTGATTTTTTCGTCGAATGGAGGATTTCAGCTTTGATATTCAACGAAAATATGGTACATTCACCGATATGGATAATCAGTACTACCGGAAAGTACGGCCGGACGTCAGGAGCTGGCTGAAACGATCGATCAAGAACAGAAATTTCCTTCTTACTCTCCTCATCGCAATCCCCGTTTTCTCTTTCGTCACCTTCAGCAACAAGGGCATTATTCAGCATCTCACCCTTGCCTCGCGCAAGCACGAGATTCAGGAAAAAATTCTGAAGGAGGAGGCGGAGCAGCGCCGGCTGCAGGAGCAATCGAAGGCCCTCGACAACGATCCGAAGGCCATCGAAAAGGTTGCGCGGGAAAAATACGGGATGGCAAGAGAGGGAGAGACCGTTTACAAAATCAGAAAAGACAAGTAGCCGCACTGCATCGGAGCACAAGGCAAGGACTTCGTCAAACCAAAACGTATGGAATTGTTTCCGGAAGGAAGGGCGAACCAGAAAGCGCCGCGGCACCGCTCCGATGCACCCCTTGCCGAACGGATGCGCCCGCAAACCCTCGATGATGTCGTCGGTCAGCAGCATCTGCTCGCAGCCGGAAAACCGCTTCGTATCCTCATGGAGCGCGATGCTCTCCCATCGATCATCTTCTGGGGCCCGCCCGGATGCGGCAAGACCACACTCGCCCGCATTCTCGCCGAACAAAGCCAGGCGGAATTTTTCCAGCTGAACGCGGTTTCTTCGGGAGTTCAGGAGGTCCGAAAGGTCATTGAGCGCGCCACCCTCAACCGGACGAAACTCCAAAAGCGCACGATCCTCTTCATCGATGAAATCCACCGTTTCAACAAAGCGCAACAGGACGCACTCCTCCATAGCGTTGAAGACGGCATCATTACGCTCATCGGGGCCACAACGGAAAACCCGTCGTTCGAAGTCATCTCTCCTCTCCTTTCACGATGTCTGGTGTATATCCTCGAGCCGCTCGGTGCCAAGGACCTCAATCTTCTAATCGATCGCGCACTGACTCAGGATGATGTTCTGAAAACCCAAAAGATACGTCTCGGCCAAAAGGAACGCGACCTCCTCATCATGCTTTCCGGAGGAGACGCGAGAATTGTCCTCAACGGCCTCGAGACGGCGATTCGCCTTCTCCCCTCTTCGCCTGGAGGGACAAAGACACTCACGGGCGAGGCGATCGAAGAAGCATTCCAGCGAAGGCACATCAAGTACGACAAGGGAGGCGAGGAACACTACAACATTATCTCCGCGTTCATCAAGAGTGTTCGGGGAAGTGATCCCGATGCCGCGGTGTACTGGCTTGCCCGCATGCTCGAAGGCGGCGAAGACCCGAAATTTATCGCACGAAGGATGATCGTCCTTGCATCGGAGGACGTCGGCAATGCAGATCCGTATGCCCTGACACTGGCGACAAGCTGCTTTACTGCAATTGATTATATCGGGATGCCGGAGGCACGCTTGGTTCTTTCCCAGACGGCGATCTATCTCGCATCCGCGCTCAAGAGCAATGCCTCCTATCTTGCCATTGACGAGGCGCTACAGGATGTTCAGAAGACCGTGAATGAAGGAGTTCCTCTGCATCTCCGGAACGCACCTACCGCATTCATGAAGGAGCTGAACTACGGGAAGGAGTACCGGTACAGTCACGACTTCGACAGTCATTTTGTCGAACAGCAATACCTACCCGATTCGTTGCGAGACAAAATCTATTACCGGCCAACAGATATCGGCCAGGAAAAATCGATTCATGAACGCCTGAACAAACTTTGGAAACGCAAGCAGCGATGAAGTTGACAAAAAAATATGCTATTGGTGTCGATATGGGAGCGACATCGATCAAGGCCGGAACTGTCAGTCCCAAGGGTGCAATCCTGGAACAAATCTCCGTCCCCACCAGGGCGGACAAAGGTCCGCGCGTTGTTCTGACTCAGCTTGTGTATGCAATCCGGGAGATTCTCGCGAAGCAGAAGCCGGCGGAGTGCTTCGGGATCGGCATCGGTGCTCCGGGAATCGTCGTCATTGAAGACGGATCGGTACACAATCCACCGAATTTCTCGGATTGGAGCGAGGTGCAGGTGACAAAACAAATCCGTAAGACTTTTCCGATGCCGGTGTTCATCGAGAACGATGCAAACTGTGCGGCGATCGCCGAGGCCCGCTATGGTGTCGGCGCCGATCATAAGGATTTTCTCTTCGTCATCTGGGGAACGGGAGTCGGTGGGGGCATCATTATGGATCGCGAAATTTATCGCGGGCCGCACGGCGGCGCGGGAGAAATAGGCCATGTCTCCGTCGATTACAACGGACGCCTCTGCAATTGCGGTAACCGGGGATGCGTCGAGGCCTATATCGGACAGCGGTATCTCTCCACGCGCACACGCGAGATCCTGGAGAGCATTCCCGAAGATGAGCCGCCCTCGAAGATCGTCGGATTAGTGAACGGAAACCTCCAGAAGATCGAGCCGGCAATCATCTCCCAGGCCGCAGAGATGGGCGACCCCAAGGCCTTTGAGATTCTCCGGGAAGCCGGAGAACTTCTTGGCTACGCCCTGGCTTCCGCGGTCAATATTCTCGACCTGAGGATTGTCGTCATCGGCGGCGGAATTTCCGCCGCTCCGGATTTTGTCTTCGAAACAATCGAAAATTCTCTGCGCGCCCGGGTACTTGCTCCCCACAAAAAGGGTGTGCGCGTCCTTCGGGCGAAGCTCGGCAATCCGGCGGGCATCATCGGGGCGGCCAGTCTCGTCTTCTGAGACCCTATGCGCCTCTGGTGCATCCTCATCTTTCTCATTTCCTTCGCAGCCGTTGTTTTCGGTCAGGATTATCCCCGTATCGATTCCACAGCTATCCACGCTGACACCGTCAAAGCTGACACATCCAAGAAATCGAGCGAAAGCGCCGGGATCGACACCGTTGTCTCGTATTCCAGTGCCGACTCCGTCGTCTTCTTCTACAAGACAAAAGTCATGTCGATGTACAGGAAAGGCGATATCAAGTATCAGAAGATGGGATTACAGGCCGAGCGCATCGATGTCGACTGGAATACTTCCACCATGTCCGCGTTCGGAGTGCCGGACAGTTCCGATACCTCGAAATCAAAATTGCGCGGGGCACCCGTCATGATCGACGGCGGAGAACAATACCAGGGCAAGAAACTGCGTTATGATTTCAAATCCAAGAAGGGAACCATCACCATCGCCGACACGAAAATCGACCAGGGGTATTATCACGGTGAAGATATCAAAAAAATGGCACCCGATGTGTTGTTCATCGAAGACGGAAGATATACGACATGCGATGATCCGGACCCGCATTATTATTTCAGCAGTCCGAAAATGAAGGTGATGCCGGGCGATAAAGTCGTCGCAGAACCGATCTATTTTTATATTGAAGATGTACCGGTCTTCTGGCTTCCCCTCGGCGTCTTTCCGGCAAGAGGCGGCCGTCATTCCGGCCTCCTTGCACCGGCAATCACGGAAGACGCAACACACGGCCGTATGCTCCATCATCTCGGCTACTATTGGGCGATCAGCGATTACATGGACGCCAGTGTCAGGACCGACCTCTACACGAAAGGGAGCTGGGCTCTCTATTCTGATTTCCGGTACGCCCTCCGGTACTATCTCAACGGCGGCATCTCAGGAAATTACATCAAACTTCTTCAGGGCGAACCGTCCGATCCCGACCGGAGCGTTTCGGAATCGTATTATCTCAATCTCACACATTCCCAGACGATCGACCCGACACTCCGGCTGAACGCCAATTTCACGTTCGCCAGCAATAACGCATATCAGAACACGATCGATCTCAACCAGGCGCTCCAGCAGGACATTACTTCCAACGCGACCCTCTCAAAGGTATGGGAAGGAACAAACAACAGTGCAGGACTGAGCGTTTCCCGGCGGCAGGACCTCATTCATGGGAACCTCTACGAAACGCTCCCTTCCGTTCAGTTCAACCATAGTCAGAGTTACCCGTTTCGATCCGATAAATCTACGGACATCTCCGATCTTGCGTGGTACGAAATGATCGGTGTGAGTTATTCCGGAACGGCGACGAATACGCGCAACCGGATCAACCAGACTGTCGACAGCATAAAAACGACGTCGGGAGGAACCAACGCAACGCAGTCGGTGCACGAATACGAGTTCGACCATACGCAATCGCTCGGCCAGACAATCTCCGCGAACATCGCGCCGAAGCTGGGGCATTTCACCATCTCTCCGAACATCACCTATACCGACAACAGATCGTTTACGAGCAACGACGTCCCGGGCCGAAACATCCAGGACAGCTCCCTCACCATCCGGAACGATCGCCAGAGCACACGACTTGGTACGATTTCATCCGGAATTTCAGCGAGCACGAATCTTTACGGGATGTGGCAGCCCGGTCTTCTCGGCATTGCCGCGTTCCGGCATACTCTTACTCCGAGTCTATCGTTCACCTACTCAAAGCAGATTCTCGGAGACAATCTGGGCCCGAAACAGATGGTCGCGAGTCTCTCCCTCCATAACGTCTTCGAAGCGAAGATGAATCAGACGGAAAAGGACAAGGAGCCCACAAAGCTCACGCTCTTAAATTTTGATGCAAATGTGGGATATGATTTCGCGGCAGACAGCATGAATTTCACCCCGATCAGCACGAGCTACCATACTGCGATCGGGAGCTTGCTCGTCATCGGCGGAGCGGCATCGTTTGATCCCTACAAACTCGATGAACCTCTCCCGGGCGTGTATAACCGAGTCAATACGCTGCAATTGCCGCGGCTGACAAACTTCAGCGTCAACATGTCGACGGCGATCAGCGGTCCACAGAATCAGACACGAAAAAAAGAGTCGTTCGGCGACACGCTTGCTCCGCACTCACAAACGAATGCCTATGCGGGATACTCCGCGGACGAGGAACCTGATTTTAGCATTCCCTGGAAGCTGGCGCTTTCATGGGATTATTCGGAGAACCGCGTGCCGGGTCAACAGTTCAGATCATCGGCAATTGACGGCTCGCTCGAATTCAATCTCACGGAAAATTGGAAGATCTCGACGAAGAGTGGATACGATGTCGTCAACAAGGAATTCGAGATGCCCGATATCAACATCAGCCGGGATCTCCATTGCTGGATCATGAACTTTGAATGGGTACCGACGGGAGCATACCGGCATTATTCGCTGGAGATCCGGTTGAAAGCCCCCCAGCTGAAGGACATTAAGGTGACAAAACAGGGAAGCGATCGGGGAATTTACTGACCAGTTACGCGGACGCTTTTCGATCCTTGTAGAGGAGCACCGGATCTTTTTTCTTGGTAATCGTCTCACGCGTGACGATGCATTTTGTCACGTTTTGCCGGGAGGGAATGTTGTACATGATATCGAGCATGGTCTCTTCGATGATTGCCCGCAGTGCGCGTGCACCAGTACCTCGCTCAATCGCTTTCTCTACAATCGCGTCGAGCGCTTCGGGTTCAAATTCGAGATCCACCCCCTCCATCAGGAGAAGCTTCTGATATTGTTTGATCAGGGCGTTCTTTGGCTCTGTAAGAATGTTCAGGAGCGCCGTTTCATCGAGTGAGTGAAGCGCCGCGACCACCGGCAATCTTCCAACAAACTCGGGGATCATTCCAAACTTCAGCAAGTCGTCGGGTTCAACGAGCGGCAGGAGCTCATCGGCGGTGTGATCCCGCTTTCCCTTGATCTGGGCGCCGAAACCGATTTGCGTCTTGTGAATCCGCTGCCCGATGATTTTTTCCAATCCAACAAACGCGCCGCCGCAGATAAAGAGTATATTTTTCGTATTGATATTAATCAGACTCTGCTCGGGGTGCTTCCTTCCGCCCTTCGGTGGAACACCTGCAAGCGTCCCCTCGAGAATTTTCAGGAGTGCCTGCTGTACACCTTCTCCCGAAACATCCCGTGTAATCGACGCGCTGTCCGACTTCCGGGCGATCTTGTCCACCTCATCGATATAGACGATGCCGCGTTCCGCCCGCTCAACATTGTAATCGGCATTTTGCAACAGGTGAACCAGAACCGTCTCCACGTCATCGCCAACATATCCTGCCTCCGTCAGCGTGGTAGCGTCCGCAATGGCGAATGGTACCGAGAGAATCCTGGCAAGAGTCTGTGCGAGAAGAGTTTTTCCGGTTCCGGTCGGTCCAAGGAGCAGAATATTGCTTTTTTCAATCTCGACTTCATCAAGATTCTGCAATCCGCCCTTCGCATCAACACGCTTGTAGTGGTTGTAAACAGCAACACCGAGAGTTTTCTTTGCGTTCTCCTGGCCGATGACGTAATTATCGAGCGCCTTTTTGATCTCAACGGGTGTAAGAGAAGTGCGTGCAGCCGTCTGCTTCGACGTAATTGCGGCGAGATTGTTGCGAAGAATATCGACGGAGCTTGCGACGCAGGCGTCACAAATATATGCGTCGGGTCCGGCAATAATGCTCTGCACCTGTTCCGCGGTGCGTCCGCAAAACGAGCAGCGGATCGAATCTTCCGGTTTACCCTTCTGCGGCATGGTCTACTTTTCTTTCTTCGACTCTGTGCGGGCTTTCTTGATGAGGATATTGTCGATGAGGCCGTACGTCTTCGCCTCTTCCGACGTCATATAATTGTCCCGATCGGTATCCTTCTCGATTTGTTCGAGAGTTTTTCCGCAGTGACCCGCAAGAATCTCATTGATGCGTTTCTTGATCTTGAGGATCTCTTCCGCCTGGATGCTGATGTCGGTGGCAGTTCCCTGGACGCCGCCCCATGGCTGATGAATCATGATCCGGGAATTCGGCAGAGCGGTCCGCTTCCCTTTCGTACCGCCGGCGAGAAGGATCGCGGCGATGCTTGCAGACAACCCAACGCAAATCGTGTGGATGTCCGGGCGAATGTACTGCATCGTGTCGTAGATCGCAAGGCCCGCGTAGACGGCACCACCGGGGCTGTTGATGTAGAGGTGGATGTCTTTGTCGGGATCTTCCGATTCGAGGTGGAGCAGCTGTGCAATAACGAGACTCGCCGTCGTATCATCCACCGGAGACCCGAGAAAGACAATCCGTTCCTTCAGAAGGCGCGAGAAAATATCGTATGCTCGCTCCCCTCTTCCGGTCTGTTCGACTACCATCGGTACAAGTTGATTCGCGATATTCATGTCCATGTCTGTGAGAACCTTTCGAATGTGCAGTTGTTCTTAGAATGCCTCTTCGGTGATTTTCTCCGTAATCGCCTGATGGGAGATGAGGAATTCCATCAATTTCTCCGAGACGATCTTATCTTTCACCTGCGAGGATGACTCATAAAACTTATAGAGGCGATCGGTATCAATTCCGACATTGGGTGCATCCAACTCTGCACGCTTCCGGAGATCCGACTCGCTCGAAACAATTCCTTCCTTCCCGATAATCGATTCCCGCAAAAGGTACCATTGTGCCTGAAACAGGGCGTAATTTCTGTTGCTCTCACGGAATGCCTGTTCGTTGAAGTCCGGAGGGAATTTCTTCTTCGGGTACCGGTTGCGCAAGTCTTCGATGAGAGAATCGAGAATCCCCTTCACAAGTGATTCGGGAACGGTCAGAGGGTGACGCTTGACGATTTCTCCGATGATCGTATCGGAAAGCCGCTGTTCAGTCCGTTCCTTCCAGTACTGTTCGAGATCGGTGCGAAGCTGCTGCATAAACGCATCAACGGTCGTCGTGCGGCCCTTGGTAATCTTTTTTACAAACTCATCATCCATCGGCGGCAGATTGGTTTTCTCAATCTTCTTCACCGACAGTTCGAGATAATCGGTATGCTGCTCCTTGTCATGCGTGTGATCGACCTTTACGCGGAGGGCGGATCCGGCACTCCCGGTACGAAGCGCATCCCGGATCTCAGGGTAAAGTGTCTCATCCGCCAGATAGAGTTTGGCATCGGGAGTCTTCTTGCCGATGAGGGGGCTCCCGCCGGCATCAAGCTGCTGGATATCGGCGGTCACGAGGTGCTCGTCATCCGTCACCTGCTGAACCTCTTCCAGCGTCGCATTGGCCTTCCGCAGGCGGAGGATTTCGTCCTGAATTTCCTTCTCGGTCACGGTGTGCACGAGCTTCTCCACCGGAAGGTCTTTGTATTCCTGCACCACCACATTCGGCTTGATTTCGTACTTGACCTTAAACTTCAGAGCCTGTCCCCGTTTGTAATCCAGGTCGGTGAGCACCGGTTCGCCGATCGGCTGGAGATGGCGCTCCTCCACGATACTGCGGTAGACGTCGCTGGCGATTGTGTCGAGAGAACTGTACTCGATACTTTCACCATAGATCTTCTTGACAAGGTCAAGCGGGGCTTTCCCCTTTCGAAAGCCGTGAAGCTCAATTTTCGGCTGATAGCGTTTATAGGCCTCTTCGAAATGAGGGATGAGTTCCTCGGCGGAGGCCTCAACATGCATCTCCTTTTCAACTTCGGAGATATTGGTAATAGATACTTCCATGGAATTTATAATTGTGCGCGAATTTCAGTATTCAACCGCTGTGTCGTAATCCTCGTGGGTAGAGGGGGAGTTGAACCCCCATGGATTTCTCCATTGGATCCTAAGTCCAACGCGTCTGCCAGTTCCGCCATCTACCCGACACGTTCGGGCGCAACGCGCTCTTCCGCTACCAGTGTGCAAAAAAGAGTGATCCGTGAGCGGTTTGCAACCGTCAATATACATGATTTTGCGTGGAAGTTCAAGATGAGAGAAGACCGGCATCCCTCCCGGGGCGCGTCATGCTCACTCTTTCAGAACACGCTGGATGCAGTTTTTCAGAGTCTTGAAATCGTAGGGCTTCATCAGGAAATCGTTCGCTCCGAGCGTCAAGCTATCCCTGGCAATTTTCAACTCTCCCACACCTGTCAGCATAATGATCTTCGTCGTCGCATCATCCTCCCGAATCCGGCGGAGAACCTCCAGCCCATCGATTCCCGGCATCCGGATATCCAGAATGACGAGATCAAACTTCTTCTCCCCGAGAATCTCGATGGCGCGTTCACCCGATTCCGCTTCATCAATAACAAAACCATCGCTCTCCAGCTCATGACGGACGAGCGTTCTCAACGCGTCTTCATCTTCCACGAGCAGCATCGTAAGTTTCTTCGTCATGCCTCATCCTTTCAAGAAAAACCTGTGACAATATACCACGAACTCCCGTTAAAAAGCAAGCGATTACCGGGACTGCGTGGAGAGGGTCACACGTTGAATTTTCAGAGAAACGGAGTTCTTTGGAAGGTGCGGCAACGATCAGCCGGATTTCGCGACCGGACAACTCTTACGGTGGAGACAACCCTGACACGAGAGTTCGAGCGGTTCGAGGCGATGAAAGCATCTCGGACACCGTTCCACAAAGGGATGCCGAATTTCAAGACCGCACTCGGAGCAATGCCTCACCTCCGACCTGAGCTGCTCAATGAGAGTGCGTTCGCGTGATTCATCGATAGCGGTATTCATGAGCTCTCACATCACGATTTGTGAAACCAGCCCGCCCAATCCAAACGCCACGATCCACGTCCCGATCCAGATGACAAATCCTTCCCGCATACCACGCTCCTTCATCATGACCATGAGCGACGCTATACAGGGGACAAAGAGCGTAATCGTAATCAGCGCCACCGTAATTTGCATCGGCGTCAGCGGCAACTGATAGAGTCCCGCAGCACCAAAATCCCTTCGCACGATCCCCATAATGAACACCGTCGAGGCCGCAGCCGGAAGCTGTAACCACTTCGTCGTTAGCGGAACAAGGAGGTTTTGAACGACTTCGAGAGCCCCGGTCGACTGCGCAATGCCGACCCCGAGCGCGCCGAGGAAGAACCATCCGGATGCCTCTTTCATGAAATGGAGTGTGCGCATTGAGGTTTTCCGGAGGACGTTGTTGAGTCGCGGGAGCCTCATCGGCGGTAAGTCGAGCAGTAACGGGGCAGATTCTCCGGGAAGGATGCGATGGAGCACCGTCCCGAGCGCGATGAGCACCGAGAGCATCACCACAATGTAGATTGCCATCGGACCAACCCCGGCCCCTGCCAACAGGGCCGCGATGACTGCAAGCTGTGCAGAGCACGGAATGGCAAACTGCAATATCGCCGTCGCAATTGTTTTTTCGCGCTCCGTACCGAGCAAGCGGGTCGTCACCGTTGCTGAGGTAATGCAACCGAATCCGAGAATCAGCGGGATGACCGCCCTCCCGTTAAGACCGAGAACGCTCAACGACCGGTCCACCATCGTTGCAAGCCGCGGAAGATAGCCGCTGTCCTCCATGAGCGAAAGGGCAATATAGAAGGCCGTCACCAGCGGCAAGAGGAGGAAGAGAAGATACGTCGTGGTCATGGTGATGACGCCGAACTCGCCGACGAGTATCCCATTCCACCACGAAGTTGCAGGAAGGAACGCCGTGACGGTAGACCGGATCCACGGCTCCCAATACTGCTTCCCGATTTGTCTCTCCGTAAAATCGACGACCGTCTGAGATACGAATTTTCCAATGAAGAGGTATGCGACATACAGGGCAGCAATCAGCATCGGTATGCCGGTAAGCGGGCGGATTGCCCATTTTCCGAGGCGATCCGAAAAACGCACCCTGGCGGAGTCGTCCCGTGCAACCTGCTCGATGATGTAGTTAACCCTGTTTCGCCGCTTCACGTAAATCTCATCGCGGTGTTTCCCCGGCGGAACTCCGTGACGGGCGGCAATGAATTCATCGCCTTCCAGGACGAGAAGCGCTTCCGCCTGGGAGCCGACCATCTTCAGCGCGGCATGGAGCAGCGAATGGAGCTCTTCGCGCTGCACTCCTTCCCGCGCAGCCGAAATCACCGACGGGAGTTCTTCAAATCCTTCACGGTGAACCGCGACGATCGGCAGAACCACCACGCCAAGAAACCTCGAGAGCCGGTCAATCTGGATTTCAATCTTGCTCGACCGAACCTCATCCATAAAGTTCACCAGGACGACGATCTTGCGCCCCATGTCGATCAATTGCTGCGTGAGAAACAGATCGCGTTCGAGATGCATACCGTCGACCACGTTGAGAATAACGTCGGCATCGAGGATAATATCACGCGCGGCCTTCTCTTCATCATTAAATGAAGAAACGCTATAAATGCCGGGCGTATCAAAGACCTCGTATTCGCCGTAGACACCTTTTGTCAATTCGACTGTTGTTCCCGGATAGTTCGATACTTCGACGTTGAGGCCGCTGAGGGCATTGAACAGGAGTGATTTTCCGACATTGGGATTGCCGACCAGCACGATGGTCTTCGGACCCGCCTCTCTGCGGCGGGATGATCCGTCGTGATGACGGTGCTTTTCATAATGGGAGAGATTCATCTCATCGGAATCGTAACTCACGGCTTCTCTCCTTCATCAAACGGCAGGACTGAAATTTTTTCGGCGAGTTGATGACCAATGGCGATCTGCTGACGGTTCTTTTTCAAGACAATGGTTCCTCCAGGAAGCCGTTCCAGGCACTGGACATGTTCTCCTTCGTGGATTCCGACGCGTATAAATTGCGCGCGTATGATTCCTTCCGGCATCGAGACAATGGTCAGAAACTGTCCCGATGTCGCATCGACAAGGAGCAACGCACCATCTTTGTGAACCATGATCTTCTCTCTCCACTGATTCGTCTCTTCCCGCAGACTGGAATTCATGAACTCGCTGCGAACAGGAGAGAATAACGCAATTCTGATGCCAGAAGCAAATGCGGGAGGATCGCTATTTAGACTCAATTTAAATAGCAAAAGGTGGAAATTTCTCAGATGAGAGAAAGCGTTTTCACGTTTGATAGCGAAGGGAGGATTTCTACGAATTGTTCTTTGGAACGGTCCGTACCCAGCATCCAAAGTTCTTGAGTTCTTCCAGACGGCATGACCAGACCAGCTCGCCGTTCCAAATGGTCATATCCGGACATCCGTCGCACATATTCTGAAGTCCGTTTGGAAGGAAATCGACCGGCTGAATGATCATGATCGACTGATAGTGAAGTCCCTTAAACATCCTGAGGGGATTCGAGAGTACCGAAGTAATGTAGTTTGAAGCGATCTCCCGGATGCCGGGATCGAGAGGCGAGAGGAGCATCATGGACCGACCTTTGCGGGTGAGACTCGGCTTTTCATACGCGAGATATTTTCCGGTGCCGAGATGATGGATCGACTGCATCACTTCCATGAATTTTGGCCCGACATACCCGTAGATACGTTCCTTTGTTCCCACGCGGCCGGTGAGGAGCCATTTGAAGTAATCGGGCTTCTCCGTTCCGTTCAGGTACGCGCACGGGTTGAATTCCGGGAACCGTTTACGAATTTCACCTACGACATCCTGTGCCTTCAGATCGATCTTCCGCTCGTGTGTTTCAGAATAGACCAACGCGTTCATATCGATCTTCTTTCCACCCGCGTACCAATCAAAGGGAAGCTGAGGGACAGCCGCGCGGTAGAGAATGAAGACCATGACATTAACAATATCGATATGTTTTGCGGCCCAGTCGACCAGTTCCGGCACATACTGGAGCGTATCCTCATAGACCGTTGAATTGAACGAGCAGGAAATGTTGCCGACCTCGGCGAGCATCTCCGCGTACTGCAACCGGAGCTCATTGAGCTCGACCTCATTCTTCATCTTCCATCGTGGCCGACCCTGCCGGCTGTCGATATGAAAGGTGAATCCGTAGACTCCGGCACGTTTCAGCTCCCGGAGCAGCTCCATCGTCAGGAGCCCGCCGTTCGTATTGATGATCGGTTTCACTCCCATGTCATGGATCATCCGCACGATTTCGACAATCTCAGGATGCATGAGGGGATCACCGCCGGCGATCGAAATACCGTCGGCATTCCGCAACCGCTGAAAGGTTTCCACTTCATCACGAACCGTCGCAAGGGGTTTATGGCTTCCCGTCACATTCTCCCGGTAGCAACCATCACACGCAAGATTGCACGCCGAAGTTGGTTCAAGCCATGAAATTGCATTATCGGAGAGATTCCAGGGAAGCCGGTAAAGGTCCCGGTGATTAATGGTGGTAGAACCGTTCATACAGCCCTTTCGCTTAATGAAGAGAGAATTCGAAAATACGTTGAAAGTTTCGTGCACATGATCGCGGGTTGAGAATCGTCTCCGGTCTCAGAGTGTATCGAGCGCCCGCTGCAGATCCCGGATAATGTCCTGAGCCATTTCAAGTCCGATCGAAAGCCGTACGCCTCCCGGGTCAATGCCGTGATGTACCTGGTCCGCAGCCGGGATGGCAGAGTGTGTCATCGAGCTGGGGTGCTCAACCAGTGTCCGTATATTTCCGAGACTCACCGCAAGAGTTATCGAGTAGGCATTCTTTGCCAGAAAGTTGATGAACGCCTCACCCTTATCGTGGCGCACCTCCGGGGATTTTCCTTTGAGAGAGAAATAGAGCACGCTGCCGGGTGCAAAGTGTCCTTCATAGTCAAGCATTTGCTTCATGGCAAGCTCATACTCCGGAAACGAGGGAAGCCCCGGATACCGGACGAGCTCAACACGGCTATCCTGTTCGAGGAACTCTGCAACTGTCAGTGCGGTTGCCATCTGCTGTCTCATCCGGATCGGAAGACTCGGCAAGCCATAGACCAGGATAGGCCATGCGCTCTTCGCGGCAAGAGCACCGCCAAAATCTTTCCGATAGAGAAGGAGTTTATCATAACTCCATGCAGGCCCGACGACGACGCCGCCCATATCGGTACCGAAGCCGCAGATCGATTTTGTGAGAGAGGAAACCGCAAAGTCCGCACCCTGAGCGATAGGTCGCTGGCAATACGGGCTCGCAAAGGTGTTATCGATGATTACGTTGATCTTCCGCTTTCGCTGCCGATGTTTGTTTGCCTCCTTCACCACTCGCACAATCTCTTCAATGTCGATGAGCTCGAGCGTCGGATTTACGGGTGTTTCAAAATAGACGACACGCGTATGTTCGCTGAGGTGCTGGCGCAGCGAGGAAGGGTCTTTCAGGTCAATAAATTTCGTGGCGATGCCGTACCGCGGATACCAGTTCGTCAGCAGCGAGTAGGTACAACCATATAACATATGGTGGGCGAGAATTTCGTCGCCGCCCTCCGTCACCGCTCCCAGCACGGCACTAATAGCCGCCATACCCGTCGAGAACGTGACAGCAATTTCCCCGGCTTCCGCTGCGGCGAGATTTTCTTCGAGAACATCCTTATTTGGTTCCCCAAACCGGTCATAGATGTAAATAGGCCGGCGCCCCTCCGTGGCCGCACCCTTCGCGTGATGGGCGAATTCTGCAAATCCCTTCGCCCCGCGTTCGGCAGTATCAAGCCGGAATGTGCAGGATGAAGAAATTGGCGGGACGACGTGATGATTGAAATCCCATTTTTTTGAAAGGGATTTGCCATGAATGAGTTCCGTTTCCAGCGAATGCGATCGCCGGTGCAGGAGATGTTTCTTGCCATTTTTCATGATTCGTGGTGCTCCAGTATCACTTTTTCGTTTTCACCCCTTCGTGTCCATTCCCTTTCAGCTTCAGGCGCGTTTGCGTGCATGTCCAGTTGTTTTCCCGAATGTCCCGGAAGATTTTTGCATCCGACCAGACCTCTTCGAAATCGAAGCCATTCGACCTCAGATCGCCGCATTGTCTGTGCATGCCGCTGCAGAGGTACACTTTTCCGACCTCATCGATGAAGGCAAACGACTTGCCTGCGAGACACTGACTCACCCACCGCGGATACTCGCCGATCGAAAATTCGATTTCGGGGAACTCCTCGGGATGGAACGGAATGTATTTGATGCACTGGGGAGAGCAGTACATGTTGTTCGGTAACAGCGGCTTCAGCTCGGAAATTTTTGAGATGAAGTCATCGACCGAGAGCTCGCCTTCGTTCCGTGAAACATATTCGGGGAGTTCCGGATCGAAGTGGAGATGACAGTAGACGCCTTTCGCCGCACGCCGGAACGCATAGTCAAGATTAAACGCGAGCCGGCGCTCATCGGGCGAGAAAATGTTGAGGGCAAAATGCACTTCAAACCCCTCCGCTTTCATCCGCTTGACGGATTCTTCCAGCTCGAAGAACTGGGGAGACTGGCGGTAACGATCATCGGGATCTTCGACAATGCGTTCATCGAGAATGATCCGGATGATGCGGGGTCCGAACTTCTTGTATTTCATCATGATCTCGGGGGTGATTTCTTCCGGGTCGAGCTCCAGAATAATCTTCAATCCGAGAGCATGTCCATAGGACACAATGTCGTAGAGATCGGGCCGGTCGAGAATATGGTGTCCGGTCAGGACAACGATGGATTTCGACATGTGTGCGACGCTCTCCGTGATGAGCATGCACTCCTGCTGCGTCAGAATCTTGTGTGTCTCCGGTGTATCGCCATTCATCGACGATGTGAGCTGCCAGATAATAACCCGCGGCCGGTAGTTTTCAACTGGAAAAGAACGTTCGTCACTCATTGGAGCTCCTTCCTCTCATGTGCTGATGTCGGATGTATCAATTCAGGCAACATGCTGTGCCCGCACCTGTTCGATCGCTTCGATGATCAGAGGGAAGTACCGATCGAGGGCACATTCCACCTCACCCCGCAAACTGCAATGTCCGTCCGGATGCGTGTATCTGCATTGAGCACAGACGATTGCCCGGAGTTCCGTGACATACTCCTGGACCCGTTCACTCCGGACGCGCTCAACCGCATTGATAACCAGTGCGAGGTATTTCTCGAGTGCACATTCGCGCCCTGGTCCGATGCGGCAATTTCCGTGACCGTCGCCATCGACACATTTGGAACATACATTCGCTCTGATCACTTCCCAACATTGCTGCAGTTCCATACATCGCTCCTTTCTTCAAGAACACTTGATATCGCTGAACAGCGACTGATGCTCTCCCAACTTCCTTCTACAATTCAAATCCGTCCTGGATCTGTTCCAGGACTTCGAATTTCGACTTCAGATATGCTCTGGCTTCTTCAATGAGCAAAATGGATTTCTGGCACTGGAGAATAAGCTCATTGAGCATGTTGTTGACTTCAGGATACTGGCATTTATCCCGCAGGGAGGCGTATTGAAGGATCGTCTCCTTTTCGCGCTGGAGAGCGGCGTCGATTGCCGCACAGAGTCCCCGACAAGATTGTGCACAGCGGGCCTCGGAATTCTTCATGGCATTCTCCTTCATGCAATTGGGGTGACCGCCTCGATCACCAGTTCTTCCCCACGCTCCAGAGCCAGTTGATTGACTTTCAGGAGATGATGGTATCGCTCGGGCAACACGTCTGCGAGCGCCTTGATCACGGAGGAAATCGACACGACCTGACAGACGCTCAGAAATGCCCCAAGGAGTATCATATTCTTCACTTTCGGGGTATTCAACTTTTGGGCTTCATATTCTGCGGCAACCGGGACGACGGTAATATCCGTCCTCGTCGGAGGAATGATAATGTTACTGCTGTCATACAGCAATACCCCGTTCGGCCGAACGGATTTTTCAAACCTGTCAAGGGAGGGTTGATTGAGGGCAATGACGGCATCAAATTTTGTCACAATGGGAGAACTCACCGGGTTCTTGGAGATAATCACGATGCAGTTTGCCGTTCCGCCGCGCATCTCCGGACCATAGGACGGCATCCAGGAAACTTCCTTCCCTTCCGCCATGCCGGCTGAGGCGAGCGTCATTCCCATGGAAAGCACCCCCTGCCCTCCGAATCCCGCAAATAAAATCTCGTGTGTCATAGTCATTCCCTTTTCGTTACTCGAATATTCTGATCGTGATCGATTCTTATTGCGCCTGACCCTTTGCAACATACTTTCCGTCGACCTTGATGTCACCTATCGGGTAGATCGGAAACATATTTTGTTCCATCCATTTGTTTGCTTCGATCGGGGTCATCTTCCATCCCGACGGACAGTTTGAAACGACCTCGATGAGGCAATATCCTTTTTTCTCTTTCTGGATATTGAATGCCTTTGTGACCGCTTTTTTGAAAGAGCGGACCGCATTCGGCGAATGAACGGCCTGGCGTGTCACATAGTACGAACCCGGCAACATCCCGATGAGCTCTGTGATCCGGAACGGAAATCCCTGCGTATCAACCGTTCTCCCGTCGGGTGTGGTACTCGTTTTCATCCCGAGGAGCGTTGTGGGAGCCATTTGTCCGCCCGTCATCCCGTAAATTGCGTTATTGATGAAGATGACGAGAATATTTTCACCCCGATTCGCGGCGTGCATTGTCTCGCCGGTCCCGATCGCCGCAAGATCACCGTCTCCCTGATAGGAGAAGACAAACTTCTCCGGAAGCATTCTCCTGATTCCCGTGGCAACTGCGGCAGCGCGACCGTGTGCCGCTTCCTGCATGTCAACGTCGAGGTAGTTGTACGCGAACACCGAGCACCCAACCGGTGCAACGCCAATCGTCTCACTCTGGATGCCAAGCTCCTGTACCACTTCCATCAGCACCTTGTGGACAACTCCATGGCCGCAACCCGGGCAATAGTGCATGAGCGTATTTGTGAGCGTGGCCGGTTTCTGCCAAACGCATTCCAACCCTTCCGTGATGACAGCTGCTTCAGACATGGCTTTCCTCAACCTGTTTTTGTGAATTCACCATTGCGACGATCTTTTCCAACACCTCTTCGGGCGATGGAATGATTCCACCCATCCTGCCATAAAATTCGACCGGAACATTTCCCTCGACACTCAGGCGGACGTCTTCAATCATCTGTCCCGAATTCATTTCCACAACCAGCACCTGGTCAAGCTGCTTGCTGATCTGGTGCAGGATGGCTGTCGGGAACGGGAAGAGCGTCATCGGCCGGAGCAGGCCGGCAGCTATCCCGCGGTGACGCGCAAGCTCCACTGC
>Ga0335082_10000603_pt1 | contig 37479 bp, 34 predicted proteins | sample Lox_Sample_41_FD_206718 | JGI IMG/M metagenome (GOLD analysis project Ga0335082, IMG submission 206718) | Soil microbial communities from Loxahatchee National Wildlife Refuge, Florida, United States - Lox_Sample_4.1 | ecosystem: Environmental > Terrestrial > Soil > Wetlands | place: USA...
CCCCCAGGTTGTCGTAAGCCCGGGCCTTGAGGGTATATGTGCCAACGGCTACGCTCGACCAGGTGAAGCTATAGGGAGCAGCAGTAGCAGAGCCCAGCAGTGCGCTACCGTTGTAAAACTCCACTTTCGTTACCGTCCCGTCGCTATCGGAAGCACTTGCTGTCAGATTAATGCTTGCAGGCGCCGCATAGCTCGCCCCATTCGCCGGGGCGGACAAGGTTACCGTTGGCGGGGTGTTTCCGCCAGCCATGGTGTATGCTTCGATTTCGACAATGCGGCTGTTGCCTCCCAATGCGGCATTCACAACCACCCGGATTCGGTCCGTGGTCACCGCAGCGAAGGTGACCTTGCGCCACACCAGATTGTTGCCGGTAATGCTTCCCCCAGACACCGTCACCCAGCTCGAGCCGTTCCAGTACTGCACATCAAAGGCAGTGATCCCGTACTTTGTGAAGGTCAGCGTCGCCGTCGGCTCAACGGGATTGGCGTAATTGTCCTGGACGGTATAGACATCGATCTCGTTGATGGTCTTCTGACCACCGAAGTTGATCTGCACCCAGTCGGGGAAAACGTTTGCCGTAGCATCAGCCCAGCCACCACTGGTCCCCCAGTTCAACCCTTTGTGATCGCCGTCGTTTACCGCCTGCACCGGATAGGTACCATTGGTATCGCTTAGGCTGGACGACGCCGTCGCCACCCCGCCGTTGGCCTGCAACGCCACGTTCACCCGCGCATTGCCGCCGGCCGAACAGACTATGTTCGAGTAGGCGCTTTCCAGGCCACTGGAGGTATAAGCGGTTACGGCGAAGTACCAGATATGGGCGGGGTCCAGACCGGTAATGGTATACGTGGTTTGGTTTCCCGCATCGACAGGAGAATCACCGATTGTGGAACCTGTCCCTCGAAATGGCTGCGCAATCGATTCAGCCTGGTAATATACCTTGTATCCGGTAACCGTCGGATCCGAAACGGGAGCCCACTGCAGAACGAAATCATCTGCGAAACAGGTTTCGGGCCCGCTCAAGATCTGGACTACTGTGACGGCGATAACAAGCACCAAAACGGGGAAAGGAGCCCATCTCTTCGTCATCACTTTTCCAGTACTCATATTTCGCCTCATCTCATTCGTTGGCATCAGACCTGTGATGAAAACTACCGTGCCTCAGGGGCAGGGCCCGGTGCGCGCGGCGACGACAGGATTTCCGATATTTCTCACCGAGCCACTACCTACCGGCATCTTCATGATACGTACCTGCACACCGCGCCCGGCGGCATGGCGATATCGCCATTACCGTGAATCCGCGGAACGTGAGCATCTGCAGAGGAGAAATGTCTGTGGGTAAGACAGCCTGGAATGCCCGATCCGCCCATTGCCTGCCCCCTGAATTCTCCTTTCCGAAAGGGAATCTTCTTCACGTAAAGGATGCAGGGAATCTTCTTCACGTAAAGGATGCAGAGGAAGGTGCCGCGGGAAACTCCAACAATGGACGTGCCAGAACGATAACATGACGTTTTTCTTGGGAAAACAGGTTTACAGCCTAACAGTTTACAGGCAGCAATTTATGTACCATGCCGAATTTATGCAGACATGCTGCCGGGTTATAAAAAAGGTTTCATGGGTGCACCTGAAATGTGTAAGGTTCTGTAAACAGTCGTGTCAGGATTTTTTACTGTTGGCCCACTACGTATGTAGTGCATGGTACAATCATCTCCTGTTGAAAACATCAAACAGCGCGGAAACCGGCTCATCAGACAACATTTTCATATACATAAGGAAAAGACCGCAAAGACCCTTTTCCTACAATTCCCCCTCTTTCTGTATCCAAATCCTTTCAGAAGATCATTGGCGTAGCGACATCTCTTCCACGGTTTCATGATGGCTGTCTGGCCCTCCTTGCCTATCAAGAGATTACATGCTATTCTTCCCCCGAGCTGATTTCCGGCAGGTAGCCGCACACCTTCGGGTCGGGCAACCACCCCGGTCCCCGTGCCGGAAATGAAGAAGCGTCGAGGGTTTCATGGTACGCGAAATTGCCAACGTCGGCACGATAGCCCACATCATCCAGTTGTCAGTCGCTCCGGTCTTTCTTCTCACCGGCGTCGGCACCATCCTTAACGTGATGGCAAACCGGCTGGGCAGGATCATCGACCGCGCCCGGCTGCTGGAAGCAAAACTGGAGGCAGCTCACCCAGAAGACGCGGAAAAGCTCCACACCAACCTCGCCACCCTCTCTCTGCGGGCAAAGCTCATCGGCCGGGCCATCACCCTCTGCACTATCACCGCCCTGCTGGTCTGCACGGTTATCGTCATTCTCTTCCTCGGCGATTTCCTCCATTTCGACACCTCGATCCCCGTAGCCCTTCTCTTCATCATCGCCATGATTTTGCTGGTCCTCGGCCTGCTCTGGTTCCTGCGGGAGATCTTCGTCGCCACGGCGCGGCTGCGAATCGGTCCCCACTGACCCGCCGTTTTAACGACTCTCAGCACCCTTTCCCTGTGCCCTTTCCTGCACCAAGGACTTGTCCGTGACATTTCCGCCAGATTTAAGCGGGAATAACCGCCCTCCCGAAAGAAAAATAACGAAAATTTATGTGAATAATTTGAGTTGTAATTCAGGACATTCTGACCGATTATTGGACTTAGATCGTTGTCACGGCCCCGGCTTCACCGGGAAAGGTCGCCTGGCACGTGCCGGACGAAGCAAGTGGGAACCAGACGAAGTACGGCATCCGGAAAAGCGGAAGAGCCACGCAGGTCGTGGCAGCGGGATGGTCGTGGCCGGTTACGTCTCTGGGAAGAGGAACGTCAGTCGGATGTGTGGTGCTGTGGCTCCCTTCGAGGAAGGGGCGTCGGAGTTGCACACCTCGGAAAGAAAACAGCATGGCTGCTGAACAGAATTGCCGGATGACCGGCGGTATCGGGGAAACCATGGAAGAGCAGGTTCGGGGCGAGATCCGCCGCTTCGTTCTGGAGAGTGAACTCAACCGTTTTCCTTCCAGCGAGGCGAGGTACTTCGACGAGCCGCTGGTGGGAATTGCCGCGGCCGATGACCCCCTTTTTACCGAATACAAGCGGATCATCGGTCCTTTCCACCTGACACCCCGGGAAATCATGGCTGATGATGGGGAATCGTCCCTTCCGGCCTCGGTCATCTGCTGGGTTCTTCCCATTGCGACCAGAACGCTGGAGAGCAACAGGCGCGAAGTGCTCCGTCCTTCCCGGGAATGGGCCCAGACAAGGAGTTTCGGCGAGCAGTTCAATGCTGCCCTGCGCAGACACATGGTTTCCTGGTTGAACGAGCAGGGATACCGGGCGGTTGCTCCCCAGCTCTCCCCACTCTGGAGGGAACTGACCGATCCCCATGCGGGTATCGCGTCCTCCTGGTCGGAACGCCATGCCGCCTACGCCGCAGGTCTCGGCACCTTCAGCCTCAACGACGCCCTGATAACCCCCCGGGGGATAGCCCATCGCCTCGGAAGCATCGTGACCGACCTCTACCTGCGGCCGGACAAACGCCCCTATCCCGAGCGCCGGCACAACTGCCTCTACTACCGGGAGGGCACCTGCGGCATCTGCATCTGTCGCTGTCCGGCAGGCGCGCTCTCCCGGCAGGGACACGACAAGCTGAAGTGCCGGACGTACGTCTACGAAGAACTTCCCCGCACGGTGGGTGAACTCTACGGTGTCCCCCAGACCGGATGCGGCCTCTGCCAGACGAAAGTGCCGTGTTCCGAGAGAATCCCCCCCGGCTCCCCCCGTTTCAACGGCATGAAAGGCGGGGGGAAATGAGCCGGCATTATCCCCTCCTGAAGTTGCGGGGATCTGCCATGTGCACGAGGATCTCCCTGTATCCCCCGTGTCCCTAGTTGCGCCATGACTGCAAGCCTGCCGATCCCCCCCGGCCGAGCCGGTGCAAGCTGGTTCCCGGACGCTGACCAGTCGCCCGCCGGCATATCGTCGCAGCGCCAGCCAACACCTCGTAAAGATGGCCACTAATCACTCCCACCATGGCAGAGACCTCCTCGTTTGCTGTACCGTCGGCCTGATCTGTTTTTTCGGCGCCTATCTTCGGATTCCCGTCCTGCCACTTTTTGCCGCTTCCCTCGGGGCATCCACCGCCCAGGTGGGGCTCATCAACGCCGCCTTCATGCTGTCGGCAGGCCTTCTGGCCATCCCCGCCGGCCTCCTCGCCGACCGTGCGGGACAACGGCCGATGCTCCTCGGCGGCTTGCTGGTCATGTCAGGCTCTTCCCTCCTCATTCCCTTCAGCAGCGGTCCTGCCATGATGGCCGCGGCCTACCTCGTTTTCGGCGCAGGACTCGCTGCCTTCACCCCCACCATGATGTCGTGCGTGGCCGATGTTTCACCCCCCTCCCAGCTGGGGCGCGCCTACAGCTGGTATACAACGGCGGTGTACCTGGGAATGACCATCGGACCGGCGGCCGGCGGACTGCTCGGCCGGATTGCCGGGCTCGGCAGGGTCTTTTTCTTCTCCGCGGGGCTCACCTTCCTGGCATTTCTTTTTTCCCGGGGTTTTCTCCCGAAAACGGCCGCCACCGGCCATACCAACGGCAGACTCACGTCGGTCAGCGCCTCCCTCCTGCTCCTCCTTCTCAACCACCGGCTGGTGTCATGCCTCATCGGCACTCTCGGCGGCTGCTTCGGCTTCGGCATGTTCGTCTCCTTCCTTCCCCTCCACGCCACCGCCCAAGGGCTCAACGCGGGGCATGTCGGCATCATCTTCGCTGCCCAGGCCATGTCAAACGCCCTGCTGCGCATACCCTTCGGCCGGCTGAGCGACCGGGTCGACAGGGGAATCATGTCGGCCGCCGGACTCGCCCTTTTCGCCGTGGCCCTGGCCGCCATCGGCACCTGCCGGGGGGCCGTCTCCCTCTCGCTGTGCGCAGCATTCCTCGGCTTCGGTATGGGAGTGGGCTTTACCGCCTTGGGAGCCCTGGTGGCGGTAGTGGTGCCAAAAGAAGAGCGGGGGCTCGCCATGGGACTCTACAACAGCTGCATCTACCTGGGGATGATGGTGAGTTCGGCCAGCATGGGGTGGGCCATCCGTCATGTCGGCTTCAGGAACGGCTTCATTGTGGCGGGGGCAGTTTCGCTGCTGCTCACGGCGGGGTTCTTCGCTCTCTACCGGCACGCAAAAGCCGCAGAGAATCGCGGGGAGAAGCCACGTGACGCGTCGGGGATTTCCTGGTAGAATGGTGCTGCCCGCTTCCGGTCGCTGCCCCCGGGACGCTCTTTTCCCTGAGGCCGCGATGGGGCAGGCATCACCGGCACCTTCTCCCCGAGAAGCGGCAGCAATTCCGGATACCGGCTCCTTGCCGGACATGGCGGTAGATCATGGGGCCTGACAGCTATCTCGCCGAACTGACGCCGGCCCAGCACCGGTACGCCGCCCTGCGCGTCCTCGCCGGCGGCCTCCTCGGGATGATGGTGTCCATGGGGATCGGGCGCTTCGTCTACACGCCGATCCTTCCCCTCATGCAGCGGGACCTGGGGATTACCAACGCAGTGGCGGGCTGGCTCGCCTCCCTCAATTACCTGGGGTACCTGGCGGGCGCCATCGGCTGCTCTCTCTTTCCGCGGCTGCTGCGCAGCGGAACGGTAAACCTCGGTGCCCTGCTGGCAAGCATCGCCACCACGTTCCTGATGGGGGCGACCCTTGCCCCCTCGGCATGGAGCGCCCTCCGTTTCTGCTCAGGCGTGGCAAGCGCCATCCTCTTCGTCGTCATCTCCGTCGAGGTGACCGAGGCGCTGGCCCGCCACGGGTACGGCCGCTGGATCGCCACCCTCTACGGAGGGGTCGGCCTCGGCATTGCCGTCAGCGGCAGCATGGTGCCGCTCCTGGACGAAGCCGGGGGGTGGCGGGCTGCATGGCTCGGGATGGGCGGGCTCGCCGTGGCCCTCTCCCTGGCCGGAATCGCCCTGGCGAGAAAGCGCACCCTCGCGTTGCCGGTGGCCGGCAGCCCTTCGGCCGGCAGCGGCACTCTCGGGAGCATCCGTCTGCTGGCGGCGGCATACTTCTGCGAGGGACTCGGCTACATCGTCAGCGCCACCTTCATCGTCGCCATGATCGCCCGCACCCCGGGGCTGGAATCGTTCGCCCCCGCCAGCTGGGTGGCGGTCGGCATCGCTGCCGCTCCATCCACCATCGTCTGGCAGCTGACAGCACGTCGTATCGGCAGCCGGTCGGCACTGGTCCTGGCCCACACCATTCAGGCGGCAGGCATCCTCCTCAGCATCCGGGCACAGAGTGCGGTTGTTGCCGGCCTGGCGGCCGTTTCCTTCGGCGGCACCTTCCTGGGGATCGTGGGGTTGGTCATGGCCGAGGGAAACCGCCGGACAGGCAAGGACGGCCGACGGGCAGCCGCCATCCTCACCGCATTTTTCGGCGCGGGGCAGGTGATCGGACCACCCCTGGCAGGCCGTCTGGCAGACAGCCATGGCGGGTTTGCCCTCCCTCTCCTACTGGCGGCACTGGCGGTCGCCGTCGGCGGAATCCTCATCGCCGTGGACGGAAGGTTCGGTCGGCCGTGCGGAGAGAGACAGTGAACGTTCGGGCGGCCCTGCGGGGAGAAGGAGTTTTCAGGAGATGACATGCTGGCGTTTCATCGAAACCGGTCCCTGTGACGGACCCACCAACATGGCGGTGGACGAGGCACTGCTTGCCTGTTTCAATCCGCTCACGGACCGGCCGGTCCTGCGCATCTACGGCTGGACGCCCCCCGCCCTCTCCCACGGCCGCTTTCAAAGGGCCGCCGAGGTCCTCGACCTCAGCCGCTGTGCCGCCCGAAACGTACCGGTCGTCCGCCGTATCTCCGGCGGCGGCGTCATCTTCCACGCCGACGAAATCACCTATTCCCTTGTCTGTGCCCCCCGCCACATCCCCCCCGCTCCGTCTATCAGTGAGTCGTTCCGGGTGCTGACCGCCTTTTTGCTCCGCTTCTACGGAAAGCTGGGACTCGATGCCCGGTACGCGGTCGACTGCGCGCCAAGGGGAACGGTCCTCGGGGAGCGGACCCCCTTCTGCTTTGCCGGGAAGGAAAGGTACGACATCCTCATCGGAGGGAGAAAGATCGGCGGCAACGCCCAGCGCCGCCTGAAAAACGTCATTTTCCAGCACGGCTCCGTACCCCTTGTGAATAGGGCCGTGGAAGGTGCCGGCTTCCTGGCGACACCACCCGCGATGGACGGCACGACAACGGCTGCGCTCGGCGACTTCGGCGTGAAGCTGGCGCCGGAAGAGCTCAACGGGCTCCTGCTCGACTCTTTCGCCGGGAGTCTCGGCATTGCGTGGGATGCGAGCTCTCTCGCACCGGAGGAGAACGCGGCGGTAGAGCGCTTCCTCGCCGATGGAAAGGAGAGGGCCATTCCATGACCATCCCCCGCAAGCCGCCCTGGCTCCAGAAAAAGATCAACCCCGCCGCCCATGCCGACATGGAGAGGCTTCTCGGCGACCAGAGGCTCCACACGGTGTGCCAGGAGGCGATGTGCCCCAATATTTCCGAGTGCTTCCGGAATCGGCAGGCGACCTTTCTCATCCTCGGGAAGAATTGTACCCGCCACTGCTCCTTCTGCAACGTCTCCCGGGAACGGCCCGTCCCTCCCGACCTGTCGGAACCGGAACGGGTGGCCGAGACAGTAACGCGCCTCGGGCTCGGCCACGTGGTCATCACCAGCCCCACCCGGGACGATCTTTCCGATGGAGGCGCCGGGCTCTTCGCGGCAACGGTACGGGAAATCAGAAGCACCTCCCCGAAGACACGGATAGAACTCCTCGTCCCGGATTTCCGGGGCAGCAGGGAGAGCCTGCGGGTTGTGACGGAGGCCGGACCGGACATCCTCGGACATAACGTGGAGACGGTGCCGCGTCTCTACGACATCAGGAGCGGCGCGGACTATCAGCGCTCCCTGGCGGTTCTGCGTCATGCCGCGGAACTGTCCCCTTCCCTCCCCACCAAATCGGGGATCATGGTGGGGCTGGGGGAACGGGAGGCGGAAGTGCGGGAAGTCCTCGCCGACCTGCGGCGGGTGGGATGCGTCTACCTCTCCATCGGGCAGTACCTGGCCCCCAGCAGAAGGCACTACCCGGTCCAGGAGTTCATACGACCGGAACAGTTCGCATCCTACCGGGAGCAGGCCCTCGCCCTGGGCTTTGCCCACGTGGAGAGCGGTCCCTACGTGCGGAGTTCGTACCTGGCGGAAAACTACGGTGCGGAACGACGACAGGGGGAAAACGGCGGGACCGGCTGAACCGGTGACGAAAGGAAGCGCCCGGACACCGTGCGCGCCACCTTTGCCACGCCATCATCACTGGAGAGGAGAAGGGACCTCTCTCCGCCCCTCATGCTTCGGCAACGAAGAATCAAGGGTACTGACGCCGGCAGCTGATGAGAAACACGGGGTAGTCCCCCGTCCTGACAGGCGAACTCTTGTGGATGACGGCGGCAGTGGTATCGCTGACTTCCATGAAACCGGCCTCCGTGAGGAGTCCCTTGACGGAGGTACGTTCGAACCCGAAATGAAGTACCCCCGTGGGATCGTCGTGGAACGAGCCGTCTTCTCTGTCCAGGTCCGCCACACACAGCCAGCCGCCGGGAAGGAGAAGGTCGCGGAAGAGGCGGAAGAGGGGGGCCGGGTCGGCCACGTGGTGGAGGGTCATGCTGCTGACGATGAGATGGTAACGGCCGGGGGGGGGCGCGTCTCGCTCCGCATCGAGGAGATGGGTCCGCACATTGGCGATCCCGTGCTTGTGCACCTTGGCCTCCAGCACATCCAGCATGCCGCGGGAGGTGTCGACCGCAGTGATGCTCCGCACCGAAGGCTGGAGAAAGAGGGTTACGAGACCCGTGCCGCAGCCGAAGTCCATGACATCCATGTCGCCCGAGAGGGGGACAGCCGCCACGACGGCCTGCGCCACCTCCCGGGCCAGCTTCACCCGGCGCGGTTCATCGTCCCATGTGGCCGCCGCCTTGTCGAAATCCCGCTTCTCGCTCACGATGACCCCTTGCCGCGTTGTATCGCCAGCCGTGCCGCCAGCACCACCGCATCCTGCGGTGTTTCTGCCCCGATTACGCCGGGTATTTTCCAGCTGCCGAGGCCGATCACCGGTTTCTGCATCTTCAGGGCAAAGGCGATTTCCGACAGGGTGCCGTACTCGCCCCCTATGGCAATGAGGATGTCGGCGGTGCGGACGATGATGACGTTGCGCCCCTCGCCGAAACCGGTGGCGACCGGGATGTCGATGAACTGATTGGCCGTGCTCCGGTCCGCCTCGGGGAGAATCCCGACCGTGGTGCCGCCCGCCAGTTTCGCCCCCCGCGCCGCCGCCTCCATCACCCCACCGAGACCGCCGCACACGAGGATGTGCCCCTGCCGTCCGATGAGGCGACCGACCTCCTCCGCCTGCCGCAGCATTTCCGGAGCGGCGCTGCCGGCACCGATGACCCCGATGATGGTTGTCCCCATGGATTTTCCTCCATCTGCCGCATTCACCGGGAGATGTCGATGATCACCCCGACCAGCAGAACAGCCAGGTAGACGATGGAAGCCCGGAAGGCGCGGTCGTACCGACGGGAGCGCACAGCAAGGCGATACGAGGCGATGACGAAGAAACACCAGGCGAGCCCCCCCCAGAGGGCAAAGAGACCCGAACAGGTCCCGAAGAGGGTCAGGGCCAGGGTTGCGGGGAGGAGGGAAACCGTATAGAGAAGAATCAGAAACCGGGTGTACCGCTCGCCCCAGACCACGGGGAGAACCGGCACTCCGGCAGTCCCGTAGTCATCGCGCCAGCGAAGTGCCAGCAGCCAGAAGTGAGGAGGTTGCCAGAGGAATACGACCGCACAGAGAAGGAGCCCCCCCGTGTCGATGGCACCGGTAACCGCGGCCTGACCGATCAGGACCGGCAGCGCCCCGGGGAGTCCACCGGGTATGGCCCCCCAGGGGGAGCGGCGTTTGAGGCGAAGGGTATAGAGAAGAGCATAGAGCAGTATGGCGGCCAGGGTCAGGAGGAAGGTGAGGAGATTGAGACGGGTCAGGGCCAGGAGAAGAGCGAGGGCGATGCACGAAAGTGCCGCAAGAAGAAGGCGCGGCGCCGTGACACGGTCAAGGGCCTCGACCCTGCCGGCCAGGCGTGTCATGTTGCGATCGAGGGCGAGATCAAAGAGGCTGTTGAGCATGGCTGAACCGGCGGTGGAGAGAAGGAGGACCGTCAGGCACAGAAGAGCGGGCACCGCATCGGGGAGTCCTCCGGCGGCAATGACCATGCCGGCAAATCCGGAGAGGAGGACCGCCGTGGCAATCCCCGGCCGGGCGAGGCGTGCCAGGGCAGCAAGGGTACCGACCGCGCCGGTCGGTGCCGTACCGAAACCACCTTTGATACCGATTGATTCTATGGTCCTTCTCCTTCGGGGCGCTCTTCACCGGAACCAGGCCACGCCGGTTCCCGGGCACGGGAACACCCGGCAGGCAATGAACAGAAGATGGATGGCCGGGTGCACATCGAGTCTTCATCAGTATAGCACGAACAAGGCGGCATGCCCGTACCAGCGAGAAAAAACCTTATCTTCCTCCCCCTTTCTCCGGAACAGATCCGCTGTGCAAATATCTTGACAGGGTGCGCGGCCAAGCGTACCTTACACCCCATCAACTTGTCGGTATCATATGAGTTTCACTGAATTTGAGTGACACTACCCGTTGTTCTCGCTCCGTTCGCCACGCACCATCGACGGCCCGCGAGCCGTATCTGAAGACCAGCGCCGGCCAGCTTCGGCTCAGTACGCTGCCGGCGGGAGGGAAATCCATCGATGAACAAGGAAGAATCCTTCTATCGTGCCTTCAGCAGAATTCCGGCCATCATCGGCATCAGCACCATGGCCGACGGCAGATACATCGAGGTAAACGATGCCTTTCTGAAAGTATTCGGGTATCGCCGCGATGAGGTGATCGGCAGGACATCGGTCTCCCTCAATATCTGGCAGGACGCGGAGGACCGGGATCGTCTTCTGGAACAGCTGCGTCACGAGGGGGGGGTACGGGATCGTGAAGTCCAGCTGAGAAGCAAGTCCGGCGAGCCGGTCATCGTGGAGCTTTCCGTCGAGTTCATCGAGATGGGAGGCGAAGCGTGCCTTCTGGTCATGGCGGTTGACGTTACCGAGCGGAAACGGACAGAGCAGGCCCTGGAACTGCAGGCGCGTGTCCTCGAATGCATGGTGGAAGGGGTGAACCTCTGCAACGAGGAGGGGGTGGTAGTGTACACCAATCCCGCCTTTGACGCCATGTTCGGGTACGACCGGGGCGAACTGATGGGAAAACACATCACCGTCATCAACAACAAGGCGCCAGAAGACAACGAGCACTTGTTCCGAAAGATTGTCGATTCGTTAACGAAGGAGGGTTTCCACTGGGGCGAGTTTGAAAACCGCAAGAAAGATGGCTCCGTTACCCACACCTACGCCCGGATCAGTGCGTTGACCCTAGCGGGCACAACCTACTGGCTCTCGGTCCAGGAGGATATCGCCGAGCGGAAGCAGCTCCTGGCGTCGATACACGAACAGGAAAAGCTGGCCTTTGCCTCGATGAATGCCTGCACGGAGCCGATCATGCTGATCGACACCGCCGGAAAGATCCTCACAGCCAATGGAGCGATGTGCAAACGGCTGGAGCTGGATTACAACGCGACCAAAGGGAAAAATGCGCTGAGCCTGCTCCCCGCCGAGGTGGCCGAGTCCCGCAGGCAGCGAATGGAAGAGGTCATCCGCACGCGGCGTCCCTCCCGCTTCGAAGACTTGAGTCGGGGCCGCATGCTCGACAACACCATTTACCCGGTTCTCGATGCCAATGACAACGTGACGGCAATGGCCGTTTTCTCCAACGACATTACCGAGCACAAGCAGGCGGAAGCGGCGCTCAGGGCAAGCGAAGAAAAATTCAGGAGCTTCGTGGAGAACTCCTTCGACGTCATCTTCGTGCTCGATGCCACGGGGGTCTTTCAGTTCGTGTCCCCTTCCTGGGGGAAGCACTTCGGATATCCCGCCAGCGAGGTCATCGGCCGCGATTTCCGCCCCTACGTCCACCCCGAGGATGCGCCACTCTGCGCCGAATACCTGCAAAGAATCTATGTCACGGGCCGGGCGGGCACAAGTCCCCCCTACCGTGTCAGACATGCCGACGGCTCATGGGTGCAGTTTATCGCCAACGGCACCACCTACGGGGATGCACACGGCTCCATTCTGTACCTCGGCATCGGCCGCGACATTTCCAAGCAGAAAGAGGCAGAGGAGGAACTGCAGAGAGCCAAGGAACAGGCCGAGGCGGCAAACCGCGCCAAGACCGAGTTCCTGGCCAACATGAGCCACGAGATACGGACGCCGTTGAACGGCATCATCGGCTTTTCCCAGCTCCTTTCGCTGACCTCTCTCGACCAGGAGCAGCAGGAATATCTGGCCGCCATCACCCTTTCGGGCAACAACCTCCTCTCGCTTATCAACGACATCCTGGATCTCTCCAAGATCGAGGCGGCGAAAGTCGAGCTGGAACACGGCGATTTCAGCCTCCGGAACTGCATCAACGACGTCATCAAAATGCAGCAGTCGCGCATCGCCGCCAAGGGAATCACCCTGAAGGTCACCATACCCGCGGCAATCCCCGACGCCCTAGCGGGAGATCAGCTGCGGATAAAACAGATCCTCGTCAACCTGCTGGCGAATGCCGTCAAGTTCACGGAGCGGGGGACCATCACCATCACCGCGGAGATCAAGGAACAGACCGGCTCCAGATTGCTCCTGGAGATTTCGGTCCAGGACACCGGTATCGGCATCGCACCGGCGGCCCTCGACAATATATTCGAGCCTTTTTTCCAGGCAGACGACGCCATCGCCGGCGCCTATGGCGGAACCGGCCTCGGGCTCTCCATCAGCAGGAGCCTGGCGCAGCTGATGGAGGGGGCCCTTTCCGCCGAGAGCTCTGTCGGGACCGGGAGCACCTTCCGCTTCCGGCTTCCCGTGATGGCTGTCCAGCAGATAGTCCAGGAATGCACTCCCTCTGCGCAATCCCCGCTTACCCTGTGGGATGGCCCGGCGCTCAGTATCCTCTTCGCGGAAGATACCCTGACAAACAGCTTTTTCGGCGTGAAGCTGCTCACCCTGATGGGGCACAGGGTACATGCGGTCGAAACCGGCAGGGAAGCCCTTGCCCTGCTGGAACAGGAAAGTTTCGACCTGGCCCTGATGGACGTCCAGATGCCGGTCATGGACGGGGACGAGGCTGTGTGCATCCTGCGGCAACGGGAGGAGGAAACCGGGACGCACCTGCCGGTCATCGCCGTAACGGCAAATGCCATGAAGGGGGAGAAGGAACGGTTCCTCGCGAACGGCTTTGACGGATATGTCTCCAAGCCGCTGGAGGTGGGGAAACTGGTGGACGAGATGCGGCGGGTGCTGCGTGAAAGCTGCCAGACGAGCGCGGCAAAACCTGTTGACTCCCCCGGGTGAATTCGACTACCCTCGAAGGGTGAAGCCGGAAGACCCGGACCTCTCTCCAGAAAATCCACCCGGAAGGAACCCATGAATGTCGAACAGATGAAGACCGTCCTGCGGGAGATCCTCACGAAAACCGACCTCACCCCCTGCGTGGTGGGGCACCGGGGAGTGGGGAAGACCGCGGGGATCATCCAGGTCTGCAGGGAGATCGGCCGGCGCTACGTGCCGGTCCGCCTTGGCCAGATGGAGGTGGGAGACCTGGTGGGAATACCCTACCGGGACGGGACCGTCATGCGCTGGTCGCGCCCCTGCTGGTGGCCCGACGATGACGGGCCGGAAACCATCATCCACTGCGACGAGCTGAATCGCGCCCAGCAGGAGGACACCCTCCAGGCCATCTTCCAGTTCGTGGAGCCCTCGGCCGAAGGGCAGAAACGGGCGCTCCACACCCACACCCTGCACCACCGGCACAAGGTGCTGGTCACCATCAACCCTCCCGACGGGACGTACCAAGTGGCTACCCTCGATCGTGCCCTCATCGACCGGATGGTGATGCTCTACGTAGAGACGGACTACACCTGCTGGGCCAGCTACGCCCGGGAACGGGAGCTGGACGACGGGGTGCGGGATTTCCTCGCGGCCAACCCCCAGCTCCTGGCGCGGCAGGGCGCACCCCTCGACATGGAGGTCGAGCCGACCGAGAGGGGATGGGAGATGGTGAGCGTCCTGCGCCAGCGCTGCCGCTTCCCCCGGGAACTGGAGATGGAGGTATATGCCGGCATCATCGGCCAGGAGGGGGCCGTTGCCTTCCTCCGGTGGCAGGCCGACCGGAGTTCCCGGCCGGTGACCGCACGGCAGGTGCTCGATTCCTGGCCGGAGGTGGCAGAACGGGCGGCCGCCCAGCGGGACGACCTCCAGGCGGCCACCATGAACGACCTGATCGTGACACTCCAGGGCGAAGGGCCCCTTCTGCAATCCCGGGAAGAGAACCTCGTCGCCTACATCGATATCCTCCCCCGGGACATGCGCTTCGGTCTCGTCAAGGCGCTGCTGCGCATGCCCCCGGTGGCGCTGGCGCTCTCCAAGGACAGGTACGATACGATCGTACTGGATGCGATTCGCGCCATCAACGCCGAGGCATGATTGCCGGCATAATTCCCCCCATGAAACGAACCCTCGAAAATGCCGTAGTCCGTCTCCTCAAGCATCGCCCCTTCTATGGCCACATCCTCCTCGACTTCCGCCGGGAGGAATCGCAGGGGAATCATCCCCTCGGGGTGACGATCCGTGACGGCATACCGGTTCTCGCCGTTGCGGCTCTCCCCTTCTCGGCCCTCACGGCCCGGGAGCAGGAAGCGCTCCTCGAGCATGCCATCAAGCACGTCCTCCATCTCCACATGGCCCGCCGCAAGGAGCGCAACCGTCACGACTGGGACATCGCCTGCGATCTCGCCATCAACCAGACCATCGACGGCCTCCCGCCGCAGGCGCCACAACCCGCCATGTTCGAGACACCGGCAGGGCTCGCCGCCGAGGAGTACTACCGCCTCCTCGTCGCCCCCTTCGATACGGGCAACCTGGACGGCGGCGGCGTCGGCAACGCCTCGCGGGACCAGGGGGGAGACGCCGGCCCGGGGGACGGGAACGAAAGGCACGAGAGGGCAACACCCGTGGACGACCACTCCGTGTGGGACAAGGCCGACGCCACGCCGCTGCGCCTTGCCGAGGAGGTGGTGCGCGGGATGGTGTGGGAGGCGTGGCGCAAGTGCGACGGCGAAGTGCCGGTGGACGTGCGTCACCTCGTGGCAGGACTCCTCGCCCCCTCTCCCATACCCTGGCGGCAGGTGCTCCGCCAGTTCGTCGCCACAGCCGGGAGGGTGGGACGGAAGAGCACCTGGATGCGGGAACACCGCCGTTTCGTTCACGATACCCCGGGGATTCGCAAACGCCGCCGCCTCAATCTCCTCATCGGCGTCGATGTGAGCGACTCCACCAACGACCCCGTGCTTCGCGAGGAGTTCGCCCGCGAGCTGGTATGCATCGCTCGCGGCCGCGAGGCACATCTGACCGTCCTCTATGCAAACAGCAGGGTGCAGAGGATCGAGGGGTTCACCGGCACGAATGTGACTGTCGACAGCTACCACGGCGGCGGCTTCACGGACCTGCGGCCGGTCTTCGACCACGCCCGCACCCTCCACCCCCGTCCGGCCGCGGTCATCTACCTCACCGACGGCATCGGTCCGGCCCCGGAACAGATGGAGTTCCCGACCCTGTGGGTGCTGACGAAGACGGGCGAGAGGCCGGCGTCGTGGGGTGTGGAGTTGCGGCTCGGCGTGTGAGGAATAGGCGCCGGCCCAGCTGTCGACCCGGTGCGGGAGGGCGGCGGGGGGGCTTGGCGGAAAAGATCGTATGCAATCCGGCAGAGGCGCTGTTCAAGGGAAACCTGCGGTAGTGGCGCTTTCCCCTCATCGGGCGCACGGCGTTGGCGCTGACGATCTTTTCCGCCAAGCCCCCCCGCCGCCCTCCCGCACCTCCTGCCAATAAAGAAAGAAAAATTGTCGACCTATTCAATGTCGACATTCGAAGGAGAGACGACGAGTGAGCGAATTCACGCCAATGACCGCCGAAACGGTGCGGGAGCTTGTGGAGGAGGCGGGAGCGAAGGCCGCGGCCCGCGAGGGGAGAAGCGAGCACTACGGCGCGCCGCGGGACTTTTCCTTTGAGGTGAAGGCCATCTTCCCGAACGGCATGGGACTGCAGATCACGGCCCGTCAGTTCAACTACCGTGACCCGTGGGAGGCGCACGGGCGGGTGAACGACATGGTGGACGTCTCGCTGTTGCGGGACGGCGGGTATTCCCCCCTGCCGAAGGGATACCCGTTCTTCCAGGGAAACGACACGGAAGAGGGGGTGGACGAAGAGGGCCTGCGAAAGATCATCGCCTGCGTGGCCGCCATCAACCCTAAAATATACCTGCTGCAGGAGCTGACGGGGGATCTGTAGCAGATAGTGAACGACGACGGGCCTCCCGAATGCACCGGGAGGCCCGTCGTCTTCCAGGATGGTCTTCGTCGACTACCCGAGACAGACGTTCTGTTCCCGGGCCGCCTTCGTTTCGTCCAGGCGCGAGATCGGCATGGTGACCGGTGACCGCTGGAGGAGTTCCGGCTCCTTTTCCGCCAGTTCAGCCGCCTCGATCATCACGTCGATGAAGGCGTCCATGGTCTCCTTGCTCTCGGTCTCGGTCGGTTCGATCATGATCGCCTCCCGAACGATGAGGGGAAAGTAGACCGTCGGCGGATGGAATCCCCGATCGATGAGGTACTTGGCGATGTCGATGGCGTGGACCCCGTGCTTCAACTGGCGGGAGGCGGAGAAGACGCATTCGTGCATGCAGGTCTGGTCGTAGGGGAGATCGTAGTGCCCCTTGAGCCGGCTCATGATGTAGTTGGCATTGAGGACCGCCTGCTCGCTCACCCGGATCAGCCCCTCACGCCCCTGCATCAGGATGTAGGCGAATGCCTTGACCAGCACCCCGTAGTTGCCGAAGAAGTTCGCGGTCCGGCCGATGCTGTGGGGGAGGTCCGTCTCCAGGGCGTAGCACCCATCCTTCTCCCTTACCACCCGGGGGGCCGGAAGGAAGGGGATGAGCCCCTTCTTCACCCCCACCGGCCCGGCTCCCGGCCCTCCCCCGCCGTGGGGGGTGCCGAAGGTCTTGTGGAGGTTGACGTGGATCACATCGAAGCCCACGTCGCCGGGGCGCACCTTCCCCAGGATGGCGTTGAGATTGGCGCCGTCGTAGTACGTGAGGGCCCCGTGCTCGTGGGCGATGTCGCAGATCTCCCTGATGTGGGGATTGAAGAGGCCGAGGGTGTTAGGACAGGTCATCATCACCGCTGCCACCTCGTCGCTCATCGCCTGGCGGAAGAGCTCGATGTCCATGTCGCCGTAGGGAGCGGTCGGGACGGTGATGATCTCGTAGCCGACCATGGCGGCGGACGCGGGATTGGTCCCGTGGGAGGAATCGGGGACCACGACGTATTTCTTCCGGTGCCCCTTCGCCCGGTGCCAGGCGGCGATCAGCATGATGCCGGTCATCTCGCCGTGGGCCCCGGCCAGGGGCTGGGTGGTCACCTCGTCCATGCCGGTGATCTCGGCGAGGAGCTCTCCCAGCTGGAAGAGGAGGGCGAGCGAACCCTGGGCATGCTCCTCCCCGCCGGGAAGGAGGGCGGTCATGGGGTGGAACGGGGCGAAGAGGCCGGCCGCGCTCTCCAGGACCTTGGCATTGTACTTCATGGTGCAGGAGCCCAGGGGGTAGAAGTTGGTGTCCACCGAGAAATTGCGCCGCGACAGATTGGTGAAGTGCCGCACCAGGTCAAGCTCGCTCACTTCGGGAAGCGCCGCCGCCTCCCCCCGCCGCAGCTCCTCAGGGAATCCCGACTCCGGAACATCCGGTGCAGGAAGCCTCACACCGCCCCGCCCCGCCACCGATTTCTCATAGATCAGCTCCATAGCGCCCCCTCCACTTCCCGGGCCAGGAGGTCGATCTCTTCCCTGGTCCGCTGTTCCGTCACCGTCACCACGAGGCAGTTCTCCATGTCGGGATAGTAGGGGCCGAGGGGAACGCCGGCGGCGACCCCCTTCGCAAGGAGCCGCGTCACCACCTCGTCGGCACTCCTTGGAAGGGAAAGGGTGAACTCATTGAAGGTGGGGGTGCTGTCCACGACCGTCACCCCAGGGACGGCGGCGAGCCGTCTCCTGGCGTATTCCGCCTTGGCGTGGTTGAGTCTGGCCAGCTCGGCAAAGCCTTCCCGTCCCAGGCTCGCCAGGAAGATCAGGCCCCGCAGGGCACAGAGGCTCTGGTTGCTGCAGATGTTGGACGTCGCCTTGTGCCGCTTGATGTGCTGCTCCCGCGCCTGGAGGGTAAGGACGAAGCCGCGCCGCCCCTCCCGGTCCACCGTCTCGCCCACGACCCGTCCCGGCATGTTGCGGATGTATTTCTTGGCGACGGCAATGAAGCCGAAGGAAGGCCCACCGAAGGAGAGCGGGTTCCCGAGGCTCTGGCCGTCGCCCACGACGATGTCCGCCCCCATCTCGCCGGGACTCTTCACGAGGCCGAGGGAAACGGGGTAGACCGAGACCGCCAGCAGCGCGCCGACTCCGTGGGCCGCTTCGGCCAGCCGGGTGAAATCGTTCACCCCGCCGAAGAAATTCGGGTTCTGCACGATGACCGCCGCGGTCTCCGCGGTGAGGGCCGCGTCGAGCCGCACGCCGTCGGTGAGCCCTTCCTTGGGAGCGATCTCCACCACCTCTGCCGCCACGTCTGCCAAGTACGTGGCAACCACCTTGCGGTAGAAAGGGTTTACCGCGCCGTCGATCACCAGCCTGTGCCGGCCGGTGATGCGCAGCGCCATGAGGGCCGCCTCCGCCAGTGCCGTGGCTCCGTCATAGAGGGAGGCATTGCTCGCCTCCATGGAGGTGAGACGACAGATGGCGGTCTGGTACTCGTAGAGCGCCTGGAGGGTCCCCTGGGAACACTCCGGCTGATAGGGGGTGTAGGCGGTGTAGAACTCGGCCCTCCCTGCCAGATGGTCCACCACGGCAGGGATGAGATGTTCGTAGCTCCCTCCGCCGATGAAATGGGTCAGGTGCGTGCCGTTTTGTCCGGCCAGCTCCCGCAGCCGCCCGAGCATCTCGAATTCGGACATCCCCGGGGGAAGTTCGAACGACCGCGCCTGGAGGGAAGGGGGAATCGGCGCAAAGAGATCATCGACGCCGGCAACGCCGATGGCGGCGAGCATTTCACCGATTTCAGCGGCAGTGCTCGGACAATGGCTCATGCCAGCCCCCGCACGTACTGGTCGTACTGCTCCCTGGTCATGAGATTCGCCAGTTCGGCCAGGTCGGCGGGTTCGATCCAGGCGATCCAGCCGGCGTCCTCGGCCGCCTCGTTGACGATTTCCGGCCGATCGTTGAGGACCTCGTTCACCCTGGTCACCTTCCCGGAGAGGGGGGCATAGATGTCGCTCGCCGCCTTGACCGATTCGATGGCGGCCAGCTCCCCGAACTGCCTGACCACCTTCCCCACCTGGGGCAGCTCGACGAAGGTAACATCACCCAGCTGGACGGCGGCGTACTCGGTGATGCCGACGGACGCCACTCCTTCCTTGATCTTGACCCACTCGTGTTCCTTGGTGTAGTAGGTTTCCGTCATGATCAGCCTCCTGTTGAATTGTATGGAACCGAAAGATCTTGCGAGAAAGTTATCTTGATGGAATACCCGTGGACCGCCCGCTCCAAGCGGTCGCTCCCGACGCGAAGACGCCAGGGAAGCGACAAAATCAACAACCGGTTTTCCCGGCTTCCTTGCGCCCCTGCGTCTTTGCGGTTCACAGGTTTCTTGACTGTCAGCGACTCAGAAGCGCAAAGACCCGCCGGTGTAAAACGGCAAGCCGCACACCACCGCCTCCATACCGGTCTTTTCGTGCCTGATGCTGAGGGGCGTGCCGACGGCGGCGTCTTCCGGGCGGACAAAACCGAGGCCGATGCCGCATCCGAGCATGGGGGAAAAGACCCCGCTCGTCACCGTCCCGACCCGTACGCCGCCGCGGAGAATTTCGTAGTGATGGCGCGGGGTACGGCGGGAATCGACCCGGAAGGCGACCTTGAGCCGGGAAAGGCCCTCGTCCCGCAAGCGCAGGAGCGCCTCGCGGCCAACAAACTTCTTGTCGAGGTTGACAAAGGCGTCCAATCCCGCTTCCAGGGGGGTCGTCTCCTCGTCGATGTCGCTCCCGTAGAGGCTGTACCCCATCTCCAGGCGGAGCACGTCCCGCGCCCCGAGCCCGGCGGGCTTCACCCTTTCGTCGGCGAGCAGGAGCCGCCACAGCTCCACCACCCTGTCGGCGGGAAGGAATATCTCGTACCCCAGCTCGCCGGTATAGCCGGTCCGGCTGACGATTGCCGGACTCCCCAGTATCTCCATCCGGACAAACCGGAAATAGGGAATGCCGGAGACGTCCGGGTCGACAACATCCGCCAGCACATCCCGGGCCAGCGGCCCCTGCAGGTCGAGCTTGCCGGTGACTGAGGTGATGTCGCGGAACTCGCCACCCTTCAGCCGGGCGCCGATCGTGGCAAAGTCCTTGGCGATGGTGGCCGCGTTGACCACGACCATCGCCTCGTCCTCGGCCAGACGGAAAACGATCAGGTCATCGATGACGCCACCCCGTTCGTTGAGGAGGAAGCCGTAGCGTGAGCGCCCTACCGGAATCCCCTTGACGGAAAAGGTGAGGACGTCTTCCAGGCCGGACCCCGCGATATCGCCACGGAAAAGGAATTCCCCCATGTGGCAGATATCGAAGAGGGCTGCCTTTTCCCGGCACCAGCGGTGCTCGGCGATGATTCCTTCGTACTGGATCGGCATCTGCCACCCGCCGAAGGGGGCGATGAGGGCATTACGCGTGCGGTGCTCCGCGAGAAGGGGAGTTGCCTTGAGCTCTTCCATGGGGGGTTCTCCGTGGTGGGGACGAATGGTCAGAGGTCACACTCTAAAAAAATTATCACGGTTTGTAAACATCTTTATGGACGTCTTCCGGATGTTCATCGGCACCGTCCGGCGTTACGTGACGGGAGCCAGTGCCTTTTCCACAGCACGTACCAACTGGTCACACAGGAAGGGTTTCGCCAGGTAGCCCTGCGGCTTCAGGAGCATCGCCTCGTCCAGCGTTTCCTTGTCGCTGTACCCCGTCATGAAGATGATGGGGACAGCGGAGAATGCCCTGATTTCCGAAGCCGCGGCAATGCCATCCATCGGCCCCTCCAGCCTGATGTCGAGCAAGACGAGATCGGGGCTGGTCTTGCGGACCAGATCGACAGCTTCCGCACCCGTAGAGACGATCCCGGCAAGGGTATACCCCTGTTCCGACAGGAGCGCGTTGAGGATCTCGGCGAATTCACGGCTATCTTCCGCAATGAGAATGGACGGCATTATCGATGCTCTCTTTCTGAAGGTTCAACCCAAACAGACAAATAGTATCTCAATCACCGCATCTTTTCAATACCGGCCGTCGTTCGCGTTCGGTGCCGGGCGATGTGCAGGCACGCGGACCGGGGAACTAAAAATGGAGGCCCCCTCTTCGAAGCTTGCATTCAACGGGAAATGTTACTAGAGTATGCCAATACCGTGCAACGGGAGCCTCGATGAACAGACTCAAGAGCAAATTTGCCCTCATCATCGGTGCCGTGTACCTTTTCATCGGCGCATTGACCGTTCTCGTGTTTTACGCAGGAACCGACAGGATCATCAGGCACCTGGGAACCAGATTTGCCGAGCAGCACGCCCTGCTGGAAAAGAACAAGATTCTTTCCCTCATCGAGCGGGAAGTCGCTCTCGCCCTGAAATTGTGCGACGATCCCCTCATCAGGAAATGGTGCACGGAAGAAGACAATCCCCGCCTCAAAGAACTCGCCTTCGACCAGCTCGAAAGTTACCGCACATTTTTCCGCGACAGGAGCTATTTCATTGCCCTGGTGAAATCACATCGGTACTACTACCACCTCGGCGGTCATGGCCGGCTCGAAACGACCCTTCTCGACAAAGACAACCCGGCCGACAGCTGGTTCTTCACCCACCTGAGAAGCAAGAACGATTTTGCCCTCAATCTCGACTACAACCCGGCGATCAATGAGACAAAGATATGGATCAACGCCGTCGTGAAGGACGGGCATAACGACACCGTGGCCATCGGAGGGAGCGGCCTCACCATCAGTGATTTCATCAGGGAAGTGGTGCTCTCCCGCACCAAGGGGATCTCGACGGTCCTCATCGACAAGGCCGGCGTCATCCAGGCCCATGCCAACGACGCCTACGTGAAACACAACGCCACGATCCGCGACGACGCCAAGAAGATCACCATGTACGGGCTTATCGCCAATCCCGACGAACGGACCGCGCTCCGGCAGATCATTGACGACCTCACCGCCGGCAGACGGGAGGTGGAAACCATGGATGTGGCCATCGACGGCAGGCACTACCTTGCCGCCGTCGCGTACATGAAAGACATCCACTGGTACAACATCGTCCTCCTGGACGTCTCCCAGGTAGTACGGCTCACGGATTTTCTTCCCATCATCGTCACGGTCATCCTTTCGTTCCTCCTGATGCTCCTCATCATTGCCGTCATGCTGAACAGGATGGTGCTGAAACCGCTGACGGCGATGACCAATGCTTCCCTGCAGGTTTCCCGGGGTGACTACACCGTGACCGTCGATGTGCAGCAGAAAGACGAATTCGGCAGGCTGGCATCCACCTTCAACTCCATGACCGCGATGGTCCTGGATCACACCCACAACCTGGAAAACAAGGTCCACGAACGGACGAAGGAACTCCTCGACGTCAACGCGAAGCTGGAAGAGTCCCGAAAGCAGATCCTCGACAGTATCAATTACGCCAGGATGATCCAGTCTTCCATCCTCCCCGCCTCCCCGCTTCTCTCCCAGCACCTTCGGGAATGGTTCGTCCTGTATGCGCCGCGGGATATCGTGGGGGGCGATTTCTACTATTTCCGCAGCATCGGCGACGGCTTCCTCATCGCGGTGATCGACTGCACCGGCCACGGCGTTCCCGGCGCCTTCATGTCCATGACCGTCAACGCCGTGCTCAACCATGTTGTCGACACCATCGAAACGGTGGACCCGGCCGGCATTCTCGGCGAACTCAACAGGCTGGTACGGACCACCCTGAACCGCGATACCACGTCCGACGGCATTGACAGCGGCCTGGACATCGGACTCTGCTACTGCATCCCCCGGGAGCGCCGGGTCGTCTTTGCCGGCGCCGGCATCGCCCTGTATCTCTGCGACGGCACGGCGGTTACCGAAATCAAGGGCGACCGGCAGCGCCTGGGATACCGCCGGTCCCGCATCGACTTCAGCCATACGAACCATGAGATCGCCGTTTCCGCCGAATCCCGTCTCTACCTGACCACCGACGGTTTCCTCGACCAGGGGGACGGCACGAGGGGATTCGGTTTCGGCAGGGCCCGCTTCAAGTCGACGATCGTCGCGGCAAGCCGGCTGCCGATGTCCGACCAGGGCGACTTTTTCCTCCGAGCCCTGCACGAATTTTCTGGCACAGCCCCTCAGCGTGATGATATAGTCCTGCTGGGATTTTCACTTTGACCAGGGAGAGCCGGCCATGACACACCAAGAACTGCTTGTCCTGCGGGAGGATATCTCACGCCAGGGAATCATGATCTGTTTCAACGGTCCCTTTTCCCACAGCATCATCGAGGAGATCGGCACGGCGATACGCAAGCACCTGGAGTGCGAGGATATCCAGAAGAGCGCCGTTCACGACGTCTTTGCCGTGTATATCGAACAGACCCAGAACGTCAGGAACTACGTGGGGCGGAAAAATTTCCCGGAAAGAGAGCTCCATTCCTCCATCGTGGTCATCGCAAAAAGAGAGGGGAAATACCTCATCAGCTCGGGGAACATTATCGCAAAAGGCGACACGGCCGACCTTCGGCAACGCCTGGAACTGGTGAACAGTCTCGACAAGGACAGCTTGAAAAAGCTCTACCGGGAGAGGCTGCGCCAGGAAATACCCCCCGGCGGCACCGGCGCCGGTGTCGGCCTCATCGATATGGCACGGCGTTCCTCGGCACGGCTCTCCTATTCGTTCGATCCCGTTGATGCCGACTACGATTTCTTCAGCCTTTCGGTTGCGGTATGAGGAGGAACCCCATGGAACGGCTGAACATCGAAGCCACCCTGTCAACTCCCCTGATCCGGTTCGACCCGGAAAAATACGTGCTCGAACTGGCAGGCGAGTCGTACCCGGAGAATTCCTTCGAATTCTACGAGCCGGTTTTCGCCTTTCTGAAAGACACGCTTGCCCAGAGCCGGTCGTTCAGGCTCGAAGTGAATATCCGGTACATGAACAGCAGCAGCACCAAGTGTGTCCTGGACATGCTGGATCTGCTGGAAGAGGCCAGCACCAGGAACGTGCAGGTAGAAATCGTCTGGTACTACGACAGCGAAAATCCCCGGGCGCTCGATCTCGCGGAGGAGTTCCAGGAAGAGGTCACGCTTCCTTTCTCCATCATGCCCATCGAAGGTTGATTCATAGCCATGGCACGCGGCCGGATGCCCAAAGATGTGCGCGATGCACCGCTGGAGAAGGGGGAACGTTTCCTTGCCCTGCAGAAGGAGACGCGCCACCCGTTCCTTGCGGAATACGAGAGCCTGCTGGAGAGTTATCGCCGGAATCTCGGCAAGCTCCACCGGGTGATCGCCATCAGCGACAAGTACCAGATGCAGCTGATCGAGACGACCTACAAGCTGAACAGCGCCCTGGCGCAACTGAACCAGCTCAAAGAGCTCACGCTCCCCATCTGCATGCACTGCAAGAAAATCCGCATCGACGAACATTACTGGGAGCGGATCGAATCGTACTTCCGGCAGCACATCGACGTGGTTTTCAGCCACGGCATCTGCCCGGAATGCGTAAAGGAAAAATACGGGGACATCAATGACCGGACACAGTTACGGGAGCGTCTCCTGCGGGAGACGAGCGGCAAGGCTGCCGGCAGGAGGTCCCACAAGGTCCCGTCCACCGATGAAACCCTCAAGGCCCTGAAACCCCTCCTTGACGACCCTGCCCTCCAGGCGAACCCGCTCATTGGAACACTGCGTGAATTTTCGGAAAAATACCGCAAGCTCCTGGTGAGACTTAACAAGATTCTCGTCATCAGCGACTCCTACCAGGCACAATTGCAGGAACTGAATTCCATCCTGGAGATGTCGACGCGGACAGACCTCCTGACCGGGCTTTCCAACCGCCGCGACATTATCGAAAGGATGGAAGGCGAGACGAACCGCACGTTGCGCCATGGCACGACTTTCTCCCTGATCCTGGCGGACATCGACTATTTCAAATCCGTGAACGACCGGTTCGGCCATATAGCCGGGGATCGGGTCCTGGCTGATTTCGGCGCTTTTTTGCGGGCACAGACGAGAAAGGAAGACACCTGCGCCCGCTGGGGAGGAGAGGAGTTCATGATCCTCCTTCCCGAAACCGATGAAGACAAGGCGAAGGCCGTTGCCGCAAAGCTGCTCCTGCTGCTGAGGGAGCATGTTTTCTGCTGCGATGGCCATGAAGTCCGGCTCACCATGAGCGCCGGCATCGCGGCATTCCGCGGGGACCAGACTCTCGACGACTGCATCCGCAAGGCAGACACGGCATTATACGCCGCCAAGAACCAGGGACGGGACCGCTTCACTGTTGCCGCCCCGTAGCCTTACCGCGACTCCATGAAATCCCGCCGACGTGAGCAGGTGGTCCAGCACCGACGTGGGACCGCTCACCCGCGTGAGGAAAGAACGCATGGAAAGCGGAGAGAACGCAAGCAGGTCTCGCCCCCCCGCCGGAGAGGTTTCGCAGCATAAACCGAAAAAGGCCGTCCCGGTTGACCGGGACGGCCTTTTTCGTCATTCTATTCTCACTTCCTATTCCACGAAACTCTTCAGCTTCTTGCTCCGGCTCGGGTGCCGCAGCTTTCTCAGGGCCTTGGCCTCGATCTGGCGGATGCGCTCCCGGGTCACCTCGAAGTCCTGCCCCACTTCCTCGAGGGTGTGGTCGCTCTTTTCGCCGATGCCGAAGCGCATCCGCAGGACCTTTTCCTCCCGGGGGGTAAGGGTGGCGAGGACCCGTGAGGTCTGCTCGGAGAGGTTGGACTTGATGACCGCCTCGAGGGGGGAGACGACCCCCTTGTCCTCGATGAAGTCGCCAAGGTGGGAATCTTCCTCCTCGCCGATGGGGGTCTCCAGGGAGATGGGCTCCTTGGCGATCTTCAGCACCTTGCGCACCTTGTCCAGAGGGAGGTTCATCCGTTCGGCGATCTCCTCGGGGGAGGGCTCGCGGCCGATTTCCTGCACCAGTTGCCGGCTCGTCCGGATCAGCTTGTTGATGGTCTCTATCATGTGCACCGGGATGCGGATGGTGCGGGCCTGATCGGCAATCGCCCTCGTGATGGCCTGCCGGATCCACCAGGTGGCATAGGTGGAAAACTTGTACCCCCGCTGGTACTCGAACTTGTCCACCGCCTTCATCAGGCCGATGTTCCCTTCCTGGATCAGGTCGAGGAACTGGAGCCCCCGGTTGGTGTATTTCTTGGCAATGGAAACCACGAGCCGGAGGTTCGCCTCCACCAGTTCCGACTTGGCGATTTTGGCCTTCATCTCCCCGTCTTCGATGGCCTGGAGGGCAGAAGAGAGCTCGCTGGCCCGGAAGCCCGACTCCTGCTCCACCTTTTTCAGCTTCTTATCCGCGTTCCGCAGTCTCTTCTCCAGCTTCTGCACCTCTTCAAGGGAGAGGGAGAGCTTTTTCAGCCCCTTTTTCTCTTCGGCCGCGCTTTTGCCCATCTTGTCGAACAGGGCGAGGAGATCGCCGGAGGTCATGCCGGTTTCCTTCTCGATGCCGGTAATCTCCTGCATCAGCGTGTCCACCTTGCACGAGAGTTCCTTGAGACGCTGGGCGATGTTGGCAATATGGCGGTCCTTGAGGCGGAGCGATTTCAGCCGGTCGGTCAGGACCCCCTTGGTTTCCGTCTTCTCCGCCAGGAGCCCCTCGCCCTCCGCAGCGGGAATGGATGCCTTCTCCAGACCGGCGTTGACGGTCTGCATCTTCTCATCCAGCTCCTTGATCTCGTCGATGACGGCAAGGAGTCGTGTGCGCTGCACGTCCTCCTCGTCTTCCTCCAACTCCTCTTCTTCCACTTCCTTGCTGATCTCGGCGGCGGATATCTGGAATTTGCGCAACCGGTCGCCGAGGGAGATCACTTCCCTGATGGTGATCGGGGTATTGAGGATGACGCTCGCCACATCCCGCTCCCCCTCTTCGATCCGCTTCGCGATTTCCACTTCCCCTTCCCGGGTCAGGAGCGAGACCGATCCCATTTCCCGCAGGTACATGCGGACCGGATCACTGGTGCGGCCGAGGGCTCCCGGCTCGAACTCCAGCTCCTCCTCGCCCACCTCCAGTTCCTCTTCCTCTTCCAGGTCGAGCTTCACCTTGGGAATCTTCACCTTCTGGGCGGATTCCACGATTTCTATGTCCATCTCCCCGAACATGCTCATGACGTCGTCAATCTGTTCGGAGGAAACGATATCCGGAGGGAGAAGGTCGTTCACCTCGTCATAGGTGAGAAAACCCTTCTCCTTCCCGAGATCGATGAGCTGTTTCATCTCTTCAATATTCTTCTTTGCCATGCACTTCACCTCTGGTTAACGATGCCCTGTTATTTATAATAATTGCGATTTCCTGTTACGCAAGGAATCCAGAATTTTTATAATCTCCCAGTACCGCTCCGAATCCGAATCCAGCTGTGCCAATTCCCGTTTCAGCGCCTTGGCGTCGTGCTCGTGCATCGTCGCCCGCTGCAGGCTCTGACAGCACTGCTCGAATGCCTTGTGGGCATCGATTTCCTCCAGATGCCGGTCATCCATGAAAAGCGCCGCCAGGCGACTCCTCTCCTCCGGGGCCATGACCTGGTCGAGAATCTGCGCCCAATCGACGCCATCCCTCTGCGCCGACTGGCGTGCAATGGCCTCCGCCAGGGGGACGAGAGACGGCGGGAACAACTTCGCAATGCCGTACTCCGTGACCTTCACCGCCACCTCGGGATACTTCCCCATCAGTGCCAGGAGCAGATCTTCCGTGCTGTGCCCCCCCTCACGCCTGTGCGTCGGGGTTTGGGCGGGTCCAGGTGCCGGGGCGAGACTTGCACCGATCTTCTTCAGGAGCGCCCGGTCGTCGATTCCCAGCACGCGGACGATCTCCTTGACGTAGAGGTCCCGCTCGACGGGATTGGCGATCTTCTGGAGGCGGGGAACGAGTTCCTCCACCACCCGCACCTTCCCTTCGACGGTTCCCGGATTGACCTGGCGGAGGAGGTCGCGGAAATAGTACTCGAAGATCGGCAGAGCCTTGGCCAGCCGTTCCGCAAAGGCCTCGCCCCCAGAGCTATTGAGAAAGCTGTCCGGGTCTTCCCCGGCCGGCAATGCCACCACATAGGCCGGGAGAGCCGCGGGGAGAACCAGTTCCATGGCGCGGAGAGTCGCCTTGTTGCCGGCGCTGTCCGAATCGAACAGGGTGTAGAGCTTGCCGGCATACCGCTGCAGAAGCTTCAGGTGCCCTTCCGTCAGGGCGGTCCCGCACGTGGCGACCGCATTCCGTACCCCGGCACGGTAGAGGGCAAGGTGGTCGAAATATCCCTCGACGATGATCGCCGCTCCCTGCTCCCGCATGGCCTGCTTGGCCAGGTCGACGCCGAAGAGGACCTCCCCCTTGTGGTAGATGGGTGACTCGGGAGAGTTGATGTATTTCGGCAGGGAGTCGTCGAGCACCCGTCCGCCGAAACCGATGGGGCGGCCGTGCAGATCGGCGATGGTAAAGAGGAGCCGGTTCCGGAAGGTATCGTAATACCCCCCTCCGCCTTCCCGCCTCCTGACGAGCCCCAGCTTCTCGGCCAGCTCCAGGCGCACCCGCTTGCGCTCCAGGTGGCGGACCAGGGCGTCCCAGCGGTCGGGGGCGAAGCCGAGCCGGTAGGCCTCGGCGGTGGCGGCGTCGACCCCGCGGCCGGCGAGGTACCGCCGACCCGCCTCGCCGGCAGCATCGTCCACGAGAACCTGCCGGTAAAAGGCGACTGCAAGTTCCTGAATCTTGTAGAGCAGCTCCCTTTCGTCCTGCCGTTTCTTCTCGGCAGGAGTCGGGGGATGCTCCTCGATGGTCACTCCCGCCCGCTTGGCGAGAAATTTCACCGCCTCGGGAAACGTGAGCCCCTCGATCTTCATAACGAACGAAAAAACGTTTCCGCCGACTCCGCAGCCGAAGCAGTGGAATATTTCCCGGGCAGGATTGACGTTGAAAGAAGGGGACTTTTCTCCATGAAACGGGCAGAGCCCCTGGTAGTTGGCCCCTGCCTTGCGGAGGCTCACGTAATCGGCGACAATCGCCAGGATCGACGACCTTTCCCGAACCTCCTGAACCTTTTCATCCGGTATCATCGACATCAGCAAACCTTTACTGCAGCTTCTCCGCCGTCGGCGAACCGATACCCTTCCCCTGCCGCATCCGGTCACCCCTCCAGGCGGCACTGTCCCATCCGGCGACGATCTCCCGACCCGCATCGCTGAAAGCCATGGAAATCCTGGAGCGCAGCAGCGGCCCCTTGATCTTCTCCGGAACCTGCCGGGAGGTGCCGAAGTAGAGCACCATGGAAAGGAGGAATGCTCCCTCCAGCAGACCGAAAACCATGCCGCCGACCCGGTTGATTCCGCCGAGGAGCATGATTTTGAAAAGCACGGTGACGAGGTGACCAAGGAAAAAGAAGAGCAGTCCCATGATAAGGAAAATGAAGACGAACGCCAGGGAGAGTGCTACGTGGTGCGGCAGGTTGATGAACGACCCGATGGCCCCGGCAAGGTACGGGTAGTACTTGAAGGCCGCCCAGCCGCCTGCCACGAGACCACCCAGAGAGCAGACCTCTCGGACGAGTCCCTTCAGAAAACCCTTTGCGACAAAAATCAGCAGGACAGCCCAGATAAGAATATCAACAAGGTTCATCCCGTGCACCCGGCAAACCCTTAAAGTAAAGTAGGGGCAATCGAATGAATCGCCCCTACCTCACCACACAAAAACGCTGCTGCCGCGGGCGGGACACCCGCCGGAATCATGGGCCTAGACAAGCTTCTCCCTGACAACTTCGCTGACCACTTTGCCATCGGCTCGACCGGAAACGCGGGGCATGAGCACCTTCATCACCTTCCCCATGTCGCCGGCACCCCGGGCACCGCTCTCCGTGATCGCCTGGAGTACCAGTTCGGCGACTTCCTCCCGTGAAAGCTGCTGGGGAAGAAAAGCGAGCAGGACGGCCAGTTCCTTTTCTTCCTTCTCCACCAGGTCGTTTCTCCCGGCCTCCCGGAAAAGCCTGATGGATTCCCGGCGCTGCTTGGCCAGGGAGGCGATGACCTCGGCGATACCCTGGTCGTCCAGCTCCCGTTTCTGGTCGATTTCCCTGTTCTTCACCGCGGAGCGAACCAGGCGAATGGCGGAGAGCCTCAGGTCGTCCTTTCCCTTCATGGCGACCGTCATCTCCTCGGTCAGTCTTTCCCGCAGCGACATACTCTGTTACTCCATCATCTTGCGCTGTTTCTTCAGTGCCCGCTTGCGGGCGGCAATCGCCTTCTTCTTCCGCTTGATGCTTGGCTTTTCGTAGTGCTCGCGCTTGCGGACCTCGGAAAGAATCCCCGCCTTCTCGCACTGCTTCTTGAACTTCTTCAGAGCAATCTCAAACGGCTCATTTTCTTTTACCTTTACTCCCGGCATCCATATTCCCCTCCCCCCTGTATTGAAATAATTCTGCGTGACGTAATGAAACAAGGTAAGGCCGGTTATTGTCAAAGGAAACAGTATATTAACATCAGTAAGCGGGTTGTCAAGAATTTTTTCCGTTTTTTCAGCTATTTCCCACCACCGCGTGACTCTTTCTCCGTTATCCCCGAGACTCCGAACCGGCGGCGCAGCTCCCCATACACCTCTTCCGGGGAGATGTCACGGGTGCCGAGCAGCAGCAGAATATGAAAAAAAAGGTCGGCCGCCTCATAGACGATTTCGGCGTTCGTCCCCCCCTTCCCGGCGATTACAAGCTCGGTGGCCTCCTCCCCGACCTTCTTGAGCACCGCGTCGATCCCCTTGGCCATGAGGGTGGCGGTGTACGATTTTTCCGGCGGGTTGCTCTTGCGCTCCTGAATGATCCGGTAGATTTCCAGGAGGATATCGTCGCTGGCTGTCATATCCGTACCGCCACCTCCCTCTCCTTCAGGTATTCCTTGGCTTCGGCGATGGTGTGCTCCCGGTAGTGGAAGATGGAAGCGGCAAGACAGGCACTGGCCCCCGCCCTGACGAAGCCGTCGTACAGATGTTCCAGGTTGCCGACACCGCCGGAGGCGATGACCGGAATGGACACGGCGTCAACGACCGCCCGGGTCAGGGGGATGTCGTACCCGTCCTTGGTCCCGTCCCGGTCCATGCTGGTGAGGAGGATCTCCCCCGCACCGAACTCTTCCATGCGGTGAGCCCACTCCACGGCATCGATGCCGGTCGGCTTGCGGCCGCCGTGGGTGTACACTTCCCATCTTCGTTCCCCGGGGACCTGCCGGGCATCGATGGCCACCACCGTGCACTGGGAGCCGAACCGTTCCGCAGCCTCGCGAACGAACTCCGGCCGATGCACCGCCGCGGTGTTGATGGAAACCTTGTCGGCACCGGCATTGAGGAGGCGGCGGATGTCATCCACCGTCCGCACCCCGCCGCCCACGGTGAGGGGCATGAAGACCCTTTCGGCGGTACGGCGCACCACGTCGATGATGATGTCACGCTCGTCGGATGAGGCGGTGATATCGAGGAAGGTGAGTTCGTCGGCACCCTGCCGGTCGTAGATCTCGGCGATCTCCACCGGGTCGCCGGCGTCGCGCAGCTCCAGGAACTGCACCCCCTTCACCACCCGCCCCCCCTTCACGTCGAGGCAGGGAATGATCCGCTTGGTCAGCATGTGAATCCTCCGGAACCACAGAAAGAGGTAGAGGTTGAGGTAGATATCTGATTACCTTTACCTTTACCTTTACCTCTCCCTTTACCTGTTTCTCCTGGTTAGCGCCACCGCCTCGGAGAGGTCGATCGCCCCGGTGTAGATCGCCTTGCCGGTTATCACTCCGGTTACGCCGGCCGCCTCGATGGCCATGAGGTTCTCGATGTCCCTGAGGGAGGAGACCCCACCGGAGGCGATGACCGGGATGGCGATGGCCTCCGCCAGCGCCCGGGTGGCCTCGAGGTTCGGCCCCTGCATCATGCCGTCGCGGCTGATGTCGGTATAGATGATGGCGCAGACCCCGTACCCCTCGAATTTCTTCGCCAGCTCGACGGCGGTCACGTCGGTTATTTCCGCCCACCCCTGCACCGCCACCATGCCGTTCCTGGCATCGATGCCCACGACGGTTCTCCCGGGGAAAAGCCGGCAGGCCTCTTCCACCAGGGCGGGGTTGCGCTGCGCCGCGGTGCCGAGGATAACCCGCGAAAGCCCGAGGGCCAGGTACGCCTCGATGGTGGCAATGTCCCGGATGCCTCCCCCCAGCTGCGTCGGCATGCTGACCGCCCCAACGATCCCTTCGATGACCGCCTTGTTTTTCGGCGTGCCGGCAAAGGCGCCGTCCAGGTCGACGATGTGGAGCAGCTCGGCGCCGGCATCCTGCCACTTCAGCGCCTGCTCGGCGGGGTTGTCGGCGAAGACCGTATCCTTCTCCATCAGCCCCTGCTCCAAGCGGACGCATTTTCCTTCCTTCAGGTCGATTGCCGGTATGACGATCATGAACACCTCTTCCGAGTGATATTACCCCTTCAGGTTCCCGAAATTCCTCAGGATCGTGAGCCCCTTCTCCTGGGATTTCTCCGGATGGAACTGGGTGGCGACGATGTTGTCCTTCCAGACGGAGGAGCAGAACTCGAAACCGTATCCCGTGGTGGTCGCCACCACGGACTCGTCCTCCGGCTTCACATAGAAGGAGTGGACAAAGTAGACATTGGTCCCGTCATCGATCCCGGCAAAAACGGATGGTCTTTTCCTGAAGGCGAGCTGGTTCCACCCCATGTGGGGGACCGGCAGCCGCTCGCCCGCCTCCGTCATCCCCTCCGGGAAACGGACCACCCGGCCGGGGATGACATCGAGTCCCCGGTGCACTCCGAATTCCTCGCTTTCCGTGAAGAGGAGCTGGAGGCCGAGACAGATGCCGAGGAACGGCCGCCCCTCCCGTATCACCCTGAGGACCGGCTCGATGAACCCACCCTGCTCCAGGTTCCGCATACAGTCGGGAAAGGCGCCCACACCGGGGAGGACCACCTTCGCCGCCTCCAGCACCACCTTGGGGTCGGCGGCGACGACGGCGTCGAATCCCGCCTTCTCGAACCCCTTCTGCACGGAACGGAGGTTCCCCATGCCGTAGTCGATGATTGCGATCATTTGAGGACCTCGGGGACCGGGAACCGGGAACCGGGGACCGGTAGAGCTTTGCAGATTTTACCGATACCTGGTCCCCGATCCCGGATCCCTGTTCTTTACAGTTTTCCCTTCGTCGACAGCACTCCGGCAATGCGGGGGTCCTGGCGGGTCGCCTGGCCAAGGGCCCGGGCGAGGGCCTTGAAGCAGGCCTCCAGGATGTGGTGGACATTGTCGCCGTACATGACGTTGACGTGGATGTTGGCAGCCAGATTGTTGGTCAGCGCCTGGAAGAATTCCCGGGCCAGCTCCACGTCGAACTCGCCGATCTTCACCTTGGGAAGGCGGACATTGTACACCAGGAAAGGTCGCCCCGACAGGTCGACTGCCACGCTCGCCAGGGTCTCGTCCATGGGGACGCTGGCCTGGCCGTAACGGGTAATTCCTTCCTTGGCCCCGAGGGCCTGCCTCATCGCCTCTCCCAGGACGATGCCGATATCCTCCACCGTATGGTGGAAGTCGATATCGATATCCCCCTGGGCGTCCACCTCCAGGTTGAACAGGCCGTGGCGGGCGAAGAGGTTGAGCATGTGATCGAGAAACGGCACCGAGGTGCAGACCTTCGCCTCCCCCGTCCCGTCGATATCAAGGGAAAGCCTGATCCTGGTCTCTTTGGTGATCCGCTCGATAGCAGCCTTTCGTGCCATAATGCCCTCCTTGGTGATGAGCCTGAGTCTATTCCAGCCTGATGCCGACCGACCTGCCGTGTGCCTCCAGCCCTTCCAGCCCGGCGATCCGCTCGATATCCGGACCGAGACGCCGCAGCCCCTCCGGAGTAAAGTAGACGATGGACGACTTCTTGACGAAATCGTCCACCGACAGGGGGGAGAAGAAACGGGCGGTCCCGCCGGTGGGAAGGGTATGATTGGGTCCGGCCAGGTAATCGCCGGCCGCCTCGGGGGTGAAGTGGCCGAGGAAAATCGCCCCGGCATTCCTGATCTGCGGCAGGATGGCGAAGGGGTTCTCCACTGCCAGCTCCAGGTGCTCCGGCGCGATCCGGTTACTGAAGGAGATCGCCTCGTCGACGCACCCGGCAACGATGATCGCCCCGTAGGTCTCCCACGACTGCCGAGCAATGCTCTCCCGGGAGAGCTGCGCCAGCTGCCGCTCCACCTCCGTTGCCACCCTCTCGCCGAAACCGCGGTCGATGGTAATGAGGATCGACGAGGCGAGCTCGTCGTGCTCCGCCTGGGAGAGGAGGTCGCTGGCCACGTGGGCGGGGTTTCCGCTGCCGTCGTTGATGACGAGGATCTCCGAAGGACCGGCAATCATGTCGATTCCCACGGCGCCGAAGACCAGTTTCTTGGCGGTGGCCACGTATATATTGCCGGGACCGGTGATCTTGTCCACCCGGGGGACGGTCGCCGTGCCGTACGCCAGGGCAGCGACGGCCTGGGCGCCGCCGATGCGGAATATCCTGTCCACCCCGGCGAGACGTGCCGCCACAAGGACATGGGGATTGATCTCACCCCCCGGAGTGGGCGCCACCATGACCACTTCCCCGACGCCTGCCACGCGGGCCGGCACGGCATTCATGATGACGCTGGAGGGGTAGCTCGCCTTGCCGCCGGGAACGTAGATGCCGACCCGCTCCAAGGGGGTCACCATCTGGCCGAGGAGAAGATCGGCCTCGTCCGTGGAGAGCCAGGTCTGCTGCTTCTGCTTCTCGTGGAAACGGGCCACCCGTTCCACTGCAAGCTTGAGGGCCGCGATGTCTTCCGCATTCACCCGGGCGAAGGCGTAATCGATCTCGTCGGCCGTGACTTCCAGTTCCGGGACGCCCGCCGCCTCCAACCGGTCAAAGCGGGAGGTGTACTCCAGCAGCGCCGCGTCACCCCGCCTGCGCACATCGGCGATGATGTCGAGGACCACCTGCTCCACATCCCTGCCGGTCTCCTCCCCCCGGCCGAGGATGGCGGCGAAGTTCCGCTCAAAATCGTTGTCGTTGATGTCGAGGAATTGCATGGCACCCTTTCCCGAGGAAATTGCTACAGGTTCTTTTCCAGTCCTTCGATGATCCCGGTAATGCGCCGGTGCTTGGTTTTCAGGCTCGCCCGGTTGACGATGAGCCGGGTGGTGATGTCGGCGATGGTCTCCACCTCCACGAGGCCGTTCTGCCTGAGGGTTTCCCCGGTGGAGACCAGATCGACGATCCGCTCGGAGAGCCCCACCAGGGGCGCCAGTTCGATGGAGCCGTAGAGCTTGATGATCTCCACCTGCACCCCTTTGCCGCTGAAATACTTCTCCGCCACGTGGGGATACTTGGTGGCGATCCGGATGTTAGTCCACCCCGCCGGGTCGTCGTCCCGGGAGAGTTCCGCCGGTTCCGCCACCACCATGCGGCAGTAGCCGAACTTGAGGTCGAGGGGCTCATAGAGGTCTTTTTCCTGCTCCATGAGGGTATCCTTCCCCACGATCCCCAGGTCGGCACAGCCGTACTCCACGTAGGTCGGCACATCGGTGGCACGCACAATCATGTACCGCATCCTCTGCGCCGGGTTCTCGAAAATGAGCCTGCGCGTGTCGGAGAGGAGTTCGGCGCAGTCGATGCCGATCTTGGCGAAGAGGGCCACCGATTCTTCCAGGATGCGTCCCTTCGGGATGGCTATGGTGATGTAGTCGGTCATAACACCTCGGTAGAGGCGGGGTTTCCCCGCCCAAGGCGCGGTGATCGCGCCCCTACAAGATCATTCCTTTACCCTTTGGATATCCGCCCCGAGCCCCGCCAGCTTCTTCTCGATCATCTCGTACCCCCGGTCCAGGTGGTAGATGCGGGAGACTTCGGTGGTGTTGTCGGCCGCAAGCCCGGCCAGAATGAGAGAGGCCGAAGCGCGGAGATCGGTGGCCATGACCGGTGCACCGGAGAGCTTCTTCACCCCTTTGACCGTCGCACTGTTCCCCTCCACGGTGATGTCGGCACCGAACCGGAGCAGCTCCGACACGTGCATGAAGCGGTTCTCGAAGATGTTCTCGGCGATGACGCTGGCGCCGTCGGCGAGGCACATGAGGGTCATGAACTGGGCCTGCATGTCGGTGGGAAAGCCGGGATAGGGGCGAGTCTTGATGTTGACGCTCTTCAGGCGCCGCGGCCCCTTCACCCGCACCACGTTGTCCTTGTTGGTTATCTCCACCCCGGCGTCCTGGAGCTTGAACACGAGGGCATCCAGGTGCTCCAGCTTCATGCCGTGGATCCGCACGTCCCCGCCGGTGATGGCGGCAGCAATCATGAAGGTCCCTGCCTCGATCCGGTCCGGAATCACCCGGTGGGAAGCGGGCGCAAGCCCCTCTACTCCCTCGATGCGGATGGTGTCGGTACCGGCACCCTCGATGCGGGCCCCCATGGTGGTGAGGAATGCTGCAAGATCGACGATCTCCGGTTCACGGGCGGCGTTTTCCAGGATGGTCTCTCCCTTGGCGGTGGCTGCGGCCATCATCAGGTGCTCGGTGCCGCCGACCGTGGCGATGTCGAAGTTGATGCGGGCCCCCTTCAGGCGCTTCGCTTTCGCCTCCACGTAGCCATGGGTGAGATTGATCTCGGCTCCCATTGCCGTCAGGCCCTTCAGATGGAGATTGATGGGACGGGCGCCGATGGCGCAACCGCCGGGGAGCGACACCCTGGCCCGCCCCAGCCTGGCGAGGAGGGGACCAAGCACCAGCACCGACGCCCGCATGGTCTTCACCAGGTCGTAGGTAGCCTCGTGATTCGCTACCGCAGACGTATCGATCCGGACGACGTTGCCGTTCCCCTCGATCTTGGCGCCCAGCGTCTCCAGCACCTTGATGGTGGTATTGATGTCCCGGAGGAACGGTACATTGCTGATCTCGTTTTCCCCGGGGGCCAGGATGGTGGCTATGAAAATGGGGAGCGAGGCGT
>Ga0335082_10000604_pt1 | contig 37474 bp, 34 predicted proteins | sample Lox_Sample_41_FD_206718 | JGI IMG/M metagenome (GOLD analysis project Ga0335082, IMG submission 206718) | Soil microbial communities from Loxahatchee National Wildlife Refuge, Florida, United States - Lox_Sample_4.1 | ecosystem: Environmental > Terrestrial > Soil > Wetlands | place: USA...
ACTTCGGCAGCGGGTTCGCTTGTATGCCTTAATCCTGGGGGCGCGCAAATTGTGCCATTACTCAAGGGGAATTAACAGGAAAAAAAGCACGCTGTGCATGGCTGATTACCCGCCCCCACTGTGATTTCCGTCACTGACCCGGGGTTGGGACAAAGCGTAACTTCAACGTTGAGAGAGTGCGCGAAAGGTGGTGGACCAATGCTGCGGCGATTCGGTCACATCTTACTGGCAACCTTGATGGTCGGCCTGCTGGTTGCCACAGCTGTCGGGCAGAAGGCCGCGCGCGTCAAATACAACCCCGCCACCGAGACCAAGTTCACCGGCACCATCGAAGAGGTGAAGGAATTCCAGTGTCCGGTGAGCGGGACGGTCGGATATCACTTGGTGCTCCGCTCCGGCGAGCAGGTGCACATCGTCCATGTGGCGGCCTCGAAGTTCCTGCGCGATTACGAGATCGTTTTCGCCAAAGGGGAGCAGGTCCAGGTGCTGGGTTCGAAGGTGACGCTGGAGGGTGGCGAAGAGGGGGTCCTGGCGCGCGAGATCACTCGCGGACAGAGCACCTACGCCTTCCGCGACAAAGACGGCAATCCGCTCTGGTAACGCGGTTTGTATTGACGAGAACGGCACGGCTAGGCCGTGCCGTTCGTGTTTCTAGGCCCTGGCGGGCGCCGCCGCTCACCATTGCGTGTCCTCCCCGGCTGCCGCTCCTGTCGCGCGCTCGCGCAATCGGGGAGCGGTAAGGTGGGCCGAGGCCAGACCGCACATGGCGAAAAACAGAGCTGCGTTGGCCGGGACCTGGAGATTGAAATCCCAGAAACTGTGGGCCACGATCCCGGTGCAGGCGGTCAGGGCCGCCAGCCGGACCGCGTCGATGGTGCGGCTCTGTCGGTCGCGTGCCCCAGCCAGTCCGCTGCGATAGAGCGCCAACAGGAACCAGCCCATCGCCGCCGCTCCGACTAGCCCGGTCTCCGCCACCAACTCCACGTAATCGTTGTGCGCGTGGTTCACGAACAAGCTGGTGTAGAAGCTGCGAAATTGCGGAAAGATCAGCGGGTAGGTCCCCAGGCCCCAGCCGGTTGCCGGCTTGCGGGCGATCATGCGCAGGCTGTCTTTGACGATGGTGGGGCGTCCGGGAGCCAGCAGCTCCTGCTTCCTCGGCACCGAGAAGCGCTCGACCAGCGCGTCTCCACCCAGCCAGCCCACGAAGGCCACGAACGCGATCACCGTGGCCACGATGGCGAAGGCGGTGCGGTGGTGGCGTCGTGCGCTGCTCCGCGGCAGACTGAGCGCCGCCAGGAAGCCCAGCTCGATCAGCATCGCCAGTACTCCGCCGCGGGATTGAGAGAGGAACACCGAGCCCATCATCATGGCTGCCGCCAGCCATAACACGGCCCGCTTGTTGCCGCGCGCGATGCCCAGCACCGCCAGCACCAGCGGGAAGGGAAGCAGCATCTCCATCAATCCGGCGAAGTGGCTGTGGTCGACGTAGGGGCCGTACGTCCAGCCTCCGAACCGCGGCAGCCGGACCCAGTACAGCCGCCCGCTCTTGTCGGTGAATCCCTGCACGATCGCGAACAGTGCGACCAGAAAGCCGAAGGCCGAGAACCAGGCGCACACCGCCTTCAGGTCCTCGTCGCTGCGCCAGGTCTGCACCACCAGGAACAGGATCGCGGCGTAGGCCAGGAACAGCATCGCGTGGGTAGCCGTGATGTAGCGATACGCTGTCATCCCGGCGATCAACTGCAGCAGCACAACCCCGGCGAAGATTGCCATGGGCACATACAGCGGGGTAGGGCGCACCTTCACCCGGCGCAAGGAGACCTGCTTGGCCATCCAGACCAGCACCAGCAGAGCGGTGGAGATCTGCAGCACCGTGACCGACCACGGTTCGGTGGCTCCGAAGGCCAGCGGGCCGAAACTGAGGAGCCCGCACAGTCCGTAGACCAGAACCTGGTGCAGGGACGCGGCGTGGCGGCCGGTGGTCTCAACCCGCGCCGGTGCCGCCCTCTTGGTCTCGTCGGTCTCCACCGGGATGCTCATTTGCGCACGACCGACACTTCGTCCAGCCACACGCGGCCGCGGATACGGGTGGTGCCAGGAACGCGCACCATGCGCAGCGCCACCAGCTGCGCGTCGGAGGGGGTGTGGAATTCGCCTTCGATCTTCCGCCACCCCTGTCCGCCGCTCAGTTCGTCGGACAGATAGAGCCGGGCCCCGGAATAGCGGTCAAACACCGCCAGCTGCGGCCCCCCGGCTCCCTGGATGTCTTCGCTCCTGGCCCAGGCACTCAACAGGTAGGTGGTGTCCGGCTGCACCACCAGGAGCTGCCCGATGCCGGCATCGCGCACCGCTTCTCCATCGAAACTCACCGACAGCGACCGGCCGCCGCGGTATGCATCGCGCTGGTCCACCCCCAGGGCGACGTGAGGGTTGGATTCGTAGCGCCAGCCAAACCCGCCGTTCAGGATGTCTTCTTCGAAACCGGGATTGGTGACCAGGTTGCCCGCGACCGGATACCGATTCATGCTCTCCTGGCGGCGCACCAGTTGCTGCCACGCAGCCCAGGCGCGAGGCGCTTCTCGCTGCTCGAGCAGGTAATCGATATAGGGGAAAGCGGAGTCAGGAGCGATGTTCTGCTTGGAGTCCATCAGCGCGCGCCAGACCTGGTCGGCGGCCTCCGTCTGGCGGCGGGCCATCAGCAAGTGCAGGAAGATTAGATAGCTGTCGGTGGTCTGGGGCAGCACCTGGCCCATGACCGCGCCCGCATCCTGGGTGGCGCGCCAACTCAGCTCCACCGCCGAACGCTGGTCCTCGGGACTGTAGCGCACTACCAGGGCCAGCAGCCGCAGCGCGGAGGGCACATCCCCCAGCACCAGGTAGTAATTGGCGGCTTCGTTGGCCACCTGCGGGTTGGTGGGGTCGGCGGCCAGCGCGTGCTCCAGTGCCTTGCGTGAATCTTCCACCCGCGCATCGATCTGCTGCACATTCGCCAGGTCGAGCCAATAGCGCGCCGAGTACGGGTTCAGATGCGCGGCCGCGCTGTAGTGCTGGATGGCGGCGGGAACGTCCTGCTGCTCGTAGAACGAGATGCGCCCGAGGATGTGCTGGTAAGCGGCGTTGAGCGGATCCAGTCTGGCGGCCAGCGCCACCCGCTCGGCGACCAGCGAACCGGCCAGCACCTTGGATGCGTAATCGGCTGCGACCACTCCGACGTAGAGCGCAACCGCTAGCAGACCGGCGGCCAGGAATCGGATGCGCTGTCCCAGGCTATGCAGCGGCCAGCGCAATGCCTGCGGCCCCTCGGGCTCGCTGTCCCTCGGTCTCGAATTCGTGGCCGCAGCTGGCACTCAGGTTCGTGGGCTCTCCTCGTAATAATGCCCCGCGTACTTCGACCCGTAATAGTAGTAATGCAGGTCCGGCGATTGCAGGTCGACGGCGTTGACCACCACGCCCATGATCCTGGCGTTCACCTGGGTGAGGATGTCGCGGGCCCGCCGCAGGGCTTCCTTGGTGGTCTGCCCGGAGCGGATGACCAGGATGACCGAATCCACGTCCACCGAGAGCAGCACGGCATCGGTGACGCTGAGCGCCGGCGGCGTGTCGACAATGATGTGGTCGAACTTCTCGCGCCACTGCATCAGGTAATTCTTCATCAGATCGGAGCCCAGGAGTTCGGCGGGATGCGGCGGAGGCGGGCCGGCCGGCAGCACGAACATGTTGGGCAGTTGCGGCGAGGGGATGACCAGGTTCTCGAACGTGTCGCTGCCCGCCAGCAACGTGCTCAGGCCGGCGCGCGGCTTCAGCCCCATCTTGTGATGGATGCCAGGCCGGCGCAGGTCGGCGTCCACCAGCAGGACCCGCGCGCCTTTTTGCGCAAGCACGATGGCCGAGTTGATGCTGGTTGTGGTCTTGCCCTCTTGGGGCAAGGCGCTGGTCACCAGGATGACCTTGGGCGGCGCGCCCAGCGATGAGAGCAGGATGGAAGTGCGCAGCGCGCGATAAGCTTCCGCAATCTCGGACTTGGGCCGGGAGTGGGCCACCAGTTCGATGCCGTCGCCGCGCGAACCGCCGGCCGAGAGCGCCAGCTTCGCACGCCCGTTGCCGGACCGCGGCATCAGCCGCGAGCTCATCGGAATTATGCCGAGCGAAGGCAGAGCAGCAACCTGCGACACCTGCTCCGGCGTGCGCACAGTGTTGTCCAGCGCTTCGAGCAGATACGCCAGGCCGATGCCGCCGGTCAACCCGAGCATCAGCGCCAGGGCCAGGTTGCGCGGGATATCGGGCTTGGACGGAGCCTTGGGAGTTTCCGCACGGTCAACAATTCGGATGTTGCTCGACTTCAGGCCCGCCGCGACTCCCGCCTCCTTCAACTTCTGCAGCAATCCTTCGTAGAGCTGGCGGTTGGTTTCTAGGTCCCGCTTCAGCAGGTTGTAGTGGATGGCGCGTTCGTTCAGCTTGTTGGCTTCCTGCTTCTGCTGGTCGAGGGCGCCTTGCAGAAGTTTTTCGCGTTGGAGAGCCGTCTGGTAATCGCGCTGCAGCCGAGAACCAATCTTTGAGTTCTCCTGCTGGATTGCGCCCTCTACCTGTGCGAGCTGGTTGGTTACCTCTCTTACCTTGGGATAGGAAGGTCCGAACTGTGTTGAGAGCTGAGCCAGTTGGGTCTTCAGATCGGACTCCTGGGCGCGAAGGCGTTCCATGAGTCCGCCCTGGCTCCCAAGCTCCGGGTTGCCGGTTTGCGCCTGCCGGTAGGCCGCTTCCTTCTGTATGCGGTCGCCTTGGGCCAACGTCAGCTCCTTGTTGAGTTCGTCAAGCTTCTGTGTGGTGATGTTCTGCTTCTCGTCGATTCCGAGGATTTCGTTTTCCTTCTGGTATTGGACCAGTTTCTCCTGCGAAACCTCGACCTTCATCTGCAAGTCGGCAAGCTGTCGCTGGAGCCATTCGGACGCCTGGGTGATCGATTCATAACGAGTCTTGAAGTTTTCTTCTATAAAGGTGTCGGCCAGGGCATTTACGACGGCACCTGAGCGTCCCGGATCGGGGCTGAGAAAACGTACCTCGAGCATGCGCGTGTTCGGGATCGTAGAGATCTTCATGTTGGCTTTGATCTCGTTGGCTAAGGCACGCTCCGCGGCTGAGTCGACGGGCTGCTGTCCGCCCAGTGCAATTACTCCGTTACTGCTATCTGGCTTGCCTGCGCCACTGCGCGACTGCGAGAGAACCTTATGCGCCACCTTCAGCGCCAGCGAGTCGCTCTGCAAGATCTTGACCTGGGTCTCGAGACTTACGGTGTAGTCCCAGTCTTCGGAGGTGGTCGAACCGATGTCCTTGAAGTTCAGGATCTCGCTGTTCTCGCGGAATACAGCAATCCGCCCGACCGCCTCGTACATCGGCGTAGTGCGAAAAGTAATGAGTGTGCCGAGGGTGAAGACGACCAGGAGAGTGGTCACCAGCGTCCACTTGCGCTTGATCAGGATGCGCCAGTAGTCCCCCAGGGATGGTTCGACCGGGCTCGAAGGGGCGTAGTGGGAGAACGCTGCCTGGTCGATCGGTTCGTACCGATCCAGTTCGCCGCCCTGCTTAGCCGGCACCAACTTCCCAGAATCCATCAACACTCCTTATCCGGGCTGGTGCGGTCCGTTTGTGGCGAACGCTCTCGCGCTGCTCGGCTCGTCATAATCGGAAGTTGCACTCGATTGTAGCATCGCCTTTTCACCCCTACGTCCAGAATCGCTGCACCAGACGGGTTACCAAGGTGTTTCGTGGCGCATCCCGATTTGGGGACGGGGAGCGAGGGTGTAAGCTCTACCGTCACATTTTCAGGAGCCTGCAACGGCAAGCCATGAGCGAACGATGGGAACTCGGCGGCGATTTCCATTGGATGGGGCCGGCGGACCAGCCCTGCCTGTCCTGGCCGGGCTCGGCGGTGTGGTATTCCCTCGGCCGTCACGCTATCGCCGACCTGGCCGCGCACCTCAAGGTGCAGGCCATCTGGGTGCCGGAGTACTTCCATGCCGAAGTTGCGGACGCCTGGCGTTCGCTGCTGCCGGTGCGACTGTTCCGTGACGATCCCCGCCGCCCCGAGCCGGACTGGAAAACGCTGCAGCACAGCCCTCGCGATCTGGTCATCGCCGTCAACTACTTCGGCGTGCGCGACGCCAAGCCGTGGTCCACGTGGCGAAAGAAGCACGATTGCATCCTGGTCGAGGACCATACTCACGATCCATTCTCGCCCTGGGCGGCGAAGTCGCGCGCCGATTTCGCCTTCGCCAGCTTGCGCAAGACTCTGCCGGTTCCCGACGGGGCCATCCTGTGGTCCCCGCACAAGCTGCCCATGATGCCTTCCAACTCCGGCAACGACTGGACGGGCAGCGGGCTGAGACTGGCCGCCTCCATCTGGAAGGCCGACTATCTCTCCGGCCGCGCCCCGCTCGAGAGCAAGGCCGCCTACCGTGAGATGCAGACCGGCGGCACCGAGCTGCTGGAGCGCTCCGCGATTTCGGGGATCTCGCCCTGGTCGGCGAAGTATCTGCAGGGCGGCGTGCCCACGGCCTGGCGCACGCGGCGGCGCGACAACGCGCGCAAGCTGCTCGATCTGCTGGAAGGATGGCGCGGGGCGCAGCCCCTGTTCCGCGATTGGCCCGCCGAGGCGGTTCCGTTCGCGGTGGTGCTGGCATTCCCGTCGCAGGCGGCTCGCGACGAGCATCGCGCCTACCTCATCAGCCGCGGAGTGTATTGTCCCATCCACTGGGACGCGCCCGGCGCGGCCAGCGAGGAGGTCCGTGAGCTGGCCTCCTGCGTGCTCACCATTCCCACCGACCAGCGCTACTCAGCCGACGACATGCAGCGAGTGGCTGACATACTCCGCTCCAAGTGAGGCCGCTGCGGAGTTCCGAACGTGACACACTCTTCTTTGTTGTGCCACACGGTCTCGGCGTCATAACCGCGCGACCGCAGCTCGCGCTCGACCGTTTCGTAGGTATACTTGCCGTCCACAAAGTGGTTAGAAGCGATCGCGAACTCAGGCCTCAGCTCGCGCAGCACCCGTTCGCCGCCCGCGAAGGCCTTCAGCTCTGCGCCTTCCGCGTTCATGATCACAAGATCGAGCCGCATCAACTCGAACCGCTCCGCCAGCACATCAAGTGTGACCGTCTGCTTCGTCTTCTTCTCTGAGCTGGGGCCGTCCCAGAGTGCCGAGGAGCCCAACGATCCGCGCTCGAAGAAGTCGATGGTGGTAATGCGATCCCACAGCGCGTCGCTCACCAGGCGGATATTGCCAAGGTTTGTGTTAAAGGCGAGATTCTGGAGCAGGACCTGGCGGTTCTGATCGTCGGGCTCCAGGCCGATCACCAGGCCGTTCGGGCCCGTCAGTACTGCTAGCGCGAGCAGCACCGACCCGTGGTGTGCGCCAACGTCGAGGATCACGTCGCCGGGCAAGATCTTGTGACGGCGCTCGTAGACGTCCAGCAGTTCGCGGATGCCATAAGCCGCCTGAAGGGTTTCGAACTTGCCGGAAGGGAACTGCGTGACGTAGCGCTCTCCGGCGCGTGAGAATCGTGCCCGGCCGCGAAACTTCCAGTTGTAAGTCCCCACTCGGAGGAATTCGCGCACGGCTCCGGAAGGTATCAGGGCGGACAAGGCTCGACGCAGGGACATTGGCCGTAAGATACCATTAGACCGCTTCTCACGATAACGTGACCACGCCGCGCACGATCGCACTTTTCCATCCCGCGCTCATTCACGGCGGCATCCAGCGCGTATTCGCGAACCTCGCGCGGGGCTTCGCCGAACGCGGCTTCAGGGTAGATCTGGTGCAAGCCACCGACTCGGGAGACTTTCGTCCGGCGTTGCCGCCGAGCGTGCGCCTGGTGAACCTACATGCGCGCCGTGCTCTGACGAGCGTGCCCCCGCTGGTCCGCTATCTCCGGCACGAGCGGCCTACCGCCTTGATCTCAGGGGCGGTGCAAACCAATGTCATGGCGGTGATTGCGCGCCGTCTAGCGGGTGTTCCGGTAAGGCTGCTCCTTACTGAGCACAACTACATCACGTCTACGACCCTACACGCCGATACTTGGCGGGGACGCATGACGCCGGCATTCATCCGCTGGTTCTATCCGCACGCGGACGAGATTGTCGCCGTATCGCACTCCATCGCTGATGAATTGGCACGCGCCACAGGGCTAAACCGCGAGCGGATTCGCGTCATCTACAACCCGGTCCTATTACCGGAGCTCGAATCGCTGTCGCGCCAGCCGATTCATCAGCCATGGTTCCGCTCCGGCGAGCCACCTGTCATCCTGGCTGTGGGAAGACTCACAGCGGCAAAAGACTACCCAACGTTGTTGCAGGCTTTTCGCGAGTTGCGGCACCGACATCGCGCACGCCTTCTCATCCTCGGAGAAGGTGAAGAGCGTGCTGAACTGGAAAGCATGGTCATGGAGTTGGGCCTAAAGGACGATGTTGCGTTGCCGGGTACTGTAGCCAATCCCTACCCATACATGCGGAGCGCCGCCCTTTTCGTGCTTTCGTCTCGTTTCGAAGGCCTCCCCACTGTTCTTGTGGAAGCTCTTGCTCTGGGAGCACGGGTTGTCGCTACCGACTGCACTTCTGGTCCCGCGGAGATCCTGGGAACTCGCGAGGGGCTGGTTCCGGTTGAGGACGTCCCCGCGCTGGCCAGTGCCATGTCGAGCGCCCTGGACGGGCCGCGATTGAGTGCCACTCCTCCGGCACTCGAACGTTTTCATCTGCACGCGTCAACAGCTGCATATCTTGAGGTGCTGGGAGTACTGGATCAGGCTCGCACAGCTCCTACGGACGCGAGTACGCTGTCGTAAACCGCTTCGTACTCGGCGGCCGTGCGCTCGATAGTGAATTCCTCAGAACGACGTAATCCCGACGCCGAAAGCTGCATGTGTCGCTCCGGCGATTGTAAGATCGAGTTGATCTCCGAAGCCAGCCGCCTCTCGTTCCCGACCGGGAAAAGAACGCCCGCGCCGCTGACTACCGACGCCAGGCCGGGAACATTGCTGGCCACTACCGGGATGCCCGCGGCCATCGCCTCAAGGGCCGCAAGTCCAAAGCCCTCGAACCGGGACGACTGCACGAATACATCAGACATCTTGAGAATCTGCGGCACATCGATGCGCCGGCCAAGAAAATGTACTCGGTCAGCAAGTCCCAGGCTGCGGGCAAGCTGTTCCGTCTCTTCGCGCATGGGACCGTCGCCGGCGAGCACGAGATGTGCTTTGCCAACCTTCTGCATCGCCCGTACCAGGCAAGCGTGGTCCTTGACTATCTCGAAGCGGCCCACTGAGACGACCGTCGGAGCGTCCGTCCCGATGATGTCGCGCTTGGCGGCGGCGGCCGCATCACGGAAGCGCGCAACGTCAACCCCGTTTGGAATCACTTGCAAGCAGTGCGCTGTGTCCGGGACCCAATCCCGCATCGCTGCCGCGGCTGCCTCGCTGATGCAGATCACCTTTCGGTACTGCTGAAACATCCAGCGGTCAATCGGATAATACCGGCGTTTCTGGCGCCGGCTGTTAAAGGTGCTGTGCTCGGTCGTAATCAATGGGACGGTGCTACGCGCCAGCTGTGCCGCCATTGCCACCCATAATTGCGCGGGGAAGAGATGGACTTGGATGAGGTCGTACCCGGGGAGCAATTTCGCGATTGCCCTTACCTGGTGCGGCGAATAGATGCCACCTCCGCCCGTCGCGATCACGCGTATTCCGGCTTGCGAAAGCTCCTTTTCGAGGGGGCTGTTGGTCTCGCACAGAACGGCGATTTCGATCTCCAGTTCACTTCGGTTCCAATGCAGGGCGAGATCCCGCAAAAGGATCTCGGCGCCGCCCAGTTGCAGGGAATCGATGACCTGGAGAATCCGCATCCGCGTCACGTACGCCAGGAAGAGGCGTATCTCGTGCGCATTCTACAACGGGACGCTGCGACGTTTTGGGACAACGAAGGCGGGTTACTTTCATCGCTACTCGTGCGAGGCAGGTTTCAGACCTGTAGTACCCTATAAGCAATCTTGCATGCCGACTCGGACAACGTGATGGCCCGCGCAGCTACGCACCTCCCTGTCATACCGTCCTGGCAGAACACGGTTGTGAAGATACCTCCCCCGGACCCGCAGTATGTCTCGATGAATAAGGGCTTGGGTTTCATTGCGTTCTTGAGCCTCCCCCTTTCTATCTCCGCCCTGTTGTTTTCTGGGGACTATGACTATGCATCGGCAATTGGTCTCATCCCGCTCTTGCTGCTCATCAACGTCGTGCTGGTTATGGTGTTCTCGACACGTGACCCCCTGCTGCGGCAAACAATGCTCGGGGCCACCGCTGTAAAGATCGCCGGCGCCGGTCTCTATTTGTTCATGTGCTATCGGGTGTACGACAACGGGGCCGACGCGCTGCACTACTTCACCGTCGGCCAGGGCCTGGCAAACGCGTTCTGGAGTCGCGGTGAATGGCCGCTGATGTTTCCGCTGTGGAGCACCTCGCTGGTCAACACCATCGTCGCGCATCTGATTTTGATCGTCGGGCCTTCCATGCCGGCTTTGTTCGTACTGTTTGCATTCTTCTCGCTATGGGGAGGGTATTTTTTTTATCGTGCATTTTGCTTGATATTCCCCAACGGCAACCGCGCTGCAGCGTCTGTGCTGCTGTTCTTCCTGCCCTCGATTGTGTTGTGGACGTCGTCCATCGGGAAAGATGCGATTATTGCTTTGTTCTTGGGCATTGCTGCGTATGGCTTCGCACTGGTTCGGACGCGCCCTGGGCCCCGTTCGTACGTCGTCTTGAGCATCGGGTTGGCCGGTGCAATGGCGATTCGCCCTCACGTCGCTGCCATGCTGAGCGTCGCGATGGTATTTCCCTATCTGTTTGCCAAGAACCTGCGAGGAATCGCGGGAGGCGTCTACAAGGTGGCGGGTTTGCTGATCCTCGCCGCAGCGTCCGTCTTCCTCGTGAGCCAAGCGCAAGACTTTCTCCAGATGAGCGACTTCAAGAATGCGACTTCAGTTATTGAGCGCATTAGCAATGCCAATCGCGAGGGCGGATCGGGGTTCGGTGCGGGAAGTTCGTTGCCGGCTCGGGTCGCCATGGCGCCTTTGCTCCTGTTCCGCCCACTTCCTTGGGAGATCCATAACCCACAATCCGCGGTAGCGTCACTGGAGGGTCTGACCCTTCTATTCTTGCTGTGGCGCAGGCGGAACGGGCTACTGCAGCTTGTGCGCGGCTGGCGGGCGAACCCCTACGTTTTATTCATCGTCCTCTATGCAGGCGTGTTCTGTGTCACGTTCGCCGCTGCCAGCAGCAACTTCGGTACCCTTAGCCGGATGCGCGTAATGTTGCTGCCGTTCGCCGTCATGATGCTGTGCGGGGCGCCGGCCGTCCAACGGGCCTCTGCCAGCGCGGTCCGCGCACCGCAACCGCGACCTTACGGAAGGCGTGCCGTGACGGAGCCGCGCTGATGTGCGGCATCGCCGGGATCTTCGAAACTGCTGCGCGCAGCTCAGCCGCCGGTCTGGAAGATGCAGTAGTCCGCATGTCGGCCATGATCGCGCACCGCGGACCCGACGACTCAGGGTGCTGGGTGGACGCGGCGGCTGGCATTGCGTTGGGCTCGCGACGTCTGGCTATCCTCGACGTCTCGCCTGCGGGCCACCAGCCCATGATCTCGGCCAGTGGTCGCCACGTCATTTCCTTCAACGGCGAGATTTATAACTTCGAGGCGCTGCGCAGAGAACTCTCACAGATTCCTTTCCGAGGGCATTCTGACACCGAGGTGCTTCTAGCCGCCTTCGACATGTGGGGCATCCCGGCGACGCTGCCGCGGCTGAACGGTATGTTCGCTATGGCGGTCTGGGATCGAATGGATCGTGCTCTCTACTTGGCGCGTGACCGCTTCGGCGAAAAGCCGCTGTATTACGGCTGGATGGGCCCGACGCTGCTCTTCGGCAGCGAGCTGAAGAGCTTGCGGGTACACAGCTCCTTCGCATGCGAACTCGACCGCAATGCGCTGGCTCTCTACCTACGTCACAATTGCATACCAGCTCCACACAGCATCTACGAAGGCGTCCGAAAGTTGCCCGCGGCGAGCTGCTTGCGCGCCGACACCGCCGGCCTTTCTAGCGCGCGGATGTACTCTTACTGGAATCTGCGGGAGATCGCGGAGCGCGGTGCAGTCGATCCATTCCGGGGTTCGATTGAAGACGCGGTCGAACATGCTGACTCTCTGCTCCGACAATCGGTCCGCATGCGAATGGTTTCCGATGTGCCCCTCGGTGTGTTCCTCTCTGGGGGCATCGACTCTTCGACGGTCGTGGCGCTGATGCAGGCGCAAAGTGGCCGGCCGGTCCGAACCTTCTCGATCGGGCTGCACGAGAGCGGTTATAACGAGGCAGAGGACGCGCACGCCGTCGCTCAGCACCTGCGCACCGAACACACTGAGCTCTACATCACGCCGGAGGAGGCCCTGGGTGTGATCCCACAATTGGCCTCGATCTACGACGAGCCATTTGCGGATTCTTCGCAGATTCCCACCTTCTTGGTCTCGCGCTTGGCACGGAGGTACGTCACCGTTGCGTTGTCTGGCGACGCGGGAGACGAAGTCTTCGGTGGGTACAACCGCTACGCATGGACGGAGAAACTGTGGCGGCGTGTGAGATGGATGCCGCAACCAGCACGGCGTCTGCTCGCAAACGCCGTCACTTCCGCGTCGCCCCAGCGATGGGATAGGTTCTTCGAGGTTCTCGGGCCGGCGCTGCCTGCATCTTTCAGGCAGCGGCTGCCAGGATTCAAGGTGCACAAGATGGCAGGCGTCCTGGACGCCGACAGCCTTCAGGAAATCTACCTGCGACTGGCTTCTCACTGGCTCGACCCTTCGGCGCTCGTTCTCGGCGCGACCGAGCCTTCGACACTTCTTACCGACCAGGATGAATGGGCGGAAGTTCCGACGTTCACCGAGCAGATGATGTACCTCGACGGTGTCACGTACCTGCAAGACGACATCTTGGTGAAGCTTGATCGCGCCAGTATGGCCGTTAGCCTTGAAGCCCGCGTGCCGATGCTTGATCCCCACGTCGTGGAGTTCGCCTGGTCGCTCCCGCTGAGTATGAAAGTCCGTGGCAAGGAGAGTAAACGGGTACTGCATCATTTGCTGGCACGCTATCTCCCTTCCAGGGTCTTTGAACGCCCCAAGATGGGTTTCGGCATTCCGCTCGACGGTTGGCTGCGCGGGCCGTTGCGAGATTGGGCCGAGACCCTGCTCGACGAACATCGCTTGCGACAGGAAGGGTACTTCGATCCTCGGCCAATACGCGAGAAGTGGGAAGAACACCTTCGCGGGCGTCATTGGGAGTTCCACCTGTGGGACATCCTCATGTTCCAGGCCTGGCTACAGGATGTGGGCAAGGCAGACAAGTCCGCCGCGTCCGTCGAAGCAGCACGCCCCGCCACTGTCGTCAGGACCTCGTAGTCGCGATGGTCACTATCCGCATCGTTCACGCTGTTACATCGCCGTTGACGCTGATTCTCATGCGTGGCCAGCTCGCTTATCTGCGACGCTCCGGATTCGAAGTCTCCGTAATCTCTTCTCCTCGCGAAGCGCACTGGTCGCTCGAGCAAATCGCACAGCAGGAGCAGGTGCAGGCCGTGCCCGTCCCCATGGAGCGCGGGATCTCGCCGGTTCAGGACTTGGCCGCGGCGTGGAGACTGTACAGAACTTTGCGACGGCTCCGCCCGGACGTGGTGAATGCCGGGACTCCCAAAGCAGGTCTTTTGGTGGGTCTTGCCGCTTGGCTTGCGCGAGTGCCAGTTCGCGTCCACACGTTAAGGGGTCTGCGCTCCGAGACCTCGAGCGGGATGAAAGGCGCGATGTTGCATCTCGCGGAACTCATCGCCTGTCGCACCGCCCACCGCGTGATCTGCAACAGCCCCAGCTTACGCGATCGCGCCATTGCCCTTGGGCTCACCGATCCCCGACGTTCTCTGGTGATGGGCAAAGGCAGCAGCAACGGAGTCGAGATTGCTCGTTTCCAAACTAACGATGGTCTCGTGCGGCGCGCCGCAGAATTGCGAGCGTACCTGGATCTTCCCGCGGGCGCGCCCGTCATCGGATTTGTGGGGCGCCTCGCTCACGACAAGGGCATCGCCGAGCTGATCGGTGCATTCGATCTCTTGCGCGCCAAATGTCAGGAGCTGCGCCTGCTGTTGCTGGGTGCCAAGGAAGCAGGAGATCCACTTCCCGCCAAGGTCCACGAGCGCCTCGATCGTGATCCGCAGATCGTTTGCACCGGGGCGGTACCGGACGCGGCGCCGTACTACCAGCTCATGACCGTGTATGCGCTGCCCACTTACCGCGAAGGGTTTCCGAACAGCGTGCTGGAGGCGCAGGCCGCCGGGCTGCCCGTGGTAACAACCCGAGCCACCGGCGCCGTGGACTCTATTCTGGATGGTGTTACAGGGATCCTCGTCCCGCCCGGTGACCCCAAGGCTCTAGCGGATGCCTTGCAGCGTCTGCTGGAGGATCCGGAGCTGGCCGCCCGCATGGGAAGGGCCGGTCGTGAACGCGTCGTCCGTGACTTCCGTCCCGAGGCGATATGGGAGGCGCTGGGCACTCTTTACCGGGACCTGCTTCGCGAGCGCGGAGTCGCCGTCGCCGAGGTAGCCGTACCCACAAAGTGACCTGGCGTTGCGAGAAAATCCACTCGCGGTAGAATTGCGACATGCTGGCAGCGCAGGACCGCTTGGAGCGCCCATGAAGCGTCTGTTCGATCTCGTCGTGTCGGCTCTGCTTTTGCTCTTCCTGTCGCCGCTTCTGCTGGTGCTTGTGGTCCTCATACGGCTTACTATGGGCTCGCCAGTTCTTTTCCGCCAGGTCCGTCCCGGATACAAAGCCAGGCCGTTTACCGTGGTGAAGTTGCGCACTATGAATGACGCGCGCGACGCCAAGGGCGAGCTGCTCCCCGATTCACAGCGGCTTACTGATCTCGGTCACTTTATGCGTCGTCTGAGTCTTGACGAGTTGCCGCAGTTGTGGAACGTGCTGCGCGGCCACATGAGCCTCGTTGGTCCCCGCCCACTCCTGATGGAATATCTCGATGCCTACACTCCGGAGCAGGCACGCCGCCACGACGTTCTTCCTGGCATTACCGGCTGGGCGCAGGTGCATGGACGTCAGGACATTCCCTTCAGCCGTCGCCTTGAGCTGGACATCTGGTACGTGGACCACGGGTCCTTTTTCTTGGATCTGAAGATTCTTGCTTTGACCGTAAAGCATGCTCTCCGTTCCTCGGGTGTGCGTTCCGGGCAGGACGTCGCCGAGGTTGACGACCTCGGGCTGCACCCTTCCGTCCGGAAACAGCGAGGCGACTTGGAATGATCGATCTTGGCACCGTCGTTCTTCGCCCCTTCGAGCCTCACGATATCGAGCACCTCTACTCCTTTCGCAACGACTGGCAGGTAAAGCAATACCTCGGTGGCTTCTCCTCCGGATATTCGCGGCCCAATCTGAAGGAATGGATCCGATTCCACCAGAATCGCGACGACGAGGTGCTCTGGGCAATTGCCACGAAAAAGGGCGACCGCTGTATCGGGCACGTGGGCCTGTACAAGATCGATTCCCGCGTCCGCAAGGGGGAATTCGCCATCATCATTGGCGACGTGAACTGGTGGGGGAAAGGGGTCGGGCGCTCAGCGACCGTCGCCATGCTGGATTGGGGCTTCCACCAGCTGAATCTCCACAAGATCTCGCTGTCCGTGCTGGCGAGCAACAAGAAAGCAATCCGGCTGTACCAGCACCTGGGATTCCGCCGCGAAGGTACCTTGCGAGACGAGCAGTTCCGCGATCGCGCTTACCACGATGTGGTCCTGATGTCTCTGTTGGATCGAGAATGGAGACTCATGGCCCGCGACGGGCGTCATGCTCCCAGGTAGCGGCGGGGGCTTCCTTGATGCGGGGCCACAGCGCCGAGCTGCGGCTTTCGACGTAGAGAGCGACTCCTCGCGGCTCAAGCACTCGCCGTCTTAGATTCAGCAGTACTTCCGACGCCGGCACCAGCCAGTCGAGCGAGAGGGTCGTCACGTGTTTCTCGTTGCGAGGAAGGAACTCCAGCTGTGAGAACTCCGGGAACAGCGCGGGGTCCTGATAAAAGTAGGCTTGGTCCCTAAGGTCCACCCCGCATAGAACGATCTGCTTGTACCCGAGCCTGACGGAAAGGGCGACGCAGGCAATCAGGTTCGATCCGTACTTGAACACGCGGACCAAACGGGATGAGGCAGTGAACGCGTCGCGATGGTCGAGATACCGGATGCAGTATTCAAGTTCACTGGGCTCGCGGGCGACCGCCGGTAACGTGTGAACGCAGAACAGGTCCGTCTTCCAGCCGGCGGGCAGATCGCGGATCAAGTCCCCGGAGAAGCAGTCGTCCACGATTTTCAGGGTATCGCGATAGTCTTCCTGCCGGCGTTCGAACGCTTGTCGCAACGCTGCGTAGGGCGCTTCCGTGCGCGCCATGTCTTCGAAGCAATAGATAAGGGGAACGAAGGGATGCAACGGCCAGAGATTCAGCCCGATCGTGTCGTGCTCCGCCATGGCCCGCCAGCGTTCGGCGCTGATGCAATTGATGGAAGGCCCGCTGCCCAAGATGAATACGGTCTCGCTGCGCCGGAAGCCGGTGAGGTCACGCTCGGAGAGCAAAGGAATACCGGCCCGCCGTCGGTTCGATTCGGCGACCCGTTCCAGCCTGCGCCAGCTCCAGGCCAGGTACAGGCGATAGAGAAGTGGGTGAGGCAAGCGCGCCGCAGCTCGCTTCAGTATTCCCAGCATTTCATTGCGTCCTGCGGCATGTCACGATGCGAAGCTCGATCATATGCTGCATGCCGCCGACGGTATAGGTGAGGAGTTCGGTGACGACGTCCTCGAATGCCGCATACAACACCCTTGCCTGCGAGTCGTCCATGAACAGGCTCAGCCCCTTGCCGGCCAGCGGCCCCTCGCGGATATCGGTGAATTCGCTGGGACCGAGCCGGCGTCCCAGGCCATAACCCCAGGTGCGGGGCGTGAAGTTGGCTGAGAGGAAGCGTGCCCCGGGCTTGAGCACGCGGCGGACCTCCGCTACCGCGGCCACGCAGTTTTGATACGTGTTGCAGCAGAGGCTGACATTGTCCACGACGCCATCGAAGGTAGCGTCCGGCCAGGGCAGGCCCAGGTAATCGCCGACTTGGGCGTCGGCGGACAGGCCCTCCTCGCGAAGCCGTGCTTGCAGTCGCTCGATGGCCGTGGAGGAGCCGTCGATCGCGCTGACCGAGAATCCCTCGCGCGCCATGTACCAAGTGCACGCCCCCGGCCCGCAGCCGAGGTCGAGGAGGCGCACGGCCTTGCGATTGGGAGCGCCGTACCAGTTCCGCGCCACAAAACGGATGGCATGCTCCGGCGGGTACTTGCCCCATTCCTGCGCGCGGAACACCGATTCCCAGACTGGATCCCAACTGGCAGCGCGGGTGGCGCTTGCTTCTGACATGCGGCTCCTAAGTACGGTACCGGAGAAAATTATCGGTCGGCGGTGGAAGGTCCGGGGCCGCCTCGCGCGCGCCCACCAGCTGGTCATAGGCCCGCCCATCCACCGTCATGGTGGCGAAGTGATACTCCAGTTGAGCGCCGCCGAAGCTGCGCTTGAAACCCCACAGGCTGTCGTCCGGGCGGGCGCCTCCGCCCAGATGCAGATATCGGCATCCGCGCTCGCGGCCGCGAGCTGCCCCCGCCTGGATCAGCAAGGTCGTAGCCCTCAACTCCCTGCCAAGCTCGTTGCTGCAACTCAAGTGATAGTGCATGCACAGCCCTTCGCAAAGGAACAATGCCGCTCCAGCCAACTCGTCGCCCGACCAGACCATGGCAAGAAGGAACCTGTTGTCGAGCCCGGCGGCGAGAGCCTCGTAATACGCGAGCGGATATCGGTAAAACCCTCCCGCCTGTACCCGGTCCATGGTGCTTTCGTACAGGTCGCGGAAGAGTTGCAGGTCAGCCGGCCGCTCGCCCCAACTCAGTCGCAGCGCCCGCCGGGCTTTGCTCAAGTCGGAAAGGCGGCCCTTGCCCATGCCCTGCGGGCAGCTCCGGGCGTCATCCCAGGCGGACAGATCCAAGGCCGTGGTGTGACCGCGAAAGCGGACCTCCAAGCCCAGCGACGGAGCCGCAGCCCTCAATGATCTGGACTCCTCCATGAGAGGATGCAGCCGGAACAGGCAGGCCACGATCTCGTTGTCGTCGCACCACGAACGCAGCCCGCGGATCGCTGCCGGCCAGTCAGGCTCCCCGCGGTCGAGCGCGATCGTGCCTCCATAACCGTAGGGCGTGATCGCATCCTGCCCGGCGACGGAATGAGTGAAGCGCAGGTCCTCGAGCGAGCTGAGCAGCAAAGGGAACAGGACTCGCACGGGTCCGGCTTGCGCTACAACCGCCACCGCCGTGCCTTGCCCCGACGCCTCGTAAGCCGCTGCATACCCGGGACGGAAATAGGGGTCGGGAGAGGGAGCGTGATCCAGGAGTTCGTCCCAGCTTCTTCGCTGGGCAGGGTCGCTGGCGCGCAAGGCGTGAACGATTGGGACCGAGTTGGCTACGACGCTCACCGCACTTTCCCCCGGGCGAGACTGAGGCGGATGGTTTCGAGTAGTCTGCCTCCGGAGAATGCCTGGAGCGCGACCGCGGAAGCCAGCATCGCACCCGCAATGATCAGCGGCCGCAGGCTTGCCGGCGATGCTAGCTGCGTCAAGGCGAGGACGCCCGCAAACACTGCCAGCGACCCGATCATCGACGACCGATGGTATGGCACGGAATATACCCGTTGGGCATAAACATACATCAAAAGAGCTTCCAGCCCGTACGCAGCCAGGGTGGCCCAGGCCGCGCCGTACATCCCCCAGCGCGGGACCAGCGCGAAGTTGCTGGTGATGTTGGCGACGAAGGCGATCGCACTCACGACCATCATGTATCGCACGCGTTTGCCTTGGAAGACGGCGATCTGGAACAGCGTGAACCAAGCGTGCAGGAGATACCCTCCGATGATCCACGGTATCAGCCGCCCGATCGCGTGGTACCTGGCGTCGAGAAACAGGCGGACGAAGTCCTGCGCGATCAGGGAACCGAAACACGCAACGGCCACTAACGCGAGCGCGAGGTCCGAGGACATGCGTCCGATGACGGTTCGTCCCGACTCGCCGCCGCGGGCCACGTCGTAGTAGATCGGGGACCATGCCTGGGCGATCGACGTGGTCACCAGGGCCATGACCATCCCGAAGGTGTAGGCGAGCGAGTAGAGCCCGACCTCGCTCAGGTTTCCGTAGCGCTCCAGGATGAAGCGATCGGCTGCGATCAGTCCGCCGGCCATGAACTGATGCGGTAGTAGCGGCAGGGCAAGGGGCAGCGTCTCCCGCACGTACCGCCATTCGAACCCGGCGAAGAGCCAGCGGAAGAGCAGCGCCAGCGCCGCCACCGCCAGCAACACCGCAGCCACCAGTTTGGCCAGCAGCATTCCATAGGCGCTCATCCTCCGAAAGACGACGACGTGGATCCCCAACCCGGCGGTCAGTGCGAAGAAGACGAACGTGAGCGCGGCATAGGCCACGGGCCGTCCCTCCGACTGGAAGAGCGACAGGCGCAACTGGAGCAACTGGGTGGCGGCGGCGGCTCCGACCGCCAGCGCGATGTAAGGGAAGAACGCCACCTGGAAGTTCGGAGCAAGGCCCCGCAGTAGCGCGGGCCCGAAGGCGAACGACAGCGCCAGGACCCCTAGGTCAACCGCGACGGCAAACCTCAGCACCGATCCTAAGTAGCGCGAGAGCTCCGCCCGGTTCTCGACGAACTGAAAGTAGAGCCGCTGGATACCGGCGTCCAGGCCCAGCCCGCAGAGCAGCGCGGCGATCAGCGCCAGGGTTTCCGCTAGGCTGATGACCCCGTAATCCGCCGGCGTCAGGAAGCGGGTGTACACCGGCAAGAGAAGAAAACTCAGTGCCTTGATGCCGAAGTTGGCGAGCGCATACACCGCGGAGCCGCGCACCAGACGTGACGCGACGCTGTGCAATTCGGGCGCGGCGACATCCGGCGCCGGCTCGGGGCTGATCACCAGCGCCTCGGGATCGTCCTCAGAGCGAACGGGAGGTCTCAATGGTTGCCGATCCAGAGAACCGGACGATGCATTACCGTATCCCAGCCTTGCGCGTGGATGGAAGATCGTGGAATCGCTTATGTAACAGCTGTTCTCCCAGCGGGACCGCAAGCGCTCTCACGATTCGCCCCGCAGCCTTTCCGTCGCCAAAAGGATTCGTTAGCCCACGCAAGGATCTGCGAAATGCGGGGCGAAGAGCTTTCGACAGACCTGTTCGGATCGCGCCTGTCCGGTAACCCACGTCGATGACGTTGGCAGGACGTGGCCGGCCCTTCTGACGATTGCCGACATTGATCACTGGGAGCTTGAAAGAGGCCGCTTCCACGATGCCGCTGGAGGAATTTCCTACCATGGCCGCAGCAAGAGCCATGGCGCTGAAATAGAGCTCGGTGCCGAGATTGTCGACCAGCTTGGCATCCGGGTGCGCGGCCACGTACTGGCGGATGCGCTCGGCGATGACGCGCCCGCCGGTGTCGGCATTGGGCATGGTGAACAGGACCGGCATCCGCGCTCCCTCCAGCGCCGCCAGCAGCGCCGCAACCTGGACGCCCGCCTGGTCGAACTCCAGCGTCGTCGAATGGAAAGTGACGAGGAGGAACGGACGGCTGAAGTCGAACCCCACGCGGGCACTCATCTCCCTTACAGACAGGAGCCGCATGCTCCGCAGGTTGTCGAGGCTGGGGTTTCCGACGACCTTGACGCGCCAGGGCTCCTCGCCGAGTTGGATCACGCGTCGCGCATATCCCGTGGTCTCGACAAGGTGGAGATGGCTTAGCTTGGTCATGGAGTGACGAAGGGCGTCATCGATGGCGCCCTCGCTCAATTCGCCGCCACAGATGTGGACGACGGGGAGCTTGAAGGGCAGAGCAGCGACCGCCGCCGGATACATGTCGAAGCGATCACCCAGTACGACCAGGATGTCAGGCTTCCTTCGGGCGAAAAGCGCGCCGAAGCCCTGAATTCCCGCCGCCATGGCGCGCGCGATGCACTCCGGCGAATCGGAATCGAGAGGGAGCGGGATACTCTCGTCGATGCGGAAGCCATTTTCCTCGATCATCCCGACTGTCATCCCGAATTCCGGTGAGAGATGCATCCCGGAGGCATACAAGCGCACTTCGAGAGCCGGGTCTTTCATTGCGCGTCGCAGCACCGGCAGGTAGTAGCCGAAGTCGGAACGCGCCACGGTCACGATCCCGACCGAGCGCCTTGGTTTTCCCGGCCGATCAGGCATAGAGAAAATCCGGACGGTAGTGTTCGCGGTTCCGACGCATCCAGTCGGCGGTCAGCCCGAGCCCCTCTTCCAGCCCGATCGAGGCGCGCCAGCCCAAAGTCTGCTCCGCCAGCGACGGATCCGACTCCAGGACAAGGACCTCGCTGGAATCCGGACGCAAACGGCGTGGATCTTGACAGACCCGGGCCTGTACCCCGAGCACACGGCACGACGTCTCGAAGAGTTCGGACACGGAAACCGAACGCCGCGTACCGAGTTGAATGACGGTTCCTTCGATCGCCAGCGTCACGCCCGCCCGTAGGTAGCCGTCCACCACGTCCGAAACATAGGTCAGGTCACGACGGGTGTCGAGCCGGCCAAGCCGCACCTCCTTCTTCCCATCGAGAAGCTGGCTGAGGATGGTCGCGGTGACCGCGCGCGTGGATTGCCGCGGCCCATAGGTGTTGAATGGCCGAAGCACCATCACTGGGGTCCCGAAGCTGCGGTGAAAGGAGAGCGCCAGTTGATCGGCGGCGACCTTGGTGGCGGCGTAGGGCGATTGCGCGTTCAGCGGGTGGCTCTCGCGGATGGGAAGAGTCGCCGGAGTGCCATAAACCTCGCTGGTCGAAGTCTGAACCAGGCGAGCCACACCGCTACGGCGCGCGCCCTCCAGCACGTTCAGCGTCCCACAGATGTTGGTATCGATGAAAGACTCGGGCGCCTGGTAGGAGTACGGGATCGCGATGAGCGCCGCGAGATGGAAGACGATCTCGATGTCTTTGCAGGATGTCTCGACAAAACGTGCGTCCCGGACATCTCCCAGCGCGACATCCAACGAGGTGCGGATGTCGTCGGGCACGTGGTCCAGCCAGCCCAGCGAGCCCTTGGAGTTGTAGAGGCAGAAGGCGCGCACGCGCGCTCCCTCCCGCACCAGCCGCTCAGTCAGGTGGCTGCCGATGAAACCGTCGGCGCCGGTCACCAGGACGCGTTGGCCACGATAGCTCACTCCTTCAGGGCTCCATTCCGGGCGTCGAGCTGGGCTCGCTCGTAGTCGTCCGGTTTTCCGATATCGAGCCAGTACTCGCCGATCGGGAAACCGACGACACGTCGGCCGTCACTGAGCAGCGCGGCGATAAGATCGGTCATGTCGAATCTCTTGCCATCGGGTACATATTGCGCCGCTGCGGGCTCAACGAGATAGATCCCCGCATTCACGAACAGCTTTTGCGTGGGCTTCTCCTGCAGGCCTTGAACGACGATCCCGTCGGTCTGCACCACGCCATACGGGATGTCGATGTCGTACCGGCGCAGGCCCACGGTCATGTCGGCGCCATTCTCGCGGTGGAATTCCACGAATGCGCGGTAGTTCAGGCGCGTGAGGATGTCTCCGTTGACCACCAACAGAGACTCTTTGCCATCGCGTAGTGTGCTTAGCACGCCTGCGGTGCCCAAGGGTACTTCTTCGGCGACGTAGTTGATCGCCACGCCGAAGGCGGCGCCGCTGCCGAAGTGATCGGAGAAGACGTCAGCCTTGTAATGCGTGGCCAGATGTAAGCGCCGGATGCCGGCATCTCGGAGCTGCCCCACGATGCGCTCGATGACCGGCTTCTCTCCCACCGGCAACATGGGCTTGGGAGTGTGCTCAGTCAGCGGGCGAAGCCGCGTCCCCTGACCGCCGGCCATGACCACGGCGGAGAGCCCCAGCTCATCGGCCTGGCGGGTGGGGATCAGGTCGGAAAGGCAGGCCAGGTCAACCACCCGGCCGGTTCCGTCCAGCAGCGGGATGTGGCGCAACTCAACCTTTCGCATGAGCCGCAGCAGTTCGCGTCGTGGCATTCCGGCCGAAGCCGTGACCGGGGTGCGTGGTTTGCTCGATCTCCCGAGCCACTCGCGCACCGGCTGGTGCAGATCCATGCCGGCGAGGATCGCGCGCCGGAGGTCGCCGTCTGTGATGGTGGAGATCAGTCGCCCGTGTGCGTCCACCACCAGCGCGATGCCCTGACCGTTGTCGTTGATCCGCTCCATCACTTCCAGAAGAGTCTTGTCGGGTGAAACGCAGAACGACGCCAGTCTGGACGCCTTGCGAGTCGCCGAGGTCCCTTGTGATGCCATGTGGTTTGTACCCGGATGATACCGCGATTCGGCTCCGTTCCGGCAGCAGGGAGCCACTTTCCTGACCTTTCAATCGAGCATGTCGGCCGTGATGGGAGTGCCGGCAGGAACATTGACGCGCAGCCGCTTGCCGATCACCCTCGACATGGCGCTGGGCGGGAGACCGGTCCCCGGACGAAGGATAGCGATGGCGTCCGGCGCCAGCTGCGTTCCGGCGGCAAGGTCGCGCACAGCCACGATGCTGCGCCGCGCCACCGAGCGCGTGTCGCGCTCTTCTTCCGCGGGGCTCTTGATGCCATCTCCCAGGGCCGATTCCACGGTACGGATGCCGCGAACCATCTGGACCAGTTCTGCGGGTTCCAGCGACGCTTTGTGGTCCGGTCCGGGCAGGTTGCGGTCAAGCGTGAAGTGCTTCTCGATGATGCAGGCGCCGAGTGCGGCGGCTGCCAGGGAGACTTCGATGCCCATCGTGTGATCGGAGTATCCGACCGGGACGTTGAATCTCTCCTGCATCGTCTTCATGGCCCGGAGGTTGACGCTGGAAGCGCTCGCCGGATAATTGCTGGTGCACTGGAGCAGCGCGATCTCGCGGCTTCCCGCCGCGCGGATCGCCTTGACCGCCGCCTCGACCTCCTCCAGGTCCGACATGCCGGTGGAGACGATTATCGGCTTGCCTTTGCGCGCAATGTGATCGAGGAACGGAAAGTTGGTGATCTCCCCTGAAGGAACCTTGAAGGCGGGAATATCGATCGAGGCAAGGAAGTCGGCGCTCTCAGGATCGAACGGGGTGGAGAGGAAGAGGATCCCGGCCTCACGAGCATAGGCCCGCAATTCGCGGAAAGCCACGAACGGGAGTTCAAGCCGCCGGACCATCTCCAGTTGCGACTCGGCGGCGCCGGCGGTAACGCTCTGGTAGGCAGCCTTCGGAGCAGCCGGCGAGATTACCTTGTCGGAGAGGAAGGTCTGAAACTTGACTGCGTTGGCGCCCGACTCGGCGGCCGCATCCACCAGGCGCTTGGCACGTGCGAGATCGCCGTTATGGTTGACTCCAGCCTCAGCGATCACAAAACACGGATGTCCGGGCCCAACCTGGCGCCCGGCAATCTGGATTGGTGTCACCATGTAGTGAATCCACCGTCCACGAGCAGCACCTGCCCAGTCACGTAGGCGGACAGATCACTCGCCAGGTAGGCGATCGCGCCTTTCAGGTCTTCTTCCTTCCCCATGCGGGCCATAGGTGTTCGCTGTGCGTAACGCTTCACGAACTTTTCAGGCTGGTCGCGAAACACTCCGCCCGGAGCGACGCAATTTACCCGGACCTCCGGCGCTAATTGGGTCGCATAGTAGCGTGTGAGCTGTACGATGCCGCCCTTGCCAGCTGCATAGAAAGCCTCGTTTTTCATGTCCAGTCCCTCGTAGAGTCGAAAGTCGGGGCCGACAATGGCGTAGTGGGAGGCGACGTTCACGATCGCGCGCCCTTTGCTCTTCTGCAGCGCGGGAGCACAGGCGCGGGTGACCAGGAATGTCCCGCCCAGCATGACCCGGAGATTTGCATCCCACTCGGCTAACGAGTCAGGGGTGGAGCTTGGGTCGGGCGGTGGATAGGCGGCGTTGTTGACGACGATATCCAGCCCGCCGTGCTGTTCCAGGAGCTGAGCGACCGCTCGCTGCACATGGTCTTCGCGGGAGATGTCCGCGACAACGGAAGTGGTCTTCCGCCGGAACATCTTGCCCAGACTCTCGGCGCGTTGCCGAAGTCGGTCCTCTGCGATGTCGAGCAGGCAGAGCTCGGCGCCTAGTTCAGCCAGCGCCTCGGCGAAAGCCTCCGCGATGTGTCCGGCGCCCCCCGTGATCAGGGCGACTCGCCCGGAGAGGTCCATCAACTCCCGCAATGACCTCACGTTGCTTGCCCCCTGGCGGGCGTCAACCATGGAAAACGGATCAGCCCTTCGCGCACCAGCAATTCGCCGTGCTCAAAGTCTCGGAGTTCGTCGATATGCACGGCTCTCTCCTCGGGCACCGGCAGCATGCGGTGCGGCGCATCGTCCCACCGCGGATCTGGCGATCCCAGCACGTGCTGTCGCCGCCAAAGATACAGCAGTGCATTCACTCGATACACCTTAGGAACGTCCTGACGCCGGGTATAGCCACCCGCCGATTCGAACGCGTGAGCAAGGTAGCCATTGCGCTCCTCGACGCACACCCAGCGAGGGTTGAACGGGGGCTCGGAAACCGCCACGACACCGACCGCTTGCGGGTCCGCGTCCAGCATCTGGATCGCGCGGGAGACATCGTCGGGCAAGCGGCCCGGGCTTGTAGGGTCCAGCAGCAAAAGGCTTTGGTAACGGCGGGCGTCGCGGCGTTCCAGTTCCCGCAGGGCGTGTTGCAGGACCGGCCACATCGGCGTGTCGTCCTGCGCCAACTCAGCCGGGCGGAGGAACGGGACCTCGCCGCCGTACTCCCGCGCCACTCCCGCAATCTCTTCGCTGTCGGTTGTAACGATGCAGCGATCGATCCGGGGAACGAGGGCTGCGAAGCGGATGCTGTGTGCAATCAAAGGCAATCCTGCAAAAGGGCGCACATTTTTCCCCGGCAGCCCCTTCGAGCCACCACGGGCGGGGATGACGGCCAACATCGGGGAGAGGGTCATCCCTTTTTCCAATCGATGATCGGTTCCTCTCGCCGCGACTGGGACGATCTTCGTGCCGCATCACACAAAGCCACCGAATTCGCGCCTTCGTCGAAGGTTGCGAGGTTGCCGGGATTGCCACCTGCGACCACCTGCAGGAAGGCCTCTGCCTGATCTCGGTACATCGCATCACGGTCCTGCTGGATGCTGAAGAGTTGCTCCTCACCTAGGTTCGGGGTCAGACGGACACTTCCGCCGATCGCGTCCCATTCGAGCGCGCCCTCTGCACCCATCGCCATCATTTTCCGTCGGGTTCGTCGGGTTAGGTAATCCAGGTGGACCGACATACTAGCGCCCGACGGCGATCTCCACAAAAGGTCAGCCATATCCTCGGACTCAATGCCCAATCGCCCGCTGTTCTGTAGCTCGGCAAGGACCTTCTCTGGCCGGCCGAAAAGCCACAGTGCGTAGTCGATCTCATGAATCAGGTCCAACAGGACGCCGCCGGTGCCTTTACGTGCGGAATAAGAGGTACGGTAGTCAGAGTCGGGGCGCCAGTCAGGAAGATAGGACTGGCATTCGATCCGCACAGAGTGCACCGCTCCGATATTCGGTAACATTTCCCGGAATTTACGCAGCCCATGATGAAATCGCAAGTTGCACCCCACAAACACTCTCAACCCGCTAGCGTCTGTCAGATCCTTGAGACGACGCAAGCCATCCGTGTTGTGCGAAAGGGGCTTTTCGACCAGCACTGAATAACCTTTGCCTAGCGCATCTTCGGTGTCTGAAACGTGGCGCTCAGTCGCTGTCGCGATGATGCAGACATGCGGCCCGGGACCATTCACTCTAAGGAGCTCGGGGAGGACTCTGTATCCCTTCGCTTCAAGGTCGCCGATGCGGTTTGCGCGCACGGGGACCGCCACTGGCTGCAACTTCAACACGTCGCGAATGACAGCGATATGGCGCGCGCCGATTGAACCAATGCCGCGGACTGCGACTGTCATGGTCGCCAACTTAGGGACATCAATCGGTTCCTAGGCTACTACGGGATTCGCATGACGTTCGCCTTTTTCGGCGCCAGCATTTTGCCAATTAGGTTCCTCTTGACGCATTCCGTTGCAAGTTAGACACGGCGGGGGTACGCTCTACGAAAAATCTGGGCGGCAGTTCGGAGGCTCCATGAGTGGACTGACTCGGATTACCTACTGGCTGGGGTGGCTTTTCCTCGTTCTGTCCGTCATCGCGCGTGTCGCCACCTATACCGCCCTATCTCAGCAGATGGTGTACCTAGGTTTGTTGCCGCGGAATTTTCTCCAGCTCTCATTCCTCTTCTTCATCGTTGCCACTGCCACCGCCGTGGTGAGCCGGAAAGCGCCGTAGTTGTCTGCGCATGAGTTCGTCGCATCGAAACCTCGATTAAAATGGTGGCAGTGAAGCCTCAGGTCGCAACCACTCCCGAAAAGCTCGCGATCGAAGGTGGCCGTCCGGTCCGCACCGTTCCGCTCCCGCCATGGCCGCAGTTCGCGGCCGATGAGGTCGAAGCCGCGGCCGCCGTCCTGCGCTCCGGGAAAGTGAACTACTGGACAGGCGAAGAAGGCCGCCGCTTTGAGCATGAGTTCGCCGCTTTCGTCGGCTGCAAGCACGCCATTGCTCTGGCCAACGGTACCTTGGCCTTGGAAGCCGCTCTAGCTGCACTCGGCATCGGTCCGGGCGATGAGGTCATCGTCCCCAGCCGGACTTTCATCGCCTCGGCATCCTGCGTGGTCATGCGCGGCGCAGCCCCGGTGATGGCGGACGTGGATCGTGACTCCGGGACCCTGACCGCTGCCACCATTCGCGCCGCCCTGACTTCGCGCACACGCGCCATCATCCCGGTCCATCTCGGCGGGTGGCCCTGTGACATGGACCCGATTCTTGCCCTGGCTCGTGAACGCCACCTCAGGGTGGTGGAAGACTGCGCGCAATCGATTGGCGCCACCTACTACGGGCGGCCCCTCGGCTCTCTGGGTGACATCGCGGCGTTCTCCTTCTGTCAGGACAAGATCATGACCACGGGCGGCGAGGGAGGAATGGTCACCACCAACGACCCCGCGCTTGCCGACAGGATCTGGTCGCTCAAGGACCATGGCAAGAGCTTCGACGCCTGCTTTCATCGCCCGCACCCTCCGGGGTTTCGTTGGTTGCACGAATCGTTCGGCACCAATTGGCGCATGACCGAGATGCAATCGGCGCTCGGGCGGGCGATCCTTCCCAAGGTTCCGGAGTTCATCGGCGCCCGCCGCCGTAATGCTCAGTTGCTGATAGAAGCGCTCTCCCGGATTCAAGCTCTTTGCGTTCCTGTGCCCCTGCCTGAGTTTGGACACGCTTACTACAAGTTCTACGCCTACGTGGTTCCGACTCGTCTGGCCCCAGGCTGGACGCGGAACCGCATCATGGAGGCCATTTCCGCCGAAGGCGTCTTCTGCCAGAGTGGCAGTTGCAGCGAGATCTATTTGGAGAAAGCCTTCCCTCCCGCCATGCGTCCGGCCGACAGGTTGCCCATCGCGCGGGAGCTGGGTGAGACCTCACTGATGTTCCTCTTACACCCGACGCTCAGCGAAGCGGACATGCAGGACGCGGTCCAAGCCGTCACCAAAGTCATGCGGATCGCCGGCTGTGCCTGAAACCGCGATGACTCCCAACGTTGACTCCGACGTTGTCAGGTCGTTCGGGCAGGAGTGGAAACGATTCGATCAGTCGCCCTTGTCCGAGCAGGAACTCCAGGACATCTTCCGGCAGTACTTCGAGATATTTCCGTGGGAGCGCGTCTCGGAGAGTTCAGTTGGGTTCGACCTCGGTTGTGGTAGCGGTCGATGGGCCCGTTTCGTGGCTCCGCGAGTAGGTCAACTCCACTGCATCGATCCCAGCGAGGCGCTCGAGGTCGCGCAAGACAGCCTCGCCGCCTTTCGGAATTGCACCTTCCACCGCGCAAGCGTAGACGCGATGCCATTGCCGAACTCATCGATGGATTTCGGCTACAGTCTCGGTGTGCTGCATCACGTGCCCGATACGCAAGCCGGCATCAACGAATGCGTGCGCAAGCTTAAGCCGGGCGCGCCCTTGCTGATTTATCTCTATTACGCCTTCGACAATCGTCCAGCCTGGTTCCGCTGGCTATGGCGCGCGTCAGACGCGCTCCGCAAGACAGTCTCGAAAACCCCATATTTCTTGCGCACATCTTTCGCATTTGTTGCGGCGGCCTTGCTGTATTGGCCACTGGCGAGGTTGGCGTGGATACTCGAGAAGTTGGGCCTCCGCGGGGACCACCTGCCGCTCGCCGCGTATCGCACCCGCAGCTTCTACGTCATGCGCAACGATGCATTGGATCGATTCGGAACATCCCTCGAGAAACGCTTCACCCGAGCACAAGTCGAAGGAATGATGATCGCAGCCGGCCTGGAGCAGATTCGCTTCAGTGATAGGGTCTTCTGGTGTGCAGTCGGGTATGCTAAGAACCCGTAATCGAGTGAATGGCTTAATCCATTCGGTACTCGACGGTGAGGTTCGCATTCAAAGGAGCCGTTGCTGAACCGCAATTCTCCGCGGGGATATCGATTCTTACGTCTATTGCAGCTCCAGCCGGAAAGGTTTTGCTGATGACTCCACTGTCATAGATACTGACACCATTCGAGGTTGTAAGGATCTGGCTGGTTGTTCCGTCCGTGACTGCAAGGGATGCTTGCCTCGTACAAGAGACTCCTGCGGTGCCGAGCACCATCTGAAGTCTGGTGACGGTTATTCCTTTCTCAGGGATCAAACGAGCATATGTTCCCGGGGCACTCGTGAGACTCGGAATGAAGGCTGAGTAGGTCATGCGAGGTGCACCTGTCAGCCCAGCGTCACCCTTCACGATCAGTTTCGACAGCGTGAGCTGAGGCAGGGTCCATGAATTACCCTCTTGATCATCAGCAATTGGCCCCCATGCTTTGGCTGAGGAGCACGGAGATCCTGCCTTGATGCACAACCAACCGTAGAATCCGCCACTGGCGAGCAAGACTCTGTCGATCTGGTCGCCGGTGCTCTGCGTGCCTGACTTCCAAACGGTCGAGCCAAGGTTGCGATTGCGTAGACTTCCTTGGCCCAAGGAGCCGATGTAGTAGCCATTGGGTAATCCAAAGCTGGCCGCGCCAAGACCGTGAGTGTTGAACTCAGTGATCCAGAACGGAGTGGCAACACACGAGTCATTGTCGGTGGCCGAGTTCATGCGGAAGCCCCATTGCCCTAAGACGTTCCCATAGCCATTGTTGCTGCTGCTGCACCCGCCGAGCTTCTGTCCTGTGCCGCTAGTCCGCATCCACGATCCGCTGTTTCCAGGGAGCGAGGCGTCAGAGAATCCCCACGCAGCGTCGGGACCGTTCGTAGCTGCCCCGGTGAACCACCGCGCGTTCCACGCGAGGCCGGTAGCTGGGTTCACGGAGCTCGGATGTGGTGCTACGAACCTTCCAGGTGTCTGCGTATAGCTGAACGGAGGAGCGGTAGCGCCGGCAATTGAAGTTAGACCAGCTGGTCCAGCAGCCTGCTCTGGCCTATTTCCTATCCACGCTGACGGCTGGAGGATTGTGTCGTTGTTGCTGATGAGCGACAGCTGGTCAGCAGTTCCCCCCTCGGTATAGATTCCGACCCAAGTATTAGCCAGCACCGCATTGTAGGTAGAAAAATAAGGCCCACCGTCGAGTGAGTTGCTGCTCCAAATGCGTCCATTAACCGAGTACTGAACCGCTGCGCACGGTCCGCTGTCCACCGTGCCACCTGTCGTGCTCTCGTTGCGCTCTATGCGGTAGGTATAGGCTGCCGGGCCTGTTGCGCTGATGCGCCAGCGCGGCCCATTGAAACTGGGGTCGGCGCAACCTGATTGGTACACGTTATCTCCACTAAAGAGACTGTGCTTGGTACCTGTGGTGCAGGTCGTCAGATCTCCAGCGCGCTGGCACTTCTTAAGAGGAATCTTGGTGGATAGGTTGCTCATCGTGTCATGGTGATTGGCGTCGGCATGTGGGGAGATGATGGTGCCCCCGAACTCGTTCTCGAGCTTGATCCCCCACAGTTGATTTAGGCGGACATTGGGATTGTAGAGTCCGCAGACGTTGGCATCCTTACCTAGGAGATGGATGCCGTTCCCCTTATTGTCATAGGCGCTTACATTCATAAGGACGCACAGATCTGGGGCGAATGAGGCGGACGAGTCGATGAGGATGCCATCACCATTGAAGCCTTGGACGAAAACATTATTCAGGTACGGTTTTGATCCTTCAATCCAGATGCCATGATGTGTTCCTGGTACTCCCCAGGTTGGCGGAGTATTGAGGTCGAAGTCCGGGCTGTAAAGAGATATGTGTTCCATGCAGCCTCCGGGCCCGCCGCCCGGCGGTGCTAGAAAATGGATTCCTCCATCCCAGCTGCGAAGCGAATACGCGTGCCACCGCCAGCGTAGCTATTACCTGTACCCGAGAGGCAAACTCCGCTGACGGTCTTGGGAACGGTCATACCAAATCCAGTGGCGTCGGCCGTGCCGACGTAGTAGCTGAAGCAGCCCGACTCTCCGCACGTCGCCGGGGCTAAGCAGGTCTTGCCCACCGATGCGGTGGCATTCAAACATGCGCGGAAAGCAGGTCCATCGTCCGTAACATTGTCGCCCGTTGCGCCGTACAAACGGACGTCAATCACCGGACCCTCGCTGAACTGAGAAGAAGAGTCCCTTTTGGCCTGAGTAGTGGTTTTCGATAGCTGTGCACCAGACAGGTCGCTAAGGGGGGCGGGGTTTTGCGCAGCAACCAGCTGTGCGCACAGGGGCAAACAGATGAACACTATGAACGTTTTCATAGGCACACCTCTCTTAGCGTCTTCGGACTTTCGTAACAGGCAACTGCCAGCCGTTTGCGGGTGGCCACCCAGGGCTGGCTCTACGCATCCTGCTTCTTCTCGCTGCCGCGAGCTAAGTTCCGGAGTGACTTCGGGACTGGAGTACGCCATTCGATTGCGTGCCCGGAATAATATCCGAGTGAACGTCTCTGCCGCGCCAAAGGCTGTCGTTGAACGCGGCGCTCCTGTGCAGTTTCTTGGGTACATGCCAAAGGATCCGCTCGCTCTGGATCGTGGGTACGGGTACGACATCCTGGCGGTCCCATCAGCAACGCTACCGCACCTTCGCGCCGGGGTATAAGACCAAGAGGAACCCAAGCAGCCATTTCCAGTAGCGCCTTCCGCAGGTCGGCTGGACTGTCCAGACGAATCGCCCGCTGAAACCACGGGTCATGAGCTGTGAGCTTAAGCTTGCAGCGTGCATCGATGTTGGGAACGACATAATACCGTTCCACCGACTCATTGTCGGGAGAAAGAAGGCAGACGAGAGTAGAGAACTGCCGTTCGGAACCACGGGTGTACAGCATCCAATATCGCAGGCCCTGTTGTTCTCGATACGAGCGACAAAGAATTATGCTCAAAGGCCCAATTCCTTCTCTAAAGATGAGAACTTCGCGCAGGCGGCCATTTTCCTTCATCGGCTGAGCCTCACCTGGATACATTTCTTGAATACAAGCGATGATGCTCTTGCGCAGACGGTCGGTGCGCTGCGCTGCAACTGTGCGACAGGCATGGATCGATGGCGGACAGAAACCGATGAGCTGGTAGACCTTTTCCATACTGCCGAAGCGCCGCCTCAATGTGCTTACAGCAGGGACGGTCCGGGAACTGTCTATCATGGACTCGGAAATGTGACTATGCTTTTTCAGTAGCCGTCTTAACTGCCGCAGGACGGCAGCATTCGATTTGTAGAAGGTCCGGCTCCGCAGCGCTCGCTGCGCACCGTCGAATGTGGCTTCGTCCACCACCGAAGGGTAAGCCCCGCGTTTGATGGTCCATGATTCGGGCGGATTCGGTGTCGCTTTTGTGTGTAGCCTCGAGGAGGTACGTGCCCATACGTTGACTCCAGCGTATTTCGGGTTGGTTAGAATCTCCCGCACGGCATATACGGTCCACGGCTTACCGTCTTTCCACTGCACATGCCGCCGATTCAGTTCCTCCTGGATTTCGGTCGCTTGCTGCCCCTTGATAGCTTGGGAATAGATCCACCGAATCCACTTCACTTCGGCGCGCGTCCCAAGGGTTAGGAGAACCCGATCGGTCGTCAGGCTCTTGTGCTCACCAGGTTTGAGGATCTGTTTTCGCCTGCCATCGGCAGACACCATCACCCGGCGCAACCCGTACCCGGCCATGCCGGCTTGGTGGAAGCCCATTGCGGCCAGCCGTTTCTTGCCGGCGAATACTCGCTCCCCAAGTTCGCGGCTGAACTCAGCCGCCATCGTGCGCTTGAGCGCTTTCAGGACCAGATTAACGGCCCCTTGGCCGCTGCCGAAGGGTTCGGCAGCGTAATGCACCGGGATGCCAGCATTCTTGCAGAGGAACTCGTAATAGGCTGCCTCGTCTGAGTCCTGGAAGCGACCCCAGCGGCTGACGTCATAAACCAACACTGCACGATATTCGGCTTCACCAGTCAGAACATCCTTCAGCAACTGTTTAAGGCCGGAGCGCTCATTGATGGTAAGACCGCTCTTGCCGGCATCTTGGTACGTGCGGACGATCGCAAATCGATGTTGCTGGGCGTATCTGGCAATGGCGTCAGTTTGGTTGTCGATCGAGTATTCTTGGAGCTCGGTGGACATCCGTAGGTACTGAGCGGCCGCAATGTCGGTATCCCTGGACATAATCGCCTCCTGGCTCACAGCCAAGATGCTACTCTTTGGACCAGGAGAGGGCGTATGTCCCATGGGGAGGAGCTCCGGAGCTTGAGACTGCGGCGCCGGCTGACGATGCGCGATGTCGAGGCCGAAACCGCGAAGATTGCGTTCCGGTTTTCTGATAAGCGGTACCTTGTTCAACGCAGCCACCTGTCGTCGTACGAGAGGCAGCGATCCACTCCCAGCCTGTACAAGTTCTTTTCGCTGCTTTCCGTCTATCATTGCACCCCAGGCAGACTGATGGCATCCTTCGGTATTCCGGGGCGGTCAGGAGGAAAAGCTCCCGTGACGGTGAAAGCAAGCACGTGGACGCGCCCCAGTGCACCCCTGGTTATGTTGCTGAGTGCGCAAAAGAGTGGTAGCCGTAGGCGTCTGGCAGATCGGTAGGGAAGGGGTCCTTGGGGGGCGCTATCCAATTCGATGTTCAGGCCCTGCGGTCGCGGCGACGGCTGGCATCGATAACGGACGATCGTCGGCAACTTCTCGTTAGTCCTGCGCTGCTCTTAAGGCCAGCCCTCGGGTGCGCCCGGACACATCCCCGGTCAAGACTCTCGGCCCTCAGGTGAGACGACGATCGTAAGGCCTACGCCGACGGTGGGAAGCCGGGTCATCTCAACCGTGAAGCAAGAAATGGCATTCTGCGCAGAGCGTCACGAGGTTTTCAGAGTCGTCCTTGCCGCCGTGACTCCGGAAAACCTGGTGATGCACTTCCGAGTTGCCGATTCGCCCACATTGCTGGCAACGCCACGCATCTCGTGCCAGCGCCTCAAGGCGAGCATCGAGGGGCTCCTCGGCTTCGGAAGACGCTGAATCATCGCTATCGCGAGTTTCCGGCGCAGGCAGTGCCCCGGCCAGGAAGTCAGCACAGATCATCTCCAGGCAGTAGCCACGCGATCTGTCGGAGCCGAGCATCAGTGCCGCCGTCTCAAGGGCCTGCTCGACGACCGGCAGCTGGCTCTTGTACAGCTTGAAGCAGATGATCTCGTACGGTTCGGTGTCTTTGCCGGTGAGGTGCTTCTCGACCTCGTGCTTGAATTCCTCTTTCGGGAGAGCGCGGGCCCTGTGCAACCAGGTTGCACAATCGAACTCCCGTCCGTCGGAACGGGCGACCTTGACCAGTTCGATGGCCTTTGACCAACCGATGTCCTGGACGTCCTTGCGCGCGGGTTTCGGTAGGTGCTCGTGGATGGACATGAAGTAGTAAGCCTTGCGGCGGGATCCGGGGAAGCGCCTGGCAAGGAAGTCATCGAAAGACTGAAGGCCTTCGAGACGCCAGTACTGGCCGGCCCGGACCTCGCACAGATGGCGCCCAAGTTCGACGAAATAGGTCTCCCGCCGCTTCTCGGAGCGCTGCTCACTGGCCAGGATCTCGTCGATCCGGGCAATGACGTATCCTGCCCGGTGCCGGTCGAGTTCCGGCCGAGCTGGCGGACCGTCACGGGTGATGAAGCGCGTCAAACCAGGCATGCTCTCCACAGCGGTGATATGGCCGGAAAATCTTCGGCCGGTTAACAGGCGATCTCGTCCAGCCAGTCAAGCTCGCCCGGGGCCCGGCGGATGAGCTTGGAATCGACCAGCGGCTGTCGGTCGAGACACAGCCCCAGGTGAGCGCAGCTGACGCAGCCGTTCTGCGGGAAGCGGATACCGCTCCTCGGAGCAAACTGGGCCGAACTGATCTGGCCAACCGTTTGTTCGACCAGCCGTGCGAACTGGTCGCGTCGTTCCTGGCTGATGGTGGCACAAAGGTACTGGATCTCGGGCAAGCGCTTGCGCACGAAGACCACGAAGGCGACATTGGCTTCGCCGGTCGCCCAGGAGTAACAGACCAGCTGAGGATCAAGCGCCAGCAACCCCTCGGGCTGCTCCGGATACCGGGCGCTGGTGGTCTTCCAGTCGATCAGAGTGCGTTTGCCGTCCAGCTGCCCGATGGCGTCAATGTAGGCCAGGAAATCATTGCCCCGCGGCAGACCCCTGGTGAGCTTGATTTCGAGGTTCTGTCGCGGGCGTGGTATCCGGACCCGGTCGTCCTGAGCGAAGAGCTCCAGCATGTGGACGCCCTGACCAAGCATCTTGTCCCAGGTATCACCATTCGAGTACTCAAGAGCGTGATCGCGGTAGACAGACCATTGCTCGAATAACGCTTGCCCGGGGTCCTCCCGCCGAAAGTAGGCGCCGAGCGCCTTCTCGAAGGCCCGACCGAAGAGCATGCTGGCGCGCACGTCTTTTTCCTGCCAGCCATCCAGATAGCGGTAGCGGTAGCGCGTGGGGCAGGCCAGATAGTGAGCCAGTTGGGTGTAACTGTAGGTCATGACGCCACCTCCCAGGCAGTAGCTGGGGCAAAGGCATCAAGGTTCAGCAGGGGTCGGCCGTGGATCACGACGTGCGAGACCTTGACGACGCCCTGGAGACCGATCAGAGCTTTCTCTTCGATCTCATCCCGTCCAAGCAGGTCGGAGTCGTAGCCGAAGTCGCGCAGGAACCAGCTCAGCTTCCACAGGGCCTTCGGCGTGCAATAGACCCGCCCGGTAAGGCGACGGTCTTTCAGAGGCAATGGATCAAGGATGGAGAGCTCGAGTTCGTAGAAAGGCTTTTGGCGTTGACGCCGATACTGGACACGGGTTACGCGAACCAGGAAGACCCCGTCGGGGACGTCCGGTTCCGGCTGTGCAGTGGATGAAAGCCCTTGAAATCGGCGTTTCATGCGGCACCTGCGCCTTCTTGCTTCTGCACGTAGGTGTTGAGCTTGGCGGTCAGGCCAGCGAGGTCCTTGGCGGCGAACTCGCCGAGATGCTTGACCAGCGCCTCGACTTGTTCTCGGCTCGCCTGGCGGAGATCGGCCACACCACAGAAATCGGCGGCGAAGCGTTTCACAAGAGAAGCGTCGAGATGGTGCTGGCGGATCAGGAGGCACAGCAGGTCGCGCAATCGCGGCTGGCCGTTGCCGTTGCCGCCTGTGGAGTTGGCTGGAACTTTTTTCGGGCTGCTCGCACTTTCGACTTGGCGAGAAGAAGACCCGAGTTCCTCGACCGAGCAGATGCCGATCCCGTATGCCTTTCGCAAGGCGCGGTTCACGGCCCGCGTCTCCGCGATCCGCATTTCGGCGCCCCGGACCAGACTAGAGATATTGGAGGGGTTAGCATCGCCGAAGCCAACGAAACCCTTCGAAGCTCTGCTCGTGTAGACCGTCGCCTTGAAGGTCCAGCTACTTATTGACGCAACACAAAACTCGGGGACGGGTTGCACACGGATGCCGCAGCAGCGATTCCGGCGTGCGATCCGCAGCAACCCTGAATGCGTGACGTACCACTTGCCATCCAGATACAGCACGTCGCCTAAAAGGACGGATAGGTCGTACTGTTTGGTGATCTCCTGGAGCCCACGTACTGCTAACCGTGAAAGACCGTTCCAAAAACGTCGAGCAATAACGCTATTGCTGGGACCATCATGTGTTGTCTTAGCGCACATATTTGCTCCTTTAGTCTATCCATGCACGAGCAAGCATATGCTTGCTCGTGCATGGATGTCAAGCGCCTGATCGTGGTCTGCTTGCTTTTCGAGAACAGGTAGCGCATAAAAGGAATGCAAGGCAT
>Ga0335082_10000606_pt1 | contig 37387 bp, 38 predicted proteins | sample Lox_Sample_41_FD_206718 | JGI IMG/M metagenome (GOLD analysis project Ga0335082, IMG submission 206718) | Soil microbial communities from Loxahatchee National Wildlife Refuge, Florida, United States - Lox_Sample_4.1 | ecosystem: Environmental > Terrestrial > Soil > Wetlands | place: USA...
GCGTCTGGGACAGGGGCCTAAGCGACCTTATATATAGGCATTGGGTTGCTGCGCCTCTCGCCTCTGAGCCGTATCGTGGCGATTGCCTATTATGCCTATGCCAGTTTGAGTGCACTCCTTTTTTGGGTATTGCCGGGCCGGGACGCCCGGTTTCGGCTTCTGTTAGCGGAATCTCTCGAAATGTGGCATCTGCCCATAAGCGGACAGGCGTCCCAGGGTTCTTCCGCCGGCCTTTGGGCTGGGCTGCTTTTCTCGATCGCAATATCGGCGGTGGCGATTTACTTTCTGGTTACGCGCCGCGCTGCCTTCGAGCATGGAAGGCAGGCCAAAGGTCAAGGCCTAGCTGCTGGTTCCAGTCTCTAGGCCTGTTTGTCTCCATCGGCCTCAGCAATTGCTGAATCTCCCGCGGGCTGACGACATCCTGCCAGTGCGAAGGTCCGCCACCGAATGTTGTAATCTGAACTGACCTCCATGTCTTACCAGCACACGGTGGAACAACTCTATGCGCTTGGGCATGAGCTGGCCTCGGCTCCTGCGCACAAGTTCGACCTCGCCTACGTGCGCGTGATGCTGGAGGCGCTGAATCATCCCGAGGCGCGCTTTGCCAGCGTGTTGATCGCCGGAACCAACGGCAAGGGCTCGACCGCGGCAACGCTGGCGTCCATCCTGCGGGTTGCCGGATACAAAACGGCGCTCTACACCTCGCCGCATCTGGTGCGCATCAACGAACGCCTGCGAGTGAATGGTGAGCCTATCAGCGATGCCGGGTTCGGCGCCGTGCACGATCGCGTTGAGGGCGTGGCACAGGAACTATTGCATGCAGGCAGGTTGCCGTGGCATCCCAGTTTCTTCGAGATGCTGACCGCAATGGCGTTTGAGTACTTCGCCGGCGTGGGTGTTGAGATCGCCGTGCTCGAGGTCGGCATGGGTGGCCGCCTGGACGCGACCAACGTGGTCGAGCCGGTAATCTCAGTCATCGCCGACATCGCGCTGGACCACCAGAAGTATCTCGGCAACACCATCGCGGAAATTGCGGCTGAGAAAGCCGGCATCATTCGAGCCAATGGGGTAGTGGTAACCCTGCCGCAGCATCCTCAAGCCAACGATGTCATCGGCCACGCGATTCTGGACAAGAACGCGCGCGCCGTTAGTGCAGCACCGTATGTTCCGCCGGTATCGCCGGGGGCAAAAACCTATCTGTCCGGACGTGCCGGTCCCCAGCGAGGGCGTAACCGCTATCCCATGAGCGTTATGGGCGAGGAGATTGAGGTGGATCCGCCGCTGGCAGGCCGCCACCAGTTGCGCAACGTCGCGCTGGCGATTGCGGCTGCGGAAGAACTCGCACAATTCGGATTCAGGGTCACGCCGAAGCAGATCGAGCAGGGCATCCGCGAGACGCACTGGCCCGGGCGCTTTCATGTGTTGCCGCCATCCCTTGCGACGGGTCAGCGCGAGACCGTGCTTGACGTGGCACACAATCCGGCCGGCGCATGGGCGCTGCGCTCGTCCCTGTCGGAAAACTTCCCCGGCCGTGAGCTGACCTACGTGTTTGCCGCTATGCGCGACAAGCCATTGCAGGAAATCGCCGAGATCCTGTTTCCGCTTGCCGAGCATGTGGTGGTGACACAAGTGGCCAACCCGCGCGCTGCGACGAGCAAGGAGCTGATGCAGGCAGCCTCCCGCACTGGCTCGGCATTGCATGCCGAGGAGACTGCTGCGGCGGCGCTGGTCCGCGCGAGGGAGCTGAGCAGGCCTGACGGCGTCATCGTTGTAACCGGTTCGATCTTTCTGGTCGGCGAGGTCATGGGCCTGATGGGCTTGCACGCATGAACGGTATGAACACGCAGGCGCATGAGATGACGGGCCGCGAACAGCGAAGCGGCACGTGGTTCACGCGCTTGCGGTCCTATTTCGTCTATGTGCCGCTTGTCTATCTTTACACGCTGGTACTGGGCGTGCTGTCGCTGCTCTCGTCGTTCTTCGACCGCAACGGGCGGCTGCAGCACAGGTTTGCGCACTGGTGGGCATGCCTGATCCTGAAAACCGGATCGACTCCGTTGCACGTCAGCGGGCTGGAGCACATAGAACCGGGGCAGCCTGCGGTCTACGCTGCGAACCATCTTTCGGCGCTGGACATTCCTGTGCTTTATGCCGCAATCCCCGGGCAGTTTCGCATCATGGCGAAGAAGGAACTGTTCCGCTACCCGGTGTTGGGCTGGCACTTGAAGCGGTCAGGACAAATTCCTATCGTATTCGGCGACCCGCACGCCTCTGTGGGGAGCCTGAAGCGTGCGGGTCGCGCGCTGCGCCAGGGCCTGCCGCTGGTGGTCTTCCCCGAGGGTGGGCGCTCGCCGCACGGTTACCTGCAGCCCTTTCTGGGCGGCGCGTTCTTCGCTGCAATCGCGGAGCAAGTGCCGGTAATCCCGATTGCGATTGTGGGAACTTACGAGTTGCTTCCGATGAACAGCTTTCATGCGCTGCCGGGTCCGGTGAACGTCGTCATTGGCCAACCGATCGCGACTACCGGCATGCGCCTGCGCGATATGGACAGGCTCGCAGAGCGGGTAAGAAATGCGATTGCAGAGATGTATCACTCGTGCGCGAAGGATGCGAGGTCATAGATTGACAAAGTTCGGAGTGATCCATTGAGGCACGCCGCCGTCAAACCCCGCATTGCGATTCCGCTTCCCAATTCGAAGCGTCCGGACTACGTGCTGCGCGCTTTACCGCAGTACGAGAACGCAATTCGCGCCGCCGGCGGTGAGCCCGTTGTGATTAACGTGAGAGGAACGAATGCGGAGATTGCCCAGGCGGTCAAGCTCTGCGACGGCGTGCTGCTGCCCGGCAGTCCGGCCGATGTTGATCCGGAAAAGTACGGCGCCCAACGCCACCCCAAGACCGCGTCCGCCGACCCCCGTCGCGACAACGCCGACGAATTGCTGTTGCAGGATGCTTACAACATGCGCAAACCCGTCTTTGGCATCTGCTACGGACTGCAATCGCTGAATGTGTGGCGCACCGGCACGCTCAACCAGGAGCTGCCGGAGGGCGTCAAACACGAGGCCGGGCGAAAAGTGGCCCAGGCGCACAACGTGAGGATCGCACCCGGCTCGAGACTGGGCGAGATTCTGGACGAGGCGGGAGCGCTGCCGAGGAGTGGTGAACTGGCCATGCCGGTGAACTCCAGCCATCACCAGGCCCCCGACGTCCCAGGGGACGGGCTGCGGCTGGTGGCATGGTGTCCCGAAGATGGCGTGAAGGAGGCGCTCGAGGGCACTGCGCCTGACCACTTTGTTCTGGGTGTGCAATGGCACCCCGAGCGAACTTACGAAGGCGATGCTGCTTCGCAGGCGCTGTTTCGCGCGTTCGTCAAGGCGGCAGCCGACTGGCATGAGCGGCTGGCGGACAAGCAGCAGGACTTCGAATCGGCGCAGAGAAGCGGCGGTTAGCCACCACCATCTGGCAATTAGATTCGCTTAGAGCCCCATGTTCCCGTCGCGCGCTGGGTGCCAGTTGCGACTTGCCAGTTGCAGTCTCACGCTTGTGGCTGCAGCAGTTCGGGCTTGTCGCTCATGCGGAAGCGGGTGCGGAAGTGCTCGGAGAGCAGCTCGACCGCGTGGGCATTGGCTTCTGGATCGCTCTGTGCCAAATATCGAATGGCTCGGGCGATGATCCGCTGCCCTTCCACGTAGCGCGGGTCGCCTTGCGCGTTACGACGGACACGTCCCTCGCCTGGCATGGCCGGCATCGTCAATACTCTGCCTTTGGGCATCACACTCCGCTAAGGTGTTCCTTGGGTTAGACGCTCCTTCAACCCGTAATGTTGCGTTTTGTGGAGCAGGGATTCTTAAAGTAATCTGATTTCTTATGCTCGATCTAGCCTTTGTACGCGATCACCAGGACCTGGTGAGAGAGAAACTTCGTCAACGCGGAATGAATCCCGACCTCGTGCTTGGTGATTTCTATACGATCGACCTCGATCGCCGCGCCGCGATAACCCGGGCCGAGACCCTGAAAGCCCAGCGCAATCAGGCAACGGAGGAAATCGCCCAACTCAAGAAGAATAAGCAGGACGCGGCCGAGCTCATCAACCAGACCAAGGAGCTGCGCGAGAGGATCACCGAAGCCGAGAAGCTTGCCGAAGAGGCGGACGCGCGGTTGCGCAACCTCCTCACCGGCATTCCCAACCTGCAGGACGACAGCGTTCCGGTTGGCAAGTCCGAGGCCGACAACGCCGAGGTGCGGCGCTGGGGCGCCGCGCCGCAATTTGACTTCACGCCCAAGCCGCATTGGGAGCTGGGCGAAGAGCTGGGCGTGCTGGACCTGGAGCGCGCCGCGAAGATCGCAGGGGCCCGTTTCGCGGTGTATTGGGGCCTCGGTGCGCACCTCGAGCGGGCGCTGATGAACTTCATGCTCGACCTGCACACGCGTGAGCATGGCTACACGGAAGTCTTGCCACCGTTCATGGTCAACGCGGACTCCATGTATGGCACCGGGCAGTTGCCCAAGTTTGAGGCCGATTCGTTCAAGGTACAGCACGGTGAGAAGAACTTTTACCTGGTTCCCACCGCGGAAGTCCCGGTGACCAATCTTTATCGCGATGAAACGCTCGACGGCGCGAAACTGCCGATTTCGCTCACGGCCTACACGCCATGCTTTCGCAGCGAGGCCGGCTCCTACGGCAAGGACGTTCGCGGCATCATTCGCCAGCATCAGTTCCAGAAAGTCGAACTGGTCAAATTCACCAAGCCCGAGCAGTCGTGGGAGGCGCACGAAAAACTCACCCGCAACGCGGAGCAGGTGTTGCAGAGGCTTGGACTGCACTATCGTGTAGTCGCTCTGTGCACCGCAGACCTTGGCTTCGCGTCGGCCAAGACCTACGACCTCGAAGTTTGGCTCCCAGGACAGGGATTGTTCCGCGAGATTTCGTCCTGTTCGAACTTCACGGATTTCCAGGCTCGCCGCGCCAACATTCGCTATCGCCCCGAAGGCGGCAGGAAGACTGAACTGGTACACACACTCAATGGCAGCGGCTTGGCCATTGGCCGCACTTGGGTGGCGATTGTCGAGAACTATCAGCAGGCCGATGGCACCGTGCTGATTCCCGAATCCTTGCGACCGTATGTTGGAACCGACAGGATCACGCCAAGGAAGTTCTGATCCCGGTTACTGGGGATCTCGATGCACCGTTTCCATGGAGAAGGCAGGCACGCAGACTGCAATGTATTCCGCGCCATCCGCCTCGGGCGTGGAGTATTGAACCCATTCACGCCTGTGCGCAATCACCGCTTGTCCGGCGCGAACGTCGAGTTCGCCATCACGATGCGTCACTCGCAGCAGGCCTTTCAGCACAACCGTGAACTCGTCGAACTCCGGCGTTTGTCCGGGTTCCGTCCAGCCTTGCGGGCTGCGCATGTGGGCGACGCTGGCAGCCGTGTCGTGCGAGTTGACGCGCCCGATGTACTCGTCGATCAGCTTGGGTTTGTTGCCGGCAGCGGTAATGCGTGCCGGTTGCGGGATGAGAGTCGGTGGCATGACTGTGATTATAGGGGTCCTTCGACTCGGTCGCCGCTGCGACCTCGCTCAGGATCACAAGTCGAAAGCCGAAGAGCGAATGGCGGACAGCGGCCTCCTTTACAATATTCTCCCGGAGGTTGCTTGCCATGCGCAAAGCCATCCGGCCCACGTTGGCCATTCCGGTATTTATTCTCCTGCTGATTTTCTCCGGTGTTCTCATGAGTGCTCAAACGACAGCCGATTCCCAAACCGCAACCCAATCGACTCCGCCAACGGTGGCTGAGGCGGAGCAATTCATCCACGACGCTGAGATCCAGCTTCAGGACCTCACGGTGAAGGCCAGCCGCGCCTCGTGGGTTCAGGCCAACTTCATCACCGATGACACGGAGCAGATGGCGGCCGACGCCAATGAAGTGTTGATCGGCGTTACGACAAAACTGGCGAAGCAAGCTACGCGTTACGACAACCTCAAAATGCCTGACGTCCTGGCGCGCAAGATGCTGCTGTTGAAACTTTCCGCCGCCGTGCCGGCGCCGGCGCCGAGCGATCCCAAAGAACTGGCCGAGATGGCCCGCATCGGCACGTCGCTTGAGGCCGATTACGGCAAAGGCAAATATTGCCCAAAGACCGGCAAGCATGCCGGCGAGTGCCTGGACATCACCGCCATCGAGCGCATCATGGCCAACAGTACTGACCAGGACGAACTAAGAGACCTGTGGGTCGGTTGGCGCACCATTTCTCCACCCATGCGCGATCGCTACTCACGCTGGGTCGAACTGGGTAATAAAGGCGCGCGAGAGATGGGCTTCAAGGACCTTAGTGCGATGTGGCGCGCGGGCTACGACATGACACCCGAGCAGTTTTCGCAGGAAGTGGAGCGGCTGTGGCAACAGGTAAAGCCCCTCTACGACTCGTTGCATGCCTATGTGCGCACCAAGCTCGTCCAGAAATACGGCCCGACTGCGGTGGATGCGAATGGAATGATCCGCGCCGATCTGCTTGGGAATCCCTGGGCCCAGGAGTGGGGCAATGTCTTTACGCTGGTTGCGCCTCCGCAGCAGAAGCCGCCGTACGATGTCACCGATCTCCTCAAGGCGAAGAACGTTGATCCCATCGGCATGGTGAAGTATGGCGAGGGCTTCTTCAAATCACTCGGCTTTGCCCCGCTACCAGAGACCTTCTGGACGCGCTCGCTGTTCGTGAAGCCAAAGGATCGCGATGTGGTCTGCCACGCCAGCGCCTGGGACATCGACAATTTTCATGATCTTCGCCTGAAGATGTGCATTCAGGTACGCGGCGAAGACTTCGTCACCATTCATCACGAGCTGGGACACAATTTCTACCAGCGCGCGTATGAAAATCAACCGTTGTTATTCAAGGGCGGAGCCAATGATGGCTTCCACGAAGCCATCGGCGATGCCATCGCGCTCGCCATTACTCCGGAGTACCTGAACAAGATTGGCCTGCTGGCGACGATTCCGCAAACTGACGACATCGGCTACCTGCTGCGCGAAGGCCTCGACAAAGTCGCATTCCTGCCGTTCGGGCTGCTCATTGATCAGTGGCGCTGGAAGGTGTTCAACGGCGAAATCAAAGCGTCTGATTACAACCGGGCCTGGTGGGAGATGCGCGAGAAGTACCAGGGCATTTCGCCTCCCGTGCCCCGTAGCGAGGCCGACTTCGATCCCGGAGCGAAATACCACGTGCCGGCGAACGTGCCTTACACGCGCTACTTCCTGGCGCGGATTCTGCAGTTCCAATTCTTCCGCGCCATGTGTCGCGAGGCTGGATTCGATGGGCCCTTGTATCGCTGCTCCTTCTACGGCAACAAAGCCGCGGGTGCAAAGCTGAATGCGATGCTGGAGATGGGACAGAGCAAACCGTGGCCCGACGCGTTGTACGCCCTTACGGGCGAGCGCCAGATGGATGCCGGCGCCCTGCTGGAGTATTTCGCGCCCTTGCAGAAATGGCTCGATGAGCAGAACAAGGGCAAGCAGGTTGGCTGGAAGGCGGGAAACTGATGTCGGTTCGGTCGGCAGTGCGGCTCATTTGCCTCGCAGCAACCCTGTTCGCTCTGGCGCTTTCTGCTCAAGCACCGGCTTATCCAACAATTCCGGCTCCGGCTGATGTTGCCGCACCGCCGGCCGACGCCACCGAGACGCCGTCCGGTTTGGCGACGAAGGTGATCACGCCCGGCACAGGCAAGGATCATCCTGGCAAAGAAGAAGCCGTCACCGTGAACTTCACCGGCTGGACCGCTGATGGAAAGATGTTCGACAGCACGGTCGCGAGGGGAAAGCCGGCAACCTTCCCGGTCAATCACGTGCTTCCCGGTCTCGCAGAAGGTTTGCGCCTGATGGTGGTGGGCGAAACCCGCCGTCTTTGGGTGCCCGCCTCGCTGGCGTACAAAGGCCAGCAGGGAAGACCCGCCGGAATGCTGGTCTTCGATGTGACGTTGCTGGACTTGCCGACTCGTGCGCCTGCAGATGTGAAAGCGGCGCCGCCGGACGCACAGCGGACTGCCAGTGGCCTTGCCTACAAAGTGCTGAGCCCCGGCGCCGGCACGCGTCATCCAAAATCGGTCGATCAGGTGACGGTCCACTACACGGGCTGGACAACGGACGGGAAAATGTTCGACAGCTCCGTGGCACGTGGCCAGCCATCAACTCTTCCGCTGGACCGTGTGATTCCCGGCTGGCAGGAAGGCATGAAGCTGATGGTCGTCGGCGAGAAAGCCCGCTTCTGGATTCCTCAGAACCTGGCTTATCAGGGCAGGCAGCCGCCCTTCGGCATGCTGGTATTCGATGTTGAGCTGATCAACATCCAATGAGCTCGCCCTAACTCTGACCTGAAATCTTCAGTCGCAGGTCTTCCGGGATACGATCGCGAATTTCTTCCGGCAACTTCTCCAGCCCGACTCGTGCGCCGAAGAGCGCGACGTCCTTGACCACCAGCGGTGCCGGAGTGGCGACCGCGACCAGCAGCCATAACAGCATGGAGAGCAGGAATCCGCCCAGCGCTCCGATTTCAAACCAGAAGGCATGAACCGGCTTGAAGTGGCGGATGACGCCATAGGCAAGAAGGAAGACGACCATCGAGGCCGAAGCCAGCACCATGAGTCCGATGTCAATGCCGCGATGCAGACGCTGTCGCCCGCGGCAGAACTCGCAGTCAGCCAGGTGCGCCTCGTAGTCGCCGCGCATTTCAGGGGCTATGCCGGATATGTCGTAGCGCCAACCTGCAAGAATCTTGCCGATAACGTGATCAGTACACTGTTTCATCGGTCAAGCCAACCCGCGGCAATCCGTCGCGGTGCGCAGGGTGGAACTACAAGCGGACCGCAGGCAGCGGTTCATGCTGTGCCGCGAGCAGCAGATGGTTGTGAAACCAGCTACGCTGTTCGCCAAGGGCACGCTCGGCCGTCATCCGCGCTATCTCTGGATGATTGTTCTGCTCGGACAGATGCGCCAGGATGAGGAACTCGGCTCCCCCATCATAGTCGTTCATCAGAAACTTCGCGAGCGCGTCATTCGACAGATGGCCGACGTTACTCATCACCCGTTGCTTCACGCTCCAGGGATACGGCCCGCCCCGCAGCATCTCCAGATCGTGATTGGACTCGACCATCAGCACATGGCAACCCCGAAGATGATGACGAACGCTGGCGGGCATGTAACCGAGGTCCGTGCAGATCCCGACTTTGACTCCATCGCTGGAAAAGGTAAAGCCCACGGGATCAACTGCGTCATGCGGAATGGTGAACGGTGTCACCGTGATGTCGCCAATCTGGAAGGCGCTGCCCGAACAGAAAATCTCACGGCGGGTAATGGTGATGCGATTGCCCGCGCTATCGCGGGCAAACTTCCGGTAGGCCTCGTACGTAGCGCCGGTAACGTACACCGGGACCTTAAGCCTCTTGGCCAGAACATACACGCCGCTGATGTGGTCGGTGTGCTCGTGCGTGACCAGTACGGCGTCAATCGTGTGCGGGTCAACGCTGCACAGAACCATGCGGCGCAGAATCTCGCGGCAGGAAAGGCCGGCGTCCACCAGCAGACATGTGCCGGAGCTGGAGATAACGGTACAGTTGCCCTTGCTTCCGCTTGCCAGCACCGTCACCGACACCGCCATAAGCGCGAGCATAACGGTAAGCGAGCGTTCGTGGTAGTAACAAACTGGTTAACGGTTGTGCACAACGGTTCCGAATGGTCACTGCTTCGGCTGGACGTTCTGCCGGTTTTCCCAATAACGTTCCATTTTTCCTCTCGATTTGCACAACTATCTTGCGCCTTGCACACGATATGCACAGCGATGGATGTTTTCCCGCTTGTGCATCGCTACACCGCTCCTGCATCCTTTCCCGCAGTCGAGGCACAGGCTATTGCGTGCCGCTTCCGGGGTTGCTGATGAAATGTTGCAGCGATGCGAAATGATCCGAGGCATGGGCAACAGCCTCGGATCTTTTTTCTTGAGCGCTACTCGACAGGCGCTGAGGAAACAGACCGCATCGGGTGACACGGCAGCCCAACGAGGCTGACGAGGCTCTGGCGTGAGCTCATGCACGGACCGTTCCCGAGGCCGCTGGTTCTCGGGATCTCCTCCCATGGTCCGACCACCATAGCGCAGCAATGCGCAGCCCACGTCCACTTCGTCGCCTGTGCTCCAGGAGCTTGGAAGCCGGCCTGACGTCGCAGCGGCGTCCCGTCTGTGCCTCATAGCGCGGCCCGGGGTGGCTGGTCCCGGGCCGCAAATGCGGACCGTTTTCAGTTGCCAGTCGTCGGTGGCCACTCTGCGCAATCCTCTGTCCGCGTTCTCCACATCACCCCACAGCTTTTCGAACGAAATCTGTTTTTACGTGACACTCTGAACCTCCTTCTGCATTGTCAGAGCATCGCGCTCGTGAATAAATTGAACTAACCACCGATGGCGACCACCGATTACAGTCTGGAACGCGGGCTGCCCGTGAGCATGGAGGCGGAGCGCTCCATCCTGGGCGCGGTCCTGCTCGACAACACGCTCTACGACCAGGCCGCCGAACACCTCACCCCCGACGACTTCTCGCTCGAGGCGCACCGTCGCATTTACTCGCGCATGCGCGACCTGCAGGAGAGCGGACGGCCGGTGGACATGATCACCCTGGTCGAAGAGCTCGACCGCCGCAAGGAAGTGGAGGCCATCGGCGGCGTCGCCTATCTGTCCTCGCTGATTGACGGCGTCCCCGAGCGGCCCTCCATCGAGCACTACGTGCGCATCGTGCGTGATAAGGCGCTGCTGCGCGGGCTCATCAACGCCGCTCAGAACGCCATCGCCGAAGCCATCGATCACTCCGACGAAGCCGAGGAGGTGCTGGGCCGCGCCGAGGAAGCCATCTTCCGGCTCTCCGAAGGCCGCATCGGCCAGACCTTCATGAACATTCCCGACATCATCCGGAGTTCGTTCGGCTCACTCGAAGAGTTGTACAAGCGCGGTCAGGAGATCACCGGCCTGGCAACGCACTATACCCTGCTCGACAAGCTGACCAGTGGCCTGCAGCCGTCCGACCTCATCATCATCGCTGCGCGCCCCTCCATGGGCAAGACCGCCTTCGCCATGAATATCGCCGAGAACGCCGCCGTGCTCGACGGCAAAGTGGTGGGCGTGTTCTCGCTGGAAATGTCGCGGGAGGCGCTGCTCATGCGCATGCTGGCCTCGCACGCGCAGGTGGACTCGAAGGACCTGCGACAGGGCTTCCTCACCAAAGACGATATGCGCAAGTTGACGCGCGCCACGGAAAATCTCTCGCGCTCCAAGCTGTTCATCGACGACTCGCCCAGTATTTCGGTCAGCGAGATGCGCGCCAAAGCGCGCCGCCTCAAGCAGACCGAAGGCCTCGATCTGCTCATCGTGGATTACCTTCAGCTTATGGCGGCGGTGCCGGTCGGCGGCAAGCGCTTCGAGAACCGCACCCAGGAAGTCTCAGCGATTTCGCGCGGACTGAAGGCGCTGGCCAAGGAGCTGAAAGTCCCCGTGGTCGCTCTGTCGCAGTTGAGCCGCGCTCCTGAAAGCCGCGGCGGCGATCACCGTCCACAGCTTTCCGACCTGCGCGAATCCGGCTCCATCGAGCAGGACGCCGACGTGGTCGCCTTCATCTTCCGTGAAGAGGTGTACAAGAAGGACGACCCCGATCTCGACGGCAAGGCCGAAATCATCGTCGCCAAGCAGCGCAACGGCCCCACCGACACCATCCGCATGGTCTTCATCAAGAGCTACACAAGGTTTGAGAACCTGGCGGCAGAGAGCGAGTACGGGCAGTAGGCCTCGACGTCGCTGGGCGAAATGCGCTCTCGCCCGGTACAGATGAGTCGGCTTTCTCGGCAGTTCGAGCCTCAGCGGGTGCAGAAATGACTTTCTCTCACCCGGATTCTGCGGGCCCCACCATTTCCAGGCACTTGTTCAGGCTGGCATCATTGGCCAGCACCTTCCATTTTCGTCGCGCGGCAACCGCGCAGATCAGGATGTCCACCGGCCCGCACTCCACGCCGCGGCTTCTGCACACGTTATACAGGCGCGCAGCTTCCTCGTAATCGGGGGTGTCAAGCGGCTCGTCTCGAAAGGCGTCGAGCGCGCGCTTGAGCTTCTCGAACTGCGCCGCGTCCTTGATGCCGGACAGCAACTCCTGACGGATGGGGCCGATCATGACCACCCGGCCTTCGTTGACCGCTTCCGACAGCAATCCGGTCAGCCGGCGCTCCTCGGCGCTCAATTTCGCCGGCGCTTTGCGCCGCAAGGCCAGCGACCACACCGAGGTGTCTGCCAGTACACTCATCGCTCGTGTTCGATGCGGTCGCGGCGCCGGTTCGCTCTGTGGTCATACCCCGGCGAATACTCGATGGTGCCAAACAGCTTCAGGATTTCCACCTGCTTGCGCCGCCGCACGTACTCGTCCAGGGCCGCGTTCACCGCGTCCTTTTTGGTCACATGACCGCCGATGCGCCGGGCTTCCTCGATCAGGCTGTCGTCAATGGCAAGATTGGTGGGCATCGCCCCTCAACGTGTATCATATCACACATAGCGCTGTGTGAACTTACACACGTTGCCGCCTTTTGCGAATGGGTGGGAGAATCCGCAACTACATTCGGGCGGTTAGGAACCGAAGATCTACGAAAGCAGCCTATCGCACCCAACCAAAAGAAGGTTGGGTGGGGCACCCGGCTACCTGGGCTCACTGCACTCGATAGTCGCAAGAGAGTAGATTGGGTTCATGTGAGGTGCTGACCACATTGTCGTCACTTGAGGTTTTCCATCCTTTGGATTCGATCACGCAGTCTCGATGCCAGGAAGGATATCAAGAGAACAAAAGGCCGCTGAGCCCGGGCCGGTCTGCTTTTTTCAGCGCCAGTACTCTCGCAGGGTATCTAACAGCGCCGGGCTGAGAGGAATGTCACGGCCGACGCCGCCCTTTCCGCGTTCCACGCGGATCATCATGCGCTGGCTGTCGATGTCGCTGACCTTCAACAGAGACACTTCGGTGCGCCGCATCCCCGTGCCGTAGAGGGTCATCAGCAAGGCGCGCTGCAGAAGGTTCCCGGCGGCATCGATCAACCGGGCGGCCTCCTCCAGACTCAACACCGTGGGGAGGCGTCGGTGATCCTTGGGATAGGGCAGATCTTCTCGAAACTCGTGTCGTTTGAGAGTTCGGATGAAGAAGAAGCGCAGTGCCGCGACACGGGCAATCACAGTGCCGACGGCGAGCTTGCGCTCTCGCAGCAGGTAGGCTTGGTAGCTTCGCAGCTCATCAGCTCCGAGCTTATCCGGGGACTTGCCAAAATGCCGGGCAAAGTTCGCTACGGCCTGCAAGTAATAGCGGGTCGTTCTCTTCGAGTAGTTCCGACGCTGGAGTTCCTCCAGCATCATCTGGCGTAGACGGGTCACAGAAGTCTCCTTTCTCTGTGACCCACACTACGTCAGCTACTCCCAATAATGCCGGGTTCGCCATACGCGGTAGCGTCCGCCGCGCCAGCGGCTTCGTCCGAGTAGGCTATGCTTCCTTGTGCCCAGTCCTTCGGGACGCGATCAGAAAGAGCGGTATGGGCGTTATACGCCCAGACGAAAGTAATGCATTCGTAAACAGTGGCCGACTCATCGGGGAATAACCGTTTTGAGAGGGCAACTCAAACTTCTGGATCCCCGTGCAAGGTGAGCGCCGAGAACGATTCGTAGTCGGATTTCATATTGTCCGCGCGGCTGTTCTCACTTGTTCGCGGAACCATGCATGTGCCGGTTCCTCGTTCAAGCGCGGATGCCACGTCATGAAATATGGGAATGGCTTGATTTCTCTTGGCGGTTCCACTAAACGTACGCCATCGAGCGGGCGAACAACCTTCGTCAGCCTTCGCGGGACAGTCACTACCAGGTCCGTGTTCGCAACCGCGAATATTGCCGCCGAAAAGAATGAAACGCTGACGACCACACGCCGCTTCGCCCCAAACTGAGCGAGTGGCCGATCCACTGGAGTTTGCTGGCCCGCCCAAGTCTCGACCGCCACATGAGGAAGTTTCAAATACTGGGCCAGAGTAAAACGACGGGGGTGAACCTTTTGAGTGGCTCCCACCACGCAGACAAAATCGACCTGAAAAAGGACCTCACTCTCCAGGCCGGAGGGCGGAAGTTCCGCGCTGAGGGCTGCGTCCAGGCTCCCCGCGATGACAGCTTCGTAGGCTCGTTCCTCCCACTCAGATACTTCCAGTCTTACGCCGGGCGCCTCGCTTCGTATTCTCCTGATCAAAGGCGGTATCAGCGTTATCGATGCATGGTGCCTTACCGCCAGACGAAACCGTTCCTGACTTCGCCGAGGGTCGAACTCTTCTCCACGCACCATCGACTCGAGCCGAGGCAGAACTGATTGCAACTCTCTCAGCAGCCTTTCTCCCCTGACTGTGCGTTCGTACCCGCGTCCGCTACGGATCAAAAGTTGGTCGCCAAACATTTCCCGAAGCCTTTCGAGCGCCCGGCTCATAGCGGATTGGCTTAGGAAACAGCGTTCGGCCGCGCGCGTGATGTGTCGCTCCTCCAAAAGCGCATGCAGGGCGAGCAGTAAGTTCAAGTCAACGTGCCGCAAATGCGTCTGGTGCATGTCTTTCATTCTAACAATGCATGAACCAAATAGTATGAGAGATTGTCCAATGTCACAGAGGCGAGAGTTAGCAACAGACGCAAGTGATGCAAGAACAAGGAAAACATATCTCGCACTCAGAAAGGACACAGAAAATGAACACGACAGAGAATACTTCCAACGGATTGACCGCGGCGCAGCAGGCGCTGAACGATCTTTGGGAAGAACACGTTAGCAATGAGTTTGCGACAAAGGATGCGGCCGGCGCACTCGACACGATGGTGCCGGATGCTTACGTGAACCACGTACCCGTGCTGACCGGAGGAGTTGGCAAGGCACAGTTGCGGGAATTCTACTCAAAACACTTCATCCCCAATATGCCTGCGGACACCGAAATCGTGCCGATTTCACGCACGATTGGCTCGGAGCGCTTGGTGGACGAAATGATTATCCGGTTCACGCACGACATTGAAATCGATTGGTGGCTTCCGGGCATCGCTCCGACCGGCAAGCGCGTGGAATGCGCCACGGTCGCCGTCATAACCTTCCGCGACGGGAAGCTCTTCAGCGAGCACATCTATTGGGACCAGGCGTCCGTGCTCGTGCAACTCGGACTTGTGGATCCCTCCAAGTTACCCGTGGCGGGAGTTGAGACCGCAAGAAAATTGCTCGATCCCACATTGCCTTCCAACCGATTGATGGAGCGGAGCGGGACCGATACGAGGGCTAAGAAATGACCGAATCATCGTTGGTTGCCTTCAAACGGGGACCGTCTCCCGAGAGGACTCTCGATGTCTTCGGAGTGGATGTGACATTTCTCGTAGAGGGCGTGCACACGGATGGGCGTTTCGGCATGCTGGAGTATGTCTCAAAGCCCGGACACGAACCGCCGCCGCACTGGCACGAGCCGGGTGCCCCACCCAAGCCGGTTTTGCTTGGGTGGGAGAGGACAGGTTCATCCGGCCCTGGTGCCCCGGGTTCGCCCTTCTTTTGGGCTAACCTGGGCTCACTGCACCCTGGGTGCCGGCACGTTGTCGTTACTTGAGGTTTTGTACCAAGGCATCTTGGGCGTCGCTGATCTTCTTCATGATGTTCGACAACGTTTCAATGAACTTCGAGCGCCGATCCATCACCATTTGCAGGCGCATCGACGTCATCTCCGACAGTTCGCTCATGCTGTCAAGTTTGCCTTTGAGATCCCCTTGAATGCATCTGAGTTGGGCGACGTCATCGAGATGCTTTTTGTAAAGGTCGGTTGGTACGAACCTGACGCCACATTCCGATTCAGGATCGGCGACCGGCATCTGCGCCTGGTGATAGGCTTCCTCGCTACCCATGCCAGTTGAGAAGTCAAGTGGCGGCTGCTTATCTTTCTGCCCGGGCATTGGCAGCAACGTCCCGGTTAACCTGAGAGATGAGAGTACGCAACGCTTGCTTTGCTGCGGTCATCGCCTGGACCTCATCCATGATCGCTTTCAAGTCCTGGTTTGCGCTCTTCGTCGCCTGCATCATGACGAGAAACACCAACGCACTGATGTCGGTTCCATTCAAATTGGAAAGCTTAGGGAAGCCATCGGCGGCGCGATCTCTTTGCGCAAACTGCCGTAAGGCGTCGCGCACGACATCGCTGGCGTTCTCGTATAGACCGGCCTTGACCTTCTCATTGATGAATTCCGTAAGCTCAGCAGGTAGGGACACATTCATGGCGTCATCCTTTGGATTCGATCACGCAGTCTCGATGCCAGGGAGGATATCAAGATAACAAGAAGCCGCTGAGCCCGGGCCGGTCTGCCTTCCGCTTCGGGATTCACATCACAGGCATAAGTGACCGGGTTCACTGACAATGGCGCGCGAATCGGTACACTGGCAGCTTGGGGGTGATCTCTCTACGCCCTGATGAGGGCGGGAACGGCTTGCTTTAGGGCCGGCGATCTTTGACAAATCAGCAGGCAGAACAGCAGCCAGCAGCCAGTGTCCGGTAGGCAGTTTGGCCGTTTTGGGTCCGACATGCCCAACAAGGTAACCAGCAGCGGGGCGTGGCGGTCACGGCGGGTTGTCAGGCTAAGTGCAATGTTTTGAAGATGTTGCTGTAAGTCTAATGTTTTGAATACTTTGGCGCTAACTTGCCAAAGTATTGATAATGTTGCACTTACGATGCGTGCTAAGTCAATTTTTTTGAATACTTTAGAGCTAAAGTATTCAAAACAAGTACTTTGCAGAATTTAGTTTTTTGCTTAATAACTTGACAAATGGGTGGTCGCGCCCGGAAAAACACCCACCAAAGTTTGGTTACCATTTTCCATGAAGTTGTCAAGAAAACTGGACGCGAAGGGTGCTGCGCTGTAGTCCTCTTCCCGCTCAACCTCCGCCGGCCACCGTTCAGCGCCTAGACCCGCAGGTTCATTGGGTTGCGCGCGACCGCGGCCCGTTCCGTTCGGTATAGTTCCCACAGATGCGAGAACACTACCGCCGCTGGATGCATGACTGGGAGTCGCGCATGACCTCGCGCGACAACAACCGCGTGGTGCGTCCGTTTGAGTGGGGACCGGAGTGGGCCAGCGGTTGGCCGATTCCGGAAGACTTGAAGCCCCCGCCAGGCCAAACCGACAGAGCGGCCATGCTCGACTACTGGTCAGCCGTTAACGACCGCCTTGTTGCCAACAGCGACCAGTTCTACGCCTACAAGGTCCCGACAGATTTCCGCATCGAGCATCGCAAGGTCGAACTCTTCCACACCGGCAGTGAGCCGCCAAAGAAGCAGCCCAAGGACGAGTGGGGCAAGTTCCTGCGCTTCACTTCGGCGGTAGGGTCGCCGTATCCGGAAAACAACTGCATGAACGCGCGCTGGTTTCCCGCGCGTGGCCGGCGCGCCGTCATTCTGCTGCCGCAGTGGAACGCGGACGGCGTCAGCCAGAACGCGCTCTGCCGCCTGTTCAACATGCTGGGAATCGCCGCACTGCGCATGAGCATGCCCTACCACGACATCCGCCGGCCCGCCGGCCTGACGCGCGCCGACTATGCCGTCTCCTCCAACATCGGCCGCACGGTCCACGCCGGACGCCAGGCCATCATCGATATTCGCTCCTGCCTCGACTGGCTCGGGCAGCGCGGCTATACGCGGCTGGGCATCGTCGGTACCAGCCTCGGCTCATGCTACGCATTCCTGGCGGGCGCGCACGACCCGCGCATCAGCGTGTGCGTCTTCAACCATGCCTCCACCACCTTCGGCGACGTGGTGTGGACGGGCCAATCCACCCAGCATATCCGCCAGAGCCTGGAAACCGTTCTCACCCAGGATGAGGTGCGCCGCGTTTGGATGGCGATCAGCCCTATCGCATTCTTCGACAAGTTCGAGCGCTGGCCCAAGAAGTCGCTTATGATCTACGGCCGCTACGACCTGACGTTTCTGCCGGAGTTCTCGATGCAGGCGGCGGGAGAATTCCTGCGCCGCGGCCTCGATACCACCATCAAGGCGCTGCCCTGCGGGCATTACTCCCTCGGCGAGACGCCCTACAAGTACATGGATGCCTGGCATATCTCGCGCTTTCTGGCCAAGGCGTTCGCCGGATAGCCCGGGGATGCTACAATTAGAGCTAACTGGTCAGACTAGTCTGAAAGGAAGAGGCCCATGAGTTCATCGACGAAGAAATCGACGTCCAGGAACACGCCGCCCTCGCCGAAGAGCCGTTGGCAACTCCAGGTCGCCAAGGCGCGCTTCAGCGAAGTCTTTCGCCGCGCACGTGCAGAGGGACCACAATGGGTTACCCGTCAAGACAAAGAAGCGGTCGTGATTCTGCCGGCCGAGGAATTTGAAAGGATGCTGGCCCGATCTCGCCAGCCAAGAACTCTGTCGGAGTTTTTTGCCCGCTCACCGTTAGCTGCGGCGAGAATCGATCTTACGAGGGAACCAGATTTAGGGCGCGAGATTGACCTGTGAGCGGATTTCTACTGGATACCAATGTCATCTCGGAATTGATAAAACCACGGCCCGAACTTCGCGTCAAAGACTGGATTGACGCAACTGACGAAGCTCTTCTCTTCCTCAGTGTGCTAACCCTGGGTGAAATCAGAAAAGGAATCGTCAAGCTTCGAAGCCCCGGCCGGCAGGCGACACTCGAAAGGTGGCTGGTTGGCGATTTAGGTCAGCGGTTCGCGGGCCGAATTCTGCCCATCGATCAGGGCGTTGCCGATCGATGGGGACGGCTTACCGGCGAGGCCGCTTCCCGCAGCCAGCCATTGCCGGTGATCGATTCTTTGCTGGCTGCGACGGCACTGCACCATGATTTGACGCTGGTCACTCGCGACATCGGGGACCTGGCACGTTTGCATGTGTCGGTGTTCAATCCGTGGGTGGATTAAGCGTTCGCGGACATTTTTCATGGGGTGATGCGGGTTTCGCGATGTTCGGGGATCGGGAATCCGTGATCGGTGATCCCCGCGGTGCGTTCTCAGTTGCAACGCGAGCAATGCTTACTTCCGTCTCGCTGCCATGCCTTGGGTCTAGTGCAGTCCCAGTGGACGCGAATCAACGGCAGATACGCCCGCCTACCCAGGTCCCGAAAGACGAGGCTCTTCGGTACCTCCGGGCCGCACGCGTCGCGTCCGGTGGACTCCCATTTGAAAGCGTCAGCAGCTCAGCGGTTGAACGGGTACTCCTGGATCCAGTGGAAGCCGCGGCTGACCAGCAGAAAGTTCTTTCGGTCAAAGAGCTGCGCTTGCATCTGGACCGTGTGACCGTCCATCTCGCCATCGAGGACTAGCCGGTTGGGGGCCGGACGCTGGAAGGTGAAGGTCGCGTGCCAGTTCTTGTCGTCATCTTTGGTAAGCTTGAGCGTTTGATCGGTGGTGTTTATCGACGCGCCATACCGTGCTGTCGAATCATCCATCCGCTGAAAGGCCATTCGGGTGGGAATGTCAAAGATGACGCGCCGCCAGCGGCCGTAGTCGGTAAGCAGCGGCGAGCGAACCTGCCCGTCAATAGTAAGCTGCTCCACGTTCCAAATGCCGTACAGTGCCGATCTGGGGCTGCCTCCGCCATAATCGTACCAGTTCTTCCAGCTTCCGAAGGCGTTCATTCCTACCAGCCAGATCCCAAAGATGACCTGTGCAGCCAACGCAATTCGGACAGCCCGGGGCGTCTTAAACAGCGGGTATTCGTTCGACGGAGCCACCGGGCGGTTCAGGAACAACATGTTGGCCAAACGCTGAAGGTCGGGTGCGAGGAGAAAGAGCGACAGCAGGATTAAGTGAAAGGAAAGCAGTTTCACCGGCACGTCGTAGGTCATGTTGAGCATAAAGACCTGGGTCATGTCGGCCAGGCAGACCAGAGCGCCCAATGTGGCTGTGCGCGGAACAATAAGCAGGAGTCCTCCCAGCATCTCCGCACATCCCGCAAAGATTTCATACGCCGGCGAAGCGCCTATGGACGCCCACAGCACCCCCATGGGCGAAAGGTTGCCATAAGGCTCGACTAACCGCACGAGGGAGGGAAAAGGCATTTGCAGTGGAACAGCCTTGACAAACCCGTAGGCCAGCATCTGTCCGGCCAGGCTGATCCGAATCACAAGCCGAAACCACTTGTACAACGCAAGGTAGTTCTTGCGCCGCCGATCGACAATTGACCAGGCAATCGTTGCCAGGATCGCAATCACCAGCTCGCAGAACAGCAGCACCCAGTCGTAAGTCCTGTCTCCGCTCCCGGTGTCGGCGTAAATCACCGGCCTGGTGATGTGGAAGATGTGGCTCGCTGTCCAGAGAACCACCGAACGCATTGGCCACAAGGTGGAGGGATCGGGAAGATCAAAACTGGGGAGCGGCACCAGAGCCGTGGAGATTTGCGTGAGAAGGCAGTACATCCCGAAGTAAACGAAGCAGAAGCGGAAGGCGAAGCGAGTGGCGGGTCTCCATTGCCGAACCTCCGGCCCGGCTTGGACTGACGCCATCTGTAACTGCGTGCCTGGGGCGCCCATTGACCACCTCGGCGGGAAGACAACCAGAATCGGATGCGAATTATAAACCCCTAAAGGTGGCAGGCCCGGATTCACAAAGGTTATCAGTGTTCTTTTTCGTTCCCGTGACGTTGTGACCGATCTTTGACGGAACTCTGACCGGTCACTGACAACCCCTGACACATTCCCGCTTAGTCTGCCTGCTTGAGTTACTGCTCATGGGGGCGATTATGCGCAAGGTTCTTCGTAGGAAAGTCCGAATCCTTTGCCTGACACTTCCGCTGGCCTGCCCATTCGGCCTGGCCCAGGTAAACAACTCTGCTGCAGCCGGCACATCCGGCGACGAACTGCTGAAGCCGATGGCACCGATCCCGGTGATCACCGGAGGGCTGTCGTTCAACGCCCAGTTCGAGCCCGGGCAGCAAACCATGCTGCCCGTGGTTGCGCCGGTCATCCTAGTCCCGATTGGCGGGCGCGGCTTGATCGAAGCTGAATTCGAAGTCGAGGCCGAAACCGTTCACCACTCCGATACCGGTTTCGATCCCGTCCCGGTCGAAAAATCTTTGGAGTACGCGCAGTTCGACTACTTTTTGAATCGCTTCGTGACAATTGTGGCGGGGCGATTCGCCGAGCCCTTCAACATCTATAAGGAGCGCCTGGACGCCCGCTGGATCCGCAATCTGCAGGAGCCGCCCTTGATCTTCGCATTCTCGGACGAGTCGGGAAATGGGGGTGAGGTGCGCGGCGGAATTCCCCTGAGCGAGCAGGTGGACTTGAATTACACAGCCTATTTTTCCGCGTTCACCAGTGGTGAGATCGCCGGTTCGAGGCGGCAGGTCGGCTTGCGCACGTCGCTGTTCTTTCCCGGGCCACGTTTGGAGATCGGTTTCTCTTACAACCACAAACTTCAGGATGTCCGTGCCACCGGCTTCGGCACGGATTTCACCTGGACGATGAGAAAACTGCCGCTCAATCTTCGTGCAGAGGCGCTGATTTCACCCGACGAGGGCAACGGCTACTGGGTGGAGGGCGTGTGGCGGATGAGCAGCAGCCGATTTCCCGGCTGGCTGCGCCGGTCACAGGCGGTAATAAGGCAGGAACAGTATTTCACCCCCAGCCAGCCGCTCGAAGACACGGAGCTCCCCCTGGTCAACACGACCCGGGTTTTCGTCGGCTGGAACTACTACCTGACAGATGCGTTGCGGCTGAGCGCCGCCTACGGGCGCCAGTTCGCCGACGGCGGCAACCACAACCTTTGGGACATCGGAATCAACTTCCGGTTTGTGAAGTGAGGAGGAGCAAAATGCGTTACGCGATTTGCATTGCGCTGGTAGTGATTGGAATCAACGTCGCCACGGCCAAGAGCGGCTCAACCCCGCCGGCGGCCAACAACGCGGAATACGGCGAGCAGGCCTACAAGACTAATTGCACTCGCTGCCACGTCACTCCACCTGCGCTATCGCCGCGCGAAGCCCGGGTAGTGATGCGGCACATGCGCGTTAAGGCCAATCTGCCGGCGCGCGATGCCGAGGCCGTGCTGGTCTACCTTCTGCAGAGTGAAGGGGGCCGCTGAGATGAATACCTTCAAGTCTGGAGAATTCTTCTTATTGCTTGCGTTGCTGGCCGGTCCGCTGCCGCTTTTCGCGGCTGATGGCCGCACCGTGGAGATTATCGCCGCCAGTGACAATACATTCCGCGTTCCCGGGCAGAAGACACCCGTGATTCATGCCAAGCCGGGTGAGTCGCTTACGTTGAAGGTCACTGCCCAGAAGGGAAGTGAGTGGGCGAAGGATGGCGCCGTGCACAGCATCGTGATTCGCAGCCTGCGTGACCAGGGCTGGGACTTCCGCTTGCATGAAGGCGCCCAGGAATTACAAGCCACGGCGCCCATGAAAACCGGGGAGTACGTGATCGAGTGCACCGTGAAGTGCGGCCGTGGTCACGACGACATGCGCATGAAACTGGTCGTGGAGAACTGATCGCCATGAAGAGACTTTTGGTGCTGGTTGCCTGCGCGGGGCTGCTGTTCGTCATGGGACGCGCAAAGACCGGGAAGGCCGCGGTTACGGTGATTGCGTCACCGAGGTCCGATGCCTTTGCGCCGCCACGGATCGAGCCTGTGCTGGAGCGCGCCTGCCATAACTGCCATTCCGATCGAACCGACTGGCCCTGGTACAGCCACATCCCGCCGGTGTCTCTTATGATCCGCAGGGACGTCGCCCGGGGGCGAAGCAAATTGGATTTTTCACAGTGGGGGGATGGCTCGGGACGCCCGACTCGGAATGAGGTGCAGGAGATATGCGATGCCGTATCTGACGGATCCATGCCGCCAAAGGGTTATCGCATGATGCATCGCGAAGCGACTCTTAGTTCGGGTGAAATTGAACTGTTGTGCCGATGGGACAATTTCGCCAGGGCGCAGCCACCACTGAGTCAAGAAAAATAGCGGTGGCAACCAAAGCCGGCCAGCAACCAGCTCTCGCTGGCAGCAAAGCGGCTTGACGTTGTCGTGCGACCCAGAAGGCTGCCACGCCCGCTCGATTCCCATCTCCTAAACCCTTTCGCACCGCTGGATCTTGACAGCCCTGAATTGTCTCGTCAAGGGCGGAAGGTCGCGCGGCTGACAGGAAGCGCCGAATCCCCCGGGCGCCCGGTCGCGACGCCTTGAGCCACGGGCTACAATGTGACCATGAAATCGGCTTAATGTCCGCAAGAGCGGAAAAGGACGGAATCATGAACGCAAATCCCATGGAACGGCCGTTGGCGGAAGTTGATCCCGACATCGCGCAGGCCATCGAAAACGAAGAGCGCCGTCAGCACGAAGGGCTGGAGCTGATCGCCTCGGAGAACTTTGTCAGCGAGGCGGTGCTGGAGGCAATGGGCTCGGTCTTTACCAACAAGTACGCCGAGGGATATCCCGGCCGGCGCTACTACGGCGGATGCGAATTCACCGACGTAGTGGAGAACCTGGCGCGCGATCGTGCCAAGCAACTCTTCGGCGCCGAGCACGCCAACGTTCAGCCGCACTCGGGCTCGACCGCAAACATGGCCGCCTACGCCGCCGTCATTCAGCCGGGCGACACCGTGCTGGGCCTGAATCTCGCCCATGGCGGACACCTCACCCACGGACACCCGCTGAATTTCTCTGGCAAGACTTACAAGATTGTTCCTTACGGCGTAACCAGGGAAACCGAGACGATCGACTACGACGAACTGGAAAGCATCGCGGTGCGCGAGAAGCCCAAGCTCATCATCGGCGGCGGCAGCGCTTATCCGCGATTCATCGACTTTGTTCGAATGCGCCAGATTGCCGACAACGTCGGCGCAATCTACCTCGTGGACATGGCGCACTTCGCAGGATTGGTGGCAGGCGGCGTGCATCCCTCGCCCGTGCCGCACGCGCAGATTGTCACCAGCACCACCCACAAGACCCTGCGCGGCCCGCGCGCCGGACTGATTCTGTCCAAGACCGACTACGCAGCGCCCATCGACAAGGTGATCTTTCCGGGAATGCAGGGGGGGCCACTGGTGCACATCATCGCGGCCAAAGCCGTATGTTTCCACGAAGCCATGCAACCCGGCTTTAAGCAATACGCAGCGCAGATCGTCGCCAACGCCAAAGTTCTGGCGCAGACCCTGGCTGACGAAGGCTTCCACGTTATTTCCGGTGGCACCGACACGCACCTGATGCTGGTCAACGTCTTCGCCAAGGGCATGCTGGGCAGCGAAGCCGAGAATGCACTGCACGATGCCGGCATTACAGTGAACAAAAATGCCATCCCCTTCGACACCAACCCGCCACTGAAGCCAAGCGGCATACGCATCGGATCTCCGGCGGTGACGACGCGCGGCATGAAGGAAGGCGAGATGCGCCAAATCGGGAAGTGGATCTCCGTTGCGCTTCACAACCGCACCGACAAGAACGTGCTGGCGCGCATCCGCCGCGAGGTGCTGGAGCTGTGCGGAGCATTTCCCTTGTACGCTTCGCGCCGCGCCAGGCATGCGGAGGCGGTGAGGGCATAGGAAAGATGAGTCGGACCGGAATCCTGCTTGTGGCCGGCGTGCTGGTAGCCGTCTTCCTGGCTGCACAACCGAACTCCCAGGCCCAGGCGGCTACGGCGGTAAGGGGCGATCCCATCCCCGGGGATCCGGGCTGGGGGGTCGAGCTGGGCGAGGACCCCGGCAATGGCAAGATTGTGGAGCTGATGGTGTTCCGCGGCCAGAAGCAAGTGCAGAGTTTGAAAGTCTGCACCGAGGAGCCCGTGCCGCGTGATAATCCCGTCGGCAGCATTGCAAGCGCAGATTTCAATTTCGACGGTCACGGCGATCTGGCGCTGGAGACTGCCTTCAAAAATGGCAATGCCTCCTACTGCATCTGGTTATTCGACCCGAAGACGCAGCGCTTTGTGGAATCAAAACAGTTGTCGAAGCTCATCAATCCCAGCCCGGACCCCAAGACTCACACCGTAGTTTCCTACTCGAAAGGTGAATGCGAGCCTTGCTATCACCGGGAAACCTACCGCTGGTCGAACGGGACGTTGGTACCAGTCCGGGAGGAATCGATAACACCGGCAGATCTGGGTCTGCAGGCTCCCGGAGGTTGCGGATGGCTGCACACGGTGAAAGAGGAAAAGAACGGGAAGATGGAGTTCGTCAGCCGGAGCCAGGTGAATGCCTTGGGCCAGAATTGTTTGCCGTAGGCGGTCGATCCGGATTACATTCCACCAGGCTCGCTCACGCGATGTCGCGAACCTTGGGCGATGGATCCGCCCGACGCCGGCAAAAACGCTTTGCGCGCCCGCGCGCGATTTAAACTTAGGTTGTGCGGATTGCAATCGACGTCCGGCGGATTGGCGAGTATGGCGTAGGCACCTACACCCGCAACGCCATTCATACCCTGGCTCGCCTGGACCGCGGAAATGAGTACTTCCTCATCGGAATTCCGGGAAAGCTTTCCGGCCTGGAAGGATTGCCGGCCAACTTCAAGATGCTGCCGGCGCAGCCCAACGAGTTCTCCCTGCGAAGTTATGTTGAGCTTCACCAGTTGCTCAAGCGCTTCCGCTGCGACTTACTGCATGTTCCGCATCTGTTCTGGAAGCCCCAGGGCATTCCCTGTCCGTACGTGGTTACGGTGCACGATCTGGTGGACCACATGTATCGCTCCAACAGCCATTCCAGCGTGAAGCGCAACCTGCACTTCGAGTTCACCAGGCGCGTCCTGCATCATGCCGCCCGCATCTTGGCCGTGTCCAACTTCTCCAGGAACGACACGGCGCGCATGTTCCACGTGCCCCTGGAAAAGATCGAAGTCATTTACAACGCCATCGACCCTCGCTTTCTCCGCGGACACGTCAGTGAGGCGGACAACCAGCTCATCGCAGAACGTTATCAGGTGCACTACCCCTTCCTTCTCTACGCCGGACGCATCAGTCCGCACAAGAACCTGGTGCGCATCATCGAAGCATTCGCCGCGCTCAAGGGCGAACTGGCAAAGGAAGGCGAGTTCGAGGACCTGAAACTCATCATCATCGGGGACGAGGTCTCCCGGCATCCTGACCTGCGCCGGGCGGTGGTGAAAGGCTGTGTGCAGAACGATGTGCGGTTCCTCGGTTTTGTGCCCATCGACGTGCTGCGCATCTTCTACGACAAAGCCAAGATATTCGTATTCCCGTCGCTCTACGAGGGTTTCGGACTGCCGCCGTTGGAAGCCATGGCCCATGCCACACCCGTGGTGACCAGCAACACCTCGTCCATACCCGAGGTCGTGGGCAACGCCGCCGTGATGGTCAATCCCGAGAACGTGTTCGAGATTATGAAAGCGCTGCATCATGTCCTTCTTGACCAACCCTTGCGTGAGCAGCTCAAGGCGCGCGGCATGGAGCAGGCAGCCAGGTTTTCCTGGGACGAGAGCGTGCGCAAGATGCTCCAGGTCTATCGCGAGGTGGCACAGAGCTGAGGAGCAGCCGCCGCTGATTGGCCTTCCCGCCCGCTTTCGCGATAGACTGACACCCATTTCGCGGACGCCGCGAACCGCCCGCGCCTGTCAACGGGGCGGTAGGGAACGCGGAGCCGATTCCCTGAGGAGGCCAGATGCTCCATTGGTTGTGGGTGGCGATTATCGGACTGGTCATTGGCGCGCTCGCCAAACTAATCATGCCCGGCAAAGATCCGGGCGGAATCTTCATCACCATGCTTCTCGGTATCGCAGGCTCGCTGCTGGCGGGTTGGCTTGGCCGGGCCGTGGGCTGGTATCAGGAAGGTCAGCCCGCAGGATTCATCATGTCGGTGATCGGCGCGATCATCCTGCTGGTAATCTACCGGCTGTTCAAGAGAAGCACCGCTTAATCGCCCAAAGTTCGAACAGCGAAGAGCGAAAGGCGGATTCTTGTAGCTGCCGGGCCTGTAAGCCGAATTCTGTGTCCCGCTCTTTCCCGCCGCTCATCGCGCCGGCGCGCAAGCGGAAAGAAAGAGCGGGACGACGGTCATTCCTCTGGGCCGCGCATCACTGCGCGGCTCTAGCGACCTACCCGGAAGTTATAACGCGCCGAGCCGGCGCCTGTCCGCCGAAGCGGACTCCTCCCCTATTTGGTCTTGCTCCGTGTGGGGTTTTCCCTGCCACCGCCATTGCTGGCAGCGCGGTGCGCTCTTACCGCACCTTTTCACCCTTACCCGCCGAGGCGGGCGGTATGTTTTCTGTGGCACTTTCCGTCAACGCCGCTTGAACGGCGCCGCCCGGACGTTATCCGGCACACTGCTCTACGGAGTTCGGACTTTCCTCTGCTGGCCGCGGCCTGGCCTCCGCCGAAGCGAATCGCCGGTTTCGCGGACCGGCAGCGACCGTCCGGCCCGACAGCTAACACCTTAATTATAGATGGGTGTCACAAATACAACTGCCTCGGCCATTGCGCAGCGGGCAGTTTGCGCCGAATCGAAGCCCGCGTCCACTCGACCCAGAACAGCGGCCAGAGGCATGAGACCAGGAGCCAGAACCATTTGAGGGCGTTCGGCCCGAAGGCCAGGACGACCATGGCGGTCATGATGGCCAATTTCAGACCGCGATAGACCCGGCTTCGCGACAGCGTGTAAATCGGCAGTAACGGCGCCACAAACAGGAAGCCGAATCCAATACCGCCCGCGAGCAGCAGGCGCGCCGCGGTGACCGATCCTGCAAGGAGTAACGCGGCCCCCGCCCACAACGTGGCCACGCACAGCACAACCAGCAGCCGGTTGAGCCACGGGCGGGAGCAAATGGCTTGTACCTCCCAGTTGCTTTCGCGGAGTATCCTGGCTTCGGCAGCGGTCAACAGCACATTGCGATACTGACAGTTCGCGGTCCTCGCATCTCCCAGGGCAGCGACAGCCGTCCGGTCGGCTTCATCAACCGTTGCCCCACTGCTCGCGGCAGCCTCTCGCGACGCTTCGTAGTGCTCCCGAATTTCTGCCCGGACCTGGGCAACCGAGTCTTTTGACAACTGCCGCGTCGCTTGCCTCAACCATGCTTCCAATCCAGTCATCGTTTTACGCCTCTCCCAATATGACGGTCACGGCCCGTGAAACTTCGCGCCACTGCGCGCGGTCCTTGTTCAGCGCTTTTCGCCCCGATTCGGTGATGCGGTAGTAGCGCCTTGGCCGCCCGTTCTCGACCCCGGCGTAAGAACTCACCAGGCCTTCGTTTTCCAGCTTGTGCAGTGCCGGATAGAGAGTGCCCTCCTTGAAATCCAATACGCCCCGGGAACGTTCCTTGATCTGCTGGGCAATACGATAGCCGTGGGTCGGCTCGTGCCGTAATGCCTCCAGGATCAACGTTGGCAGAGTTCCTTTGAAGTTCACCAATACCTCGCATTACTATGCATAGGATAGAAGACATGGCATCGCTTGTCAACAGGAAATTACCCAATATCCAAACCGCGGTTCTAGAGATCGTCCAACAAGTAGTCAATTCAAGCGATTATGGCGATGTATGGACTTGGCGTAAAATAAGAGTTGCAGCGCCCGCGTGCTCTGCCAAACTCCGAATCCACAATCAACAACCAAAAGCAGCCCCATCGAAAGGAGCATCTATGCCAACGGCGGAAAAACCAATGAATGATGCTTCGTCTAAGAGCGCTACGCTTCGGCTGACGCTGACGGTCATTACCGAGAAAGATGGCGACTCGTACCATGCCTTCTGCCCTGCGTTTAAGGGCCTTCATGTCGATGGCAAGACTGAAAAAGAAGCGCTGAAGAACGCTTCCTTGGCCGCTAACGTTTATCTGAAATCTCTAGTGATGCATGGCGATCCGTTGCCAATAGGACCGCACTGCTCGCTTGAGCGGGGAGAACAAATCCCAACCGTTCCCCCCGGAGCGATATTGCGTCACCTTGAACTCAAATGGCCTTCTCCCAGCACGTGTGGAGCCAGCTAAAAGCGATTACTGCAGATGATTTGATTGCCGCTCTTAAGCGTGACGGATACACCAAAGACCCCGCTAGCGCTGACGCTACGATTTCGTATATCAAGAGGACGAACGATCCGAAACGGGTCGTAATCCATTATCATCCTCGCAAGACATAGGGCCCTAAACTGCTTAAAAGCTTGCTGGCCGATATTGGCTGGAGTGAGGCGGACATGAAGCGCCTCAAACTCATCAAGTGATCTCTCCAATTTCAAATTGAGCACTACCCCTTCCGCCGGTCAACGCCGCGTCGCTGGCGCTTTTGGCGGGAAGGGAATAGGATTTGGTCACACTGTTCTCGGCTCGACCGGAGCTAATTGCCGTGCGCGCACACCTATCTTCTGCTTCGGCTTTACTCGCATTGATGCTGTGTGCCTCGGCTGCTCCAGCTCAGGATTCAGCTGCCCCTGCGGAGACCGCCACCGTTCCCGCTCAGCCGTCCGACAAGAACGTCCCCGAGCTGTCCGCCCAGGACACTTCGACGACATTCAAGGTAAGGGTGAATCTGGTCGAGGTCAGAGCGGTAGTCCGGGATGCTCAGGGCCAGGCTGTGGGCAGCCTGAAGCAAGAGGATTTCCAACTTCTCGACAACGGCAGGCCACAGGTCATCAGCAGGTTCTCAGTGGAGCACGCCGGGGCCCCGCCGACGGTCATCAAACAGGAGCCTTCGCCGGAGCCGCCGGGACCTTCGATTGCCCTCCCCAAACGCTACGTTGCCTATCTGTTGGATGACATCCACCTGCAGCAGGCCGACCTGGCGCAGGTGAGAAACGCCGCCACCCGGCATCTCCAGACCCTGGCTACGACCGATCGCGCCGCAATCTACACCACATCCGGACGAGTCCAACTCGATTTCACGGACGACAGCGACAAGCTCCAGGAAACCCTCAAACAAATCAGGCCGAGCTCGATTGAGGAGAGCGAAGCGACGAAATGTCCGAATGTGTCCTACTACATGGCGGACCTGATTGAAAACAAGCACGATCAGCGGGCCCTGCAAACTGCAATCCAGGATGCAATGGATCGCGGCTGCTCTCCGCCTCCCCAGTCGGACTCGGCGGCAGACATCCAGGCGGCCCTGAAAGCTGCAGCCTTGGTGGCTGAGAACGCCGCGCGGCGCGAGCTGACTACAGGAGACCACGAGACTCGACTTTCCCTGGGGACCTTGGACCAGGTAGTCCGCAGAATTGCCGCGATGCCCGGGCAGAGGAGCATCCTGATTGTCTCGCCCGGCTTCTACAATCCGGATGACCTTCAGCAGCAGTCGGAAGTGACGGACCGCGCTCTGCACTCCTACGTGACCATCAGCGCCCTGGATGCCAGGGGTCTGTACACGGCCATGCCCGATATCAGCGCCCGAACGACCAACCCCACCATCTTGCCGGATTACGTGCGCTACAAGCAGGACGCAGCGATTGCGGACGCCGACATTCTGGTTGCACTGGCAGATGCCACTGGCGGCAAATTCTTCCACAACAGCAACGATCTGGACCTGGGCTTCCGGCAACTGGAGTCGCTGCCGGAATACTCCTATCTCCTGGCCTTCTCTCCGCAGAACCTGAAGTACGATGGCAAATTTCACAATGTGAAAGTCATTGTGAAGAGCCCGCAAAAGCTGTCGGTGCAGGCGCGCAAGGGTTACTATGCTCCCAGGCAGGCTGTGGGCGAGGCCGAACAGGCCAAGCAGCAGATTCAGGACGAAGTGTTCTCCCAGGAGGAACTGCACGAGCTTCCGGTCGAAATGCACACCCAGTTCTTCAAAACCAGCGACGAAAACGCCAAGCTGTCGGTCCTGGTAAAGCTGGATGTGCGGCACTTGCACTATCGCAAAACCGATGGACGGAACAACAACAATCTGACCGTGGTGTCCGCTCTGTTCGACCGCAACGGGAACTACGTTACCGGCATTCAGAAGGTGGTCCAGATGCATTGGAAGGACGACACACTGGACAGCAAACTCGCTTCGGGCGTCACCCTGAAGAATAGCTTCGACGTAAAGCCGGGAAGTTACGTCGTGCGGCTTGTGGTGCGCGACGACGAAGGACAACTGGCGGCGCAAAATGGCGCCATCGAGATTCCGTGAGTATCTCGCCCCTGAGGTGGATATGAAGTTACGTGGCTCATGCTCGGTAGCATTGGTGATTGCGAGCGCCTGGATTGGTCAGTTCGTGGCTGTGACGGCTTTGCATGCCCAGCAGGCGCAGACACAACCGCAGACGGCGAACCCATCGGCAGCGGCGGATAGTACCACGCCGGTGTTCAAAGCCGAAACGCGCCTGGTCCTGGTTGACACTGTCGTTACCGACGGCAAGCACAACTACGTCACCGACCTGACCGCGCGCGACTTCAAGATTTGGGAGGACAACAAGGAGCAGGTCATCAAAAGCTTCTCGACGGAATCCGGCTCCTCCGATTCTTCCGGGCACCGGCATTATCTGGTGCTGTTCTTCGATAATTCGACCCTGGCCGGCGCCGACCAGATCCGGGCTCGTGAGGCTGCGGCGAAGTTTGTCGAGGCCAATGCCGGGCCCGATCGCTACATGGCGGTCGTCAACTTCGGCGGAACCATGACGGTCGCGGCCAACTTCACGGCTGACGCCGAACGGCTGAAGCAGGTTGTGCTCAACGTGAAGTTCTCCAGCGTCTCGCCCAATGAACCGGCTCCGCAGCAGCCCGTGCAGATTGCGTCCCTGGGCGCTCCCCAACTGGGGCATGCGCAAGCCAGTTTCGGGGCACGCTCGCTGCTCCTGGCCTTGCGTGACGTCGCCAAAAGCCTTGCGTCTGTGCCGGGCCGCAAGAGTCTCGTTATGTTCACCACCGGCTTTTCGATCACGCCCAGCGACCCCGACTCCTTTCAGCGGCAGTCTGAGCTGACGGCCGCGATCAGCGCGTGCAACAAGGCCAACGTCGCGATCTATCCCATCGACGTCCGTGGACTGTCCACTGGCATTTCTGCCGGAGGCGGTGGCTCGGCCTACCTGGAAGCGGCTCCCGACTTCGGGGACGCCCGGCTGGTGACCGCGACCCTTGATTACTCGGCCGACGATCAGCCTGCGTATCTGCTCTATGTGCAGAAGGGTGGCTCCGGCGGCGGTGGTGGGCACGGCGGCAGCACCGGCGGAACAGGAACCGGCGGTACCGGAGGCACTCACGGCACGGGCACCGGCACAGGAACCGTCGGCGGCGGTAGACGCACCGGCGCGATTCCCCCGCCTGGCAGTTTCCCGGGAAACCCGTCGGTGTATCCTCTCGGCTACAACCCCTACTCGCAGAGCACCGCGCTTATTCCGCAGACCCCGAGCTCATTGCCCAACCAGCAGGTGCTCTATCAACTGGCTCAGGGCACCGGCGGATTTGTCATCACCAATTCCAACGACCTGCTCACCGGCCTGCAGCGAATCGCCAAGGAGCAGACTCAGTACTACATCCTGGGATACACGCCCACGGCCGCCGACGAGGGAAGCTGTCATGTGCTGAAGGTCAAGGTTGACCGCGGCGGGACCAATGTCCGCTACCGCAGCGGATACTGCAACAGCAAGCCCACCGACGTACTTGCCGGCAAGCCCGAAGAGAAGGAGCTGCAAAGCCGCATGACCGGCTCGCAGCCGGGTACGATTGCCGCCTCCATGCTGGCGCCCTACTTCTACACTTCGGTGAACGAGGCGCGGGTGAACCTGGCCATTGAAATTCCTCCCAACAGCATCAAGTTCGAAAAGGTGAAGGGCAAGCAGCACGCCACCGTCAACGTCGCCGGAATCGCCTACAAGCTTGACGGCAGCGTGGCCGCCAAATTCAGCGACAGCCTCAACCTCGACTTCCAGGACAAGAAGGAAGTGGAGCAGTTCAACTCCAAGCCCTTCCATTACGAGACCCAGTTCGACGTGGCCGCCGGCCACTACAACCTCAAGGTCGCCTTCAACACGCAAGGCTCCGACACCTTCGGCAAGCTGGAAGCACCCCTGGTGATCGATCCCTACGACGGCAAGCAGTTCGCCATCAGCGGAGTCGCGCTCAGCAAGGACATTCACCCCGTTAACCAGATGGGCCAGACCCTCGACGCGCTGATCCTCGAAGACCGCACCCCGCTGGTGACGCAGGGCTTGCAACTGGTTCCCACCGGCAGCGACCAGTTCAAGAAGGCGGACCGCGCCGCCTTCTACGTCGAGCTTTATTCGCCGGCGATGGTCGAGCCCAACCCGCCCAAGATTTCGCTCAAGGTCGCCATCGTGGACCGCAAGACCGGCGAGAAGAAGATCGAGGCCGGAGGCGAGGCCGCCGACGCCAAAGCCGGCAGCCCGCTGGTTCCGGTGGGACTGATACTGCCGGTGGCCAAACTTGATCCCGGCTCCTACCGTCTCGAACTGGAAGGCGTGGACTCCGCCGGCCACGTCACGCCCGAGCGCAGCGCCGACTTCGAGGTGCACTGACCGAAGGCGTGGCTGGCGGTCAGTGAATAGTGGATAGATCGGGCCTGGATTCTTCTAGCCACTAGCCACTAGTCACTGGCCCCTTCCTTCACCGTAGCTTCGCGTACTCCGCCTTGGCTTGCTGGTAGATGGGAATGTCGGGATCGGCATCTTTCCAGAGTGTAAGAAAATCCTGATACGACTTGCGCGCGGCGTCCTTGTCGCCCATCATCACCTGCGCCCGGCCAAGCTGAAGGCGCGCCAGCGGGCCGTTGATGGAGTTTGCCACGATCCCAGGGTGTTCGAGCACTTTGCGAAACTGCTCCGCAGCCTGCCGTGCTTGTCCTGCCTTCAGGTATGCCTCGCCGCGTAGATATGCCGTGTTCAGCCCGAACTGACGAACAAACCTAAGATCGTACTTAACCCCTCCATCAAGCTCGCGGATCGCGGCCTCCGACTTGCCTTGCTGCAGGTAGACCTCTGCCCGAATGGACGGCAGGTCGCACGCTTGCAAGAGAGTATTTACCGGAAACTGCTGACTGAGCTCTTGTGCCAGATCCAAGGCGCGGGTTGCGTCTCCCGCTTTGGCAAAGGCCAGCGCTGCTGTTTGCTTAGCCAGCGGTCCGGGGTTCAGTGCCAGGGCTTCTGTTGCCAGTTGTCGCGCCCGAGTTGTCTCGCCGGCCTTGGCCGCCCTCAAAGCCTCGAAGGACCTATAATCGGAGCCCCTGTCTGGTGCCCCGGCTTGTGCCGCAGACGTTGTGGCTTGTTTCGAGAAGTCGCCGGCTTTGCGCAACCGGCCGTAGTAGGCCTCGGTTTCCGATTGTTCCGTCAAGATAAAATCTGCGACTTCCGGCTTTCCCTTTGCCCAGCGTATCTGTTGGTCCATACTCTCCTGGTCATTCTGCAAGAACGCCAGGCGATAGCGGTCCACATGCAGCTGCGACTTGTCAAGATTCCGCGCCTTGGCTTGCTCCAGAACACTTCTTGCGTCGTCCAGGCGGTCCAGCGCGATATAAGATTCGGTAAGATTGACATACGATGGCACGCCTTCCGGACCAAGGCGGAGAGCGTCCCGCAGTATCTCGGCCGCTTGTGCATAGACTCCAAGCGACTTCAATGTCGCGCCGAGAAGATTTCGTGGCGTTCCCCATCTGGGGAACTCTCGAATCGCTTGCTCAGTGATCGAAACCAGTTTGTCGCGCTCGCCCGTTTCGTAGCCGTAGTGGTGCCCTTCGATGAGGAACCGGTCGCGACGGGTCAGACGCTCCCGCAAGCCGTAAGCTTTAGCGGCATATTCGGAGGAAAGATCGTATCGCCGAAGATTGGAGTAAATGATGCCCAGCGCGTCGTAGGCGAGGGCAAACTCTGGATCCAGTACCACCGCCCTCTTGAAATCGGAAACCCCCTCAGGTTGCGATTCCCTTACAACGCCCGCTGCGTAAGCTTGTAGGGCTTCGAGTGAAGCTGTGGCAGCCTCAGCCAGCGGCTGATGGAACTTTCTTAGCGAAGCTGGTGGCTCTCCCAGCTTCTCCCGCAAACTGTACGCCGCCTCGCCCAGCATCTCAACGATTTGACTTCGCTTTCCCGCTTTTACGACAGCATTGGCCAGCAGGCTCTCGGATTTGCAATCCATAGCGTTGAGCTCAATGCGATACTGGTTCCCTGCATCGGACAGGGAGCCCGCCACATAGGCGGCGCTGTTGGTGCGCAGGCAGACTTCTCGGGCCAGCGTGGGTGTTACCCGTTCGGCGGCCGGTTTGTTCATCACTTTCAGGGTTTGTGAAACCTTTTCTGCTTCGAGTGGGTTGAGAAAGGGCGTTTGGCCCAATGCGACCTCCAGCGCCGGCTTCAACGCAGTGTCGAAGATGGAATCGCCGGTTAAATTGGTGAAGTCCGCCAGCACGATGGTGTCCTGGTCGGTGAGCTTGGCGATGGTGCGCCAACGCCAGAGCATTCCAGCGCCAATAGCGACGGCAACAAGCAGTGCGGCGGCGGCAGTCCACTTCCAACGGCCTGATACCGGCAGTCCGGGAAGGTTGAGGCGCCGCCCACTCTTCAGCTTTTCCAACTCGGCGCGCATCGCCACGGCGGACTGATACCGGCGCTCGCGGTCCTTTTCCAGCGCCTTGCCAATCGTGGTGACCAACTTCGCCGGAAGGGTCGAGTTCAGCTCCCGAAGGGGGATGGGCGGCTGGTTCAGGATCGCGTCGTGCAACACGGCTTCCGTCTCGCCAGTAAACGCGCGCTGGCCGGTCGCCATCTCGTAGAGGACGAGACCAAAAGAAAAGATGTCCGTGCGCGCGTCCAGCGGTTCGCCGCGCACTTGCTCGGGGGACATGTAGCCTGCGGTGCCCAGCTTCAGGCCAGTGCGGGTAAGAGTGACTTCAACAGGCGTCTCCTTCCGCTGTGTCATCCCGAGCGAGCGGCCCTGGGGTTGGGACGTGAGTCGAGGGACCCCTATACCATCCACATTCTCAGAACTATAGGGGTCCCTCGACGCCTCACTCCGTTCGGCGCCCGGGATGACAGCAGGACGATCGCTACCAGCGGGAATGTCGGAAGATGCTCCTGCAACCTCCAGCACCTTTGCTACGCCGAAATCCAGGATCTTCGCCACACCCTTCTCCGTGATGAAGATGTTGGCCGGCTTGATATCACGATGGACGATGCCCTTCTCGTGCGCGGCTTCAAGCCCGGCAGCAATCTGAATGGCGATCTCTAGACCTTCAGGCTGGGTCAAGGGGAAGCGGCCCGCCGCGAGATGCTCGCGCAGGGTCTCACCTTCCAGCAGTTCCATCACGATGAATGGTTGAGTTTCGTGCTCGTCAACCTCATAGATGGTGCAGATATTGGGATGGTTGAGTGACGAGGCCGTGCGCGCCTCGCGTTCAAAGCGCTGCAGAGTCAGCGAGTCAGTCGCCACCTCTTCCGGCAAGAACTTCAGCGCGACGTGGCGGCCTAGCTTCAAGTCTTCCGCCTTGTACACCAACCCCATTCCGCCGCCACCCACCACCTCCAGCACACGGTAATGGGAAACCTTCTTGCCGATCAGGCCTACCGGCGCGAGCTCCATGAGCGCCGCAACGCCACTATGATTCGCCCCGCCCTTGGGCGCCCCAGCCTTCTCGCCATCCTTTGGCGAGAGGCTGGGAGTCGAACCCGACGAGTCCCCACTGCTCGCCCACTCCACCGGCACCATCAACCGATAGCCACGCCGGGCAAAGGTTTCGATGAACTTCGGTTGGTCGACGGAATCACCGAGCGCGCGCCGCAGAGCTTTGATCGCGGTGTTGATGCCGTGCTCGAAATCGACAATGGTGTCGTTGGGCCAGAGCTTTTTCTGAATTTCCTCGCGCGTGACCAGTTCCCTGGAGTGCTCCACCAGAATCAGCAGTACCCGGAACGGTTTCTCCGTCAGCCGGACTGTCTGGCCGCCTCCGTGTAGCTCTCCGGTCTTGAGTTCGAGCTCGAACTCAGCGAAGCGAACGCGAGCTGGCAGCGTGCCCTTCATGAAAATGCCTGGAGATTTGCGGCGAGCGCCCCTTGGTTTGCGCCAAGTGTACTACCGGGCATGGTGAGTTCCAAGCGGAGATCGCTGGCGCTGCCTAAACCCTGCCTCTTTCCGCCCGATCATGGGCCGCAGCCGTCACCCGAGAGGCTTTGGAATGAACCGCTTGCCCAGACTCACCATCAATTCACCAACGACTCACCTTCCATGCATTGATTGTACTAGGCGTCCGGACGCAAACTCGGCGCGTTCTTGCAAGCTGTGAGCATTACAGCCCTCGGCGCTCATAGCGGGCAACTTTCGATTGCTCAAAATTCAAACGCAAGAGGAGGAAAACAAAGTGACAAACGGACTGGTACGACTGGTTTCTCTGCCGGGCGTGGCCGCAACTGCCAGCCGCCCAAGCGTAAACAGCTTCACAAAGTTGGCGTTGGTGGTCTGCCTTGGCTTGCTCCTCGCCATCCCCTGCGTTGCTCAGAAGA
>Ga0335082_10000608_pt1 | contig 37327 bp, 33 predicted proteins | sample Lox_Sample_41_FD_206718 | JGI IMG/M metagenome (GOLD analysis project Ga0335082, IMG submission 206718) | Soil microbial communities from Loxahatchee National Wildlife Refuge, Florida, United States - Lox_Sample_4.1 | ecosystem: Environmental > Terrestrial > Soil > Wetlands | place: USA...
AAGCATTCACGGCATCCAGCCTGCCGCCGAGCCCCACCTCCAGCACCGCCACGTCGATTCGCGCATCGACGAACAGCAGGGCGGCCGCGAGCGTCCCGAACTCGAAGTAAGTGAGCGAGGTGTTCGCGCGTGCAAGCTCCACGCGCCGGAATGCCTCCACCAGCGCGCCGTCGCTCGCTTCCACGCCACCGATGCGCACACGCTCGTTGTAGCGCAGCAGGTGAGGAGACATGTAGCAGCCGGTCCTGTACCCGGCCCGGCGCAGGCAGCTTTCCAGCATGGCACAGGTGGAGCCCTTGCCGTTTGTGCCTCCCACGGTGATCACCGCAAACTTCGGCGCGAGCTCGAGCCGGTCGCGCACCGAAGCAACGCGATCCAAGCCCAGATCGATGCTGGAGGGATGCAAGCGCTCGAGATAGCTCAGCCAGTCATGCAGACCGGAGGAGTCGGGCGCGGCAGGCAAGGGGCTGATTGCGGCGGCTTGAGACGGGGGCAGGCGATTAAGCAGCCGGCGCGCGCATCAGCAGGGTGACGAGGCTGCCCAGCCGGTCGCGCATTTCGCGCCGGTCGACGATCATGTCGATGGCGCCGTGCTCGATCAGGAATTCGGCACGCTGGAAGCCCTCCGGCAAAGTCTGCTTGACCGTCTGCTCGATCACGCGCGGCCCGGCGAAGCCGATCAACGCGCCGGGCTCCGCGATGACGACGTCTCCGAGCATCGCGAAGCTGGCCGAAACACCGCCCATGGTGGGGTCGGTGAGCACGGAGATGAAGGGCAGGCGATCGGTGGCCAGTTGCGTGAGCGCCGCGGTGGTTTTGGCCATCTGCATCAGCGACATCAACCCCTCTTGCATGCGCGCACCGCCGCTCGCCGCAAAGCAGATAAAAGGCAGCTTCTGCTCGATAGCCGACTGCACGCCGCGCACGAACCGCTCTCCTACCACCGAACCCATGGAACCGCCCATGAAGCGGAACTCGAACGCCGCAACCACCACCGGAATGGTCTTGATCGAGCCCTGCATGACCACCAGCGCATCGCTCTCCCCGGTCTCCTGCGCGTCGGCTTCCAGCCGCTCCGTATAGCGCCGGCTGTCGACAAACTTGAGGAAGTCGACTGGCACCACTTCGGATCCGATCTCGTAGCGGCCCTCGGCGTCGAGCGTGACATCGAGCCGCTCGCGCGCGCTGATGCGGTTGTGGTGCGCGCACTTGGGGCAGACATTCACCGACTTCTCGAGGTCGGCCCGGTACAGCACCGCCTCGCATACTTCGCACTTGATCCACAGCCCTTCCGGTACCGCCTTCTTGGCGGCGCCTGGGCTGCGCTTGATCTTGGGTGGAAGCAGCTTCTGGAGCCAGCTCACGTCACCTCCGGATGCAGAAGTCGCTTGAACACCTGCGGTAAAGGCTTGGGCACGAAATCGCGACGCGCAACAACCGTTACTCGTCCATGGCCAGGCGGATAGCGCCCACCAAGGTCTTCACGTTACCGATCAGCTGATCCGGCTGGGACTGTTCGATCTCTTGCACCAGCCGGCTGCCGATTACCACAGCGTCCGCCACACGGGCGACCGCGCTCGCCGTTTGGGCGTCGCGGATACCGAAGCCCACGCCGACAGGCAACTTGACATGAGAGCGGATGCGCGGGATCTTCGCGCCCACCTCTTGCACGTCCAAATGACTGGCCCCCGTCACGCCCTTCAGCGACACGTAGTAGATGTAACCGCTGGCCACGCGGCCGACCTTCTCCATGCGCGCTTCTTCGGTGGTGGGTGACAAGAGGAAGATGCTGTCGATGCCGCGCTGGCGCAGCTGCTCTGTCAGGCTCGAGCTCTCTTCGGGCGGATAGTCGACCACGAGCACGCCGTCCACGCCGGCGTGCTGCGCAGCCTGTGCGAAGCGGTCGTAGCCCATCGCTTCGATCGGATTGCCGTAGCCCATCAGCACCACGGGTGTGTCTTTGTCCGTCTGACGGAAGCGCGCGACCGCCCCCATCACATGTTTGAGACTGGTGTGGTGCTTGAGCGCGCGTTCGCTGGAGCGCTGGTTCACCGGCCCGTCGGCCATCGGGTCGGAGAAAGGCACGCCCAGTTCCACGATGTCGGCGCCCGCCTCGACCAGTGCGTGCATGAGCGGGACGGTCGACTCCAGGTCAGGATCGCCGGCCGTGAAATACGGGATGAGCGCCTTGCGCTTGGCGGCCTGTAGCCTGGCGAATGTGGGAGCAATCCTCGACATGGTCCGGGAAGAGTGAATGGGCAAGCGTGAACGCGTCAAGGGTAAAAGCCCGGGAGCGGGCTTTGGTTTGACCCTTCGCCCTTCACCTTCTTCACTCCTTACTTCCTTCACTCACAGCTGTATGCCTGAGTATTTCGCGACCGTATGCATGTCCTTGTCGCCTCGGCCCGAGAGGTTGACCAGCAGCACCTTGTCACGACCCAGGCTCGGGGCCAGCTTCATGGCGTGCGCAAGCGCATGGCTGGATTCGAGCGCCGGCATGATGCCCTCCAGGCGGCAGAGCATGTGGAACGCCTCGAGCGCCTCCTGATCGGTGGCGGCGACATACTCCGCGCGCCCGCTGTCCTTGAGCCAGGAATGCTCCGGTCCGACTCCGGGGTAGTCGAGTCCGGCCGAGATGGAGTGCGTTTCAATGATCTGCCCATCCGCATCCTGCAGCAGATAGGTCCGGTTCCCGTGCAGAACGCCGGGGCGCCCGGCGCAGAGCGTAGCCGCGTGATGGCCGGTCGCGATGCCTTCGCCCGCGGCCTCCACGCCGATCAGTTGCACGGAGGAATCCTGAATGTAGGAGTAGAACACGCCCATCGCGTTGGAACCTCCCCCGACGCATGCCAGGATCGCGTCCGGCTGGCGTCCGATCGCCTCGGGCATCTGCGTGCGCAGTTCCTTGCCGACCACGGCGTTGAAGTCCCGCACCATCATCGGGTAGGGATGCGGCCCCGCGACCGTGCCGATGATGTAGAAGGTGCTCTCGACGTTGGTAACCCAGTCGCGCATCGCTTCGTTAAGCGCGTCCTTGAGAGTCTTGGATCCGCTCTCCACCGGCACCACGCTGGCGCCCAGCAGTTTCATGCGGTACACGTTCAAGGCCTGCCGCTTGATGTCCTCGGAGCCCATGTATACGACGCACTCCATGCCGAAGCGCGCGGCGACGGTGGCCGCCGCCACGCCGTGCTGCCCGGCGCCGGTCTCGGCGATAACGCGCTTCTTGCCCATCCTCTTCGCCAACAACCCCTGCCCTACCGTGTTGTTGATCTTGTGCGCACCGGTGTGGTTGAGGTCTTCGCGTTTAAGCCAGATCTGGGCGCCGCCGAGATGTTCGGACAAGCGCTTGGCGTGGTACACGGGGCTGGGACGGCCGACATAGTGCCTCAGCTCGGAGGTGAACTCGGCCTGGAACTGCGCATCATCGCGCGCCTGCAGGTACGCGCGCTTCAACTCTTCCAACGCATGGATAAGCGTTTCCGCAACGAACACGCCGCCGTAGACGCCGAAGTGGCCTCTTGCGTCGGGCAAGTCATAGATCTGGCCCGCTTCATACATCTGCATCGCGCACTCCTCGCATGAATGCGGCTATCTTGGCGCTGTCCTTGATGCCTTTTTCTCGTTCCACGCCGCTGCTGACGTCCACCGCCCAAGGGCGCACCGCGCGGATCGCCTCACCGACGTTGACGGCGGTGAGCCCGCCCGCGAGCACCACCGGAAGCGGCAGATCGCGCGGAACCAGACTCCAGTCGAAGGAGCGCCCCGTGCCGCCGTGGGCACTCTCGTCGAAGGCGTCCAGAAGCAGTGCTTTGGCCGAGCGGTAAACGGCAGCGCATTGTAGCAAATCCGTCCCCGCAGCCACCCTGCACGCCTTGATATACGGCAGGCCGAAGCGCGCGCATGCCTCGGGCGGCTCGGCGCCGTGAAACTGGAGCAGGTTGAGCGGCACTTCGCGCAGCACGCGCAGAACGTCCTCACGCTGCGGGTCCACGAACAGGCCTACAGCCGTGACAAACGGCGGCAGCCGTTCCACGATCGCGCGCGACCGAGCGATGTCCACGCAGCGTGGACTGGCAGGATGGAATACGAACCCCACGGCATGCGCGCCGGCGTGGGCGGCCGCCAGACCATCCTCGACGCGCGTGATGCCGCAGATCTTGACCGCTGTGGCCATCGGTTCAGGACAAGGTGATCGACGCAAGCCCTGCGCTCATGAACACGTCGGAGGGCATGCCCGCGAGCGGCGCAGGCAAGCCCCACGCCGCGTCGTATTCTACTGCCGTGAGGTATAGCCCATCCGGCGGGAAGGTGGGCGCAGCGCGCTCGCGGTCGCGGCCGTCGAGCACTTCTTTTAGCCATACCGGCGGATGCGCTCCCTCGCCGATTTTCACCAGGCCGCCGACGAAGTTACGCACCATGTGGTGCAGGAAGGCATCGGCGGCAAACTCGAACAGAATCAGCCCACCGAACCGATGGATCTGGGCGCGGCGCAGCTCCTTCACCGGTGACGCCGCCTGGCATTCAGCGGCGCGAAACGCACTGAAGTCATGTGTACCGATGAGCCAGCTCGCGGCTTCTTGCATCAAACCGAGATCCAACGGTCGGTGGTGCCAGCCGATGCGCGCGTGATGCACGCCGGGCCGCTCGTGACGGTTGAGAAGAAGATAGCTGTAGACGCGTCCGGTGGCTCGCTTGCGCGCATGAAAATCGTCGCTCACCTCTCGCGCCCATTGCACTGCGATGGACTTCGGCAGCAACGCGTTGACACCACGCACCCACGCGCTGAGCGGGCGCCGCGCGGACGTGTCGAAGTGCGCAACTTGACCGAGCGCATGCACGCCAGCGTCGGTGCGGCCCGCACACTGGGATTGCACGGTATGCGCCGCGATTTCAGATAGAGCAGCATCCACCGCGTCCTGCACCGAACAGCCGGAGGGCTGAGTCTGCCAGCCGCAATAGGCGCTGCCGTCGTATTCGAGTCCCAGAGCGATCCGCATACATACCCGCCAGCCATACCAACGCAAGGCGCCGCACGGTGCGCGGCGGGGTTACCGAAACAAAAATGGGCGCGGGGTTGCGCGCCCATGGTTGTCCAGCACGAGCCGCTTCAGCTCAGGGTCTCCAGCACCTTGTGTGCCGCGGCCTTCTGCTCCGCGTCGCCCTCGGCGATCACCTCGCGCAGGATCTCCCTGGCGCCTTCCTTGTCGCCCATCTCCTGATAGGCCTTGGCCAGGTCGAACTTCGTTTGTACGTCGTACCACTTGTCGTCTTTGCCGCTGCTCTCGGGTTCCGCAGGGGCTGCCCCACCCAGATCCAGACTGATGGACGAGAGATCGATCTCCGGCATGCTGGGTCCGGATCGATCGAGGTTGAGCACCGGCTCGGACTTACTGGCGCCGCCCGTTTCGAGAGCGATACGATCGACGTCGAAGTCCAGGGCGGAAGCGGCTGCCGGTGCCCCGCTCCCCTCGTCCAGCTTCAGGTCGAAATCGACAGATTCCGTTTTGGCCATCTGCCCCGACGTCTTCTCGTCGCCGCCCGGGGGGAGGTCGAGATTGAAATCCATGACCGGCATCTGTCCAGGCTGTTCGGCTCCGAACGTGGCCAGATTGATGTCCGTGCCGGTGCCCGCTGCGGTGAGACTGCCCAGGCTGTCGAGGTCCAGGTCCACAGCCGTGGCATCCTCGCCCGGACCCAGTCTGCCGAGATCGATATCAGTCTTGGTACCCGGCACTTGCGCTTCGTCCACGCTCACGTTGAGGTCAAGCCGGTCGGCGCTGCTGGAGGCCGCCGTGGTCGTCGCAAAGCGGCGTCCAAAGCCCGCGTCGATGTCGGTGAGCGTCCCGATCTCGGGCGAGGCCTCGAGCGAGTCGATCTGGAAGTCGAGCGTCTTGTCGGTTGCAGTAACGGCTGTCGCGGCGGCCGCGGCGGCCGCGGCAGCGACGTCTGCTGCACTGGGTTTGCCCGCCGCGTACCGCGGGTTGCTCGGATCGATCTGATAACCCAAGCGGGCAGCCTGCGCCCAGATCTCACCCTGACCGCCGGTGGCCTGCTGCAGCGTCCGCGCCACCGTATCAAAGGCGGGGACGTCCTTGCGCTTGGCGAAGATCTCTAGCAGCTTGAGGTGGATCTCGAAGCGCCGGGGCTGGTTCTGCAGCGCCTCTTTCAGGATCTCTTCGGCCTGGCCATCGCGCCCGTAGGCGAGGTAGATCTCGGCTTCGGCCAGTGGGTCGACCTCTTCGGCGATCTGGGGCGGGGATGTGCCGGCGCGCGACGCGGCTGGCATGAGGGCCGCGGTGTCGCCACCGCTCGCGCTCAGCTCTCCTATGTCAGAAGTTTTTTTTTCTGCCCCGAAGTCGGCCGCCGCGCCGCGACGGCCCTTGATGATGCGATATCCCAGGAAACCCAATATCAATGCTACGAGCGCCCCTCCACCCGCGAGGTAAGTTGGCTCCGCGAGCAGATCGTCCAGCAGGCTGGGCGGCGGCGGCGGTGGCGCCACGACCCGTGGATGCGGCTTCGGCTTGGGCTTGGCCTCTGCGTCCGCTGTGCCGGGCTGGGTGCCCGACGCCGCCATGGGGCCGATGGCCGGCGTCGCCGCTGGAGGAGAAGCGACGGCCGGCGGGGCCTCTGGCTTGGGCGGGGCGGGAACGACGGCGGGGGGCGCTGCTGGCCCGGGGCTGGGTGGGGTAACGGCCGGCTTCTGCAGGTCTGCCATCGGTTTATTCTTGAGCTCCAGCAGTCCCTGCATGTCCTTGACCGTCTTCTCCAGCTTGGCGATGCGCTCGTTGGCCTCGTGGATGGTCTTGTTGCGTGCGGCGATTTCCTCTTCCAGGCCGCGCACTTTCTCCTGCGTAGCCTTGCTGCCGCCGGCCCCGGGCGGCTCGCCCTGGGAGAGCTTTAGCACCTCCTTGGGTTCGCCAGCGGGCGGTGTAGCTTTGTCCTGCAACGGAGGCGTAACCTTGCCCCCGGCCGCCAGTCCGCCTTGGTCCGGTGCAGGCGCAGTGGCACCAGCTGCGCTGGCCAATCGCTCGCGATAGCTCTTGAAGTCCGCAACCTGGAGACGCACTTCCTTCCGCGCTTGCTTCTGCGGGATGGCGGCCGCCTCGGACGGATCGGGAATCGAGAGGATTTTGCCGGTCTTCAAGCGATTCATGTTGCTGCCCGAAAAAGCGCTCTTGTTGTTGCGGAACAGCAGGACAAGCATCTGGTCCAGCGTCACATCATCGGGCTTGTATTGCATTGCGATCTTGGACAGGGTATCCCCGCGCTTCACCGCATAACTGTCTTCCTTGGGCGCAGGCTCGGGGTGGGGTGGCATGCCTGCTTCCGCAGGCGGCACCGGAGGCGTTGTCTCGGTGGGGGTAGCCGGTGGCGCCGGCATCGGTTCACCCGGCGCAACCTCCGATGGCGCAGGAGCGGCCGCGACTTCGGCTGGTGGCGTCTCCGCTGGCGGGGGTTGCATCTCGCTGCCCATCCTGGTTTCTACCGCTGGTGCCGCTGGGGCAGGCGGCGGGGCGGCCGCCTCGGCCTTGGGAGCAGGGGCCTCCATCGGTGGAGGTGCAGCCGCAAAGGCCGGCGGGTCCAGGAGGGCGGTGTACGCGCGCAGAATCTTCCCGCCTTGCCAGTTCAGCTCGACGAGCAGGTCGACGAAGGGCTCGGGCACCGGCTGTGCACTCGTCACCTTGATGTAGGGCTCCCCGTTTGATCGATGGTCGATGACCATGCGCAAGCCCAGCGAGCCCGGAGGATACGGAAGGTTGGACTGGAGATAGGCCTCGGGTGACCCCAGTCTCACTTTGAGCGTGTCCAGTTCGCGCTTCTCCGGCGCGACCACGTCGATCTCGGCGCGCAGCGGCTCTCCCAGGTGCGACAGCACTGTGAGCTTGCCCAGTCCGGCGCCCTCGGCGGCTCCCGTGAGCAGGAACAGCGCGCCTGCGATTAATGAGCCTACAAGAGACGTTTTGCCCACTGCGCCACCTGTCGTTATGACCCCTTAATAATTAAAAATAACATCATGTATTTAGGGATGCAAGCTAAACTTGCGTCTTAGATATCGGCACCACCCACAATATATCCAGCCCGTTTCGAGGTCGCGTTAGATTCCTGCGGCGTGCTGCCACGGCCGCGTTCCCTAGCGCGCTCCTGTCCGCGCGCGTCGATGTCCGGCGACATAAGCAAAACCCTCGCCTGCTTTAACAATCCAGCCGACGCTCGACACGCGTCTGCTGCGAGCCGACATCCACGAGCGGAAGATTCGCCTGTCATCGGCGGCGTGGCGGCCCGCGCGGACTGACTCGTTCGCGGGCGAGTCAGCGCTCGAGCAGGATGCGCAGCATGCGGCGCAACGGCTCGGCAGCGCCCCACAGAAGCTGGTCGCCCACCGTGAATGCACACAGGTATTGCCCGCCCATGGACAGCTTGCGTAGACGACCGATGGGTACCTCCAGGGTCCCCGACACGCGCGCCGGTGTCAGGCTGTCGAGGCTGGGCTCACGCGCGTTGGGCACCACCCTCACCCATTGGTTCGCCGCCTCCAAGATGGCCTCGATCTCACGCAACGGCACGTCTCGCGTGAGCTTGATGGTGAGCGCTTGGCTGTGACAGCGCATCGCACCGATGCGCACACAGATACCGTCCATGCAGATCGGATCCGACTCGCGCCCGAGGATCTTGTTGCCTTCCGCCTGCGCCTTCCACTCCTCCCGGCTCTGACCGCTGCCGAGATCCTTGTCAATCCAGGGCAGCAGGCTCCCGGCCAGCGCCTGACCAATATGCTCCGTTGGCAGCTTCGGACCACGCAAGGCCTCGGTAACTGCACGGTCGATGTCGAGAATGGACGTGGCTGGATCCTCCAGCAGCTTGGCAGCTGCACCGTGCAATACGCCCATCTGCGCGACCAGCTCTCGCATCTGCTGCGCACCGGCTCCGGACGCAGCCTGATAGGTCATGGCGGTCATCCACTCCACGAGCCCAGCCTTCAGCAGGCCGTGCGTGCCCATCAACATCAGGCTCACCGTGCAGTTGCCGCCGATGTAATTCTTCACCCCGCGCGCCAGCGCGCGGTCGATCACGTCGCGGTTCACCGGATCGAGGATGATGACCGCGTCGGGCTGCATGCGTAGCGGCGACGCGGCGTCGATCCAGTAACCCCCCCAGCCCTCGGCGCGCAGTTTGGGGTAGATTTCGTCGGTGTAATCGCCGCCCTGACACGAGATCAGGACATCCATCGCTTTCAGCTCGGGGAGGCTGCGGGCGTCCTTGAGCGGGGGCACCTCTTTGCCGATTGCTGGAGCCCTTCCCCCCGCCTGCGAGGTGGTAAAGAACATCGGGTCGATGTGCTCGAAATCGCGCTCGGCACGCATGCGTTGCAAGAGCACCGAACCCACCATCCCGCGCCACCCGATCAAACCGACTCGCATCGCCTTGCCTCTGCCGTTCGCTTCGCTACCGATGCGCGAGTGCCGCGATCACCGCGTCGCCCATCTCGCGCGTCCCGACCTTGGTGCAGCCCGGCTCGTAGATGTCGGCCGTGCGCACCCCCTGAGCCAGCACGCGCTTCACCGCCGTTTCGATGCGCGCCGCCGCCTGCTCCTGGCTGAAGGTATAGCGCATCATCATGGCGGTGGAAAGGATCGTCGCCAGCGGATTCGCGACATACTTGCCAGCGAGGTCCGGCGCGGAGCCGTGGATCGGCTCGTACAGGCCCTTGTTGTTCTCGTCCAACGACGCCGAGGGCAGCATGCCGATGGAGCCGGTGAGCATCGAGGCCTGGTCGGACAAGATGTCGCCGAACATGTTGCCGGTGACAATGACGTCGAACTGCCGCGGCGCGCGCACCAGCTGCATCGCGGCGTTGTCCACGTACATGTGCGACAGCTCCACATCCTGATACTCGCTTGCGACCTCCAGCATGACCTCGCGCCACAGCATGCTGGTATCGAGCACGTTGGCCTTGTCCACCGAGCACAAACGGCGCGCGCGCTTGCGGGCGGTGCGGAAGCCGACGTGGGCGATGCGGCGGATCTCCGACTCGCTGTACAGCATGGTGTCGAACGCTTCGCGCTCGCCTGTGGCGGTCTGGCGCCGGCCGCGCGGCTGGCCGAAGTAGATGTCGCCGGTCAGCTCGCGCAGGATCATGAGGTCGAGCCCAGCCACCACCTCCGGCTTGAGGGTGGAGGCGCCGGCGAGCTCCGGGTATAGCAGAGCCGGGCGCAGGTTGGCGAACAAGCCCAGCTCCTTGCGGATGCGCAGTAGCCCCTGCTCCGGGCGCATGGCGCGCGGCAGCGCGTCGTACTTCGGCCCGCCGACCGCCCCGAGCAGCACGGCGTCGGCCTGGCGCGCGAGGTCCAGGGTTGCGGCGGGCAGAGGGTCCCCGGCCGCATCGTAGCCGGCACCGCCGATCGCGGCGTGCTCCAGTTCGATCCTCAGGCCCTCGCCGCGCAACGCGTCGAGCACGCGCACAGCCTGACCCACGATCTCCGGACCGATGCCGTCCCCTGGCAAGACTGCGATTTTCATCTCGATGGAGGGAGGATGAGCGGTGAAGGCTGTTGCCCTTCACCCTTCGCGCCTTCACCCTCAACACTCAGGTGAACAGCCAAGGCTGTTCGGCCTTGCGCTTCGCCTCAAAAGCGCGGATGGCGTCGGCGTGAGCCAACGTGAGTCCGATTTCGTCCAGGCCCTGGAGCAGGCGATGCTTGTGGAACGGATCGATGTCGAAGCGGAACACGTGTTCCGTCGGCGTGGTCACGGTCTGGGCTTCGAGGTCGATCTTCACGCGATAGCCGTGGATCGCTTCGACTTCGTGGAACAGCCGATCGACCTCGTTCGCGTCCAGCACGATCGGCAGCAGCCCGTTGTTGCAGCAGTTGGAGTAGAAGATGTCGGCATAGCTCGGCGCGATCAGCGCGCGGAAGCCGTAGTCGAGCAGCGCCCAAGGCGCGTGTTCGCGCGACGAGCCGCAGCCGAAGTTCGCGCGGGCGAGCAGCACCTGCCCGCCCAGGTAGCGCGGCTGGTTGAGCACGAAGTTCGGGTTGGGCGTGCGCTTCGCTTTGTCTTTGGCGGGCTCGCCTGGATCCAGGTAGCGCCATGCGTCGAACAGATTCGCCCCGAAACCGCTGCGCTTGATCGACTTCAGGAACTGCTTGGGGATGATGGCGTCGGTGTCGACGTTGGCGCGGTCGAGCGGGACCACCAGCCCCTCTAGGCGGACGAATTTCTCCATCGCTCGCTCACATGCTGCGCACGTCGATGAAGCGGCCCGCGATGGCCGCCGCTGCGGCCATCGCGGGGCTCACGAGGTGGGTGCGTCCGCCCGCCCCTTGCCGCCCCTCGAAGTTGCGGTTGGAGGTCGATGCGCAGCGCTCGCCCGGCTCGAGACGATCGTCGTTCATCGCGAGGCACATCGAGCAGCCCGGCTCCCGCCACTCGAAACCGGCGCTGCGGAACACCCGATCCAGTCCCTCGGCTTCGGCCTGGCGCTTCACCGGCCCGGAGCCGGGCACGACCAACGCCAGCTTGACGGTGGACGCCACCTGCCGACCGTCGACGATTTCCGCCGCGGCGCGCAGGTCTTCGATGCGCGAGTTGGTGCAAGACCCGATGAATACCTTGTCGATGCGGATGTCGGCGATCGGCGTGTTGGGCGCGAGCCCCATGTACTGCAGCGCACGTTCCACCGCCTCGCGCTTGACGGGATCGTCGATCTTGGCGGGGTCCGGCACTTTGCCGTCGATCGCGTCGACCATCTCGGGCGAGGTCCCCCAGGTGACCTGCGGTTTGATCGCGGCGGCATCGAGCCGCACCACGCGGTCGAACTTCGCCCCCGGCTCGCTCTTGAGCGTGCGCCAATAGGCCACCGCTTGATCCCAAAGAGCCGCCTTGGGCGCGAAGGGGCGGCCCCGAACGTACTCGATCGTGGTGTCGTCCACCGCCACCATGCCCGCGCGCGCCCCGGCCTCGATGGCCATGTTGCACAGGGTCATGCGCCCTTCCATGGAGAGCGCGGCGATGGCGCTGCCGGCGAACTCCACCGCGCTGCCGGTGCCGCCCGCCGTGCTGATCCGCCCGATCAGCGCCAGCGCGATGTCCTTGGCCGTCACGCCGCGCGGCAACCGGCCTTCGACCTCTACCCGCATGGCCTTGGCCTTGTTCTGCACCAGACACTGGGTGGCGAGCACATGCTCGACCTCGGAGGTGCCGATCCCCCACGCCAGGCAAGCGAAGGCGCCGTGGGTGCTCGTGTGCGAGTCGCCGCACACGACGGTCATGCCGGGCAGCGTCGCACCCTGCTCCGGCCCGATCACGTGCACGATGCCCTGCTGCTTGTGCAGGAAGGGGAAGTAGGCCTTGGCACCGAACTGGCGGATGTTGGCGTCCAGCGTCTCGACCTGGGTGCGCGAAATCGGATCGCGAATGCCTTTGTCCCAGTCCTTGGTAGGGGTGTTGTGATCGGCTGTGGCCACGATCGACTCCACGCGCCAGGGCTTGCGCCCGGCAAGCTTGAGGCCTTCGTACGCCTGCGGGCTGGTCACTTCGTGCACCAGGTGCCGGTCTATATACAGCAGTGCGGCCCCGCTCGGCTCCTCGTGCACCACGTGGCTGTGCCAAAGTTTGTCGTACAGCGTCTGGGGATTCATGGCCGAAATTATCGCACAGCGACTGCGGCTCAAATAGGGGTGCAGCGCCGGGCTCTCATGCGGGCGAGTGAGCCAGCGCCGAGGGCCGCAGCCGCTGCACTACGACCAGTAGCGCGAGTAGCGCCGCGCCAGAGGCAGCCGTGAAAGTGAGCGCGGGCCCGGCGTGCTGCCACAGCCAGCCGCTCGCGAACCCGCCCACTGCACCTCCCGCACCGAAGCCCAGGCTCGTGTACAGCGCCTGGCCGCGCGCCTGGGTGCGACCGCGGAACAGCTGGTGGATCGCCGCCAGCGCGGCGGCGTGATGCGCACCAAATGTGGCGGCATGCATCAGCTGCGCCACCGCCATCAGCACGACGCTACCCGGGGCCCAGCCGATGATGAGAAAGCGCAGCACGGCGCAGCCCAGACTGAAGCTGATGATGGAGGGAATCGCGAAGCGCTGCATGAGCTTCGGCATGAGCAGAAACACGAGCACTTCGGCCACGACCGACAGCGCCCACAGCCAGCCCACCCAGGCCTTGCTGTAGCCGTTCTCCACCAAGTGGATCGAGTAGAACGTGTTGTACGGCCCGTGCGCCAGCGCCATGAGAAAACACGCGGTGAAGAGCGCAACCACCTCGGGTCGGCGTATGGTCTCGCGCAGCGGTGCGTGCTCTTCGTGCTGCGGCGGCGCCTGGTCCACCGGCAACGCCCACGCGGCGAGCGCGCACAAGCTGAACAGGACCATCAGCATCGCGGGCAGCCACAGCACGCCGGTCAAGTCGAGCAGCTGCCCCAGCAGCACCACCGAGATCACGAATCCGACCGAGCCCCACACCCGGATGCGCCCATAGTCCCCCAGACGGCCCTTGAGATGCGCCAGCGTAGTGGCTTCCACCAGCGGCAGCGACGCGCACCAGAACACGTTGAGCACGAGCAGCACGGCGAACAGCCAACCGAAGCTCTTTGCTGCGAGCAGGCCGGCACACGCCACGGCCGCCGCCGCCGTGGTCATGCGCACCAGCGGGCGGCGGCTTCCCTGGTGATCCGCGATCCAGGCCCAGGCGGTGGGTGCGAACACGCGCGCCAGCGGCATCAGCGCCAGCAGGATGCCGATCTGCACGGCGCTGAATTCCAGCTTGCGCAGGTACAGGCTGAAGTAGGGCGCGAAGCCGCCCAACATCAGGAAGTAAACGAAGTAGAAGCCGGCGAGGCGGTAGTGCAGCTGCTTGCGGTTCATGTGCTCGGCGCGGCCGCGTCGGGGCCGGGTTTCAGGCTCGCAGCGGGCCGAACGACGCGCGCTGCACGGCAGCGGCACGGCCGAAACGACGCCATGCGAAGCCGCTTACGCTTCGTCCGGGAGTGGATTTTCCACCGCCGCGGCGTGGCGCTGCTCGGCGGGATCGCGCGGAGCCTGCGCGGGGATGCGCGGCGTGTCGATCCGCACGTCTGCGTTCTGCGCGCGCTGGCGCAGCGCATGGTCCATCAGCACGATGGCCAGCATCGCCTCGGCGATGGGGGTGGCGCGGATGCCGACGCAAGGATCGTGGCGGCCATGCGTTTCGACCAGCACCGGCTGGCCCCGCTTGTCGATCGAGCGGCGCGGCAGGCGAATGCTGGAAGTGGGTTTGACCGCGATGTTGACGACGATATCCTGGCCAGTCGAGATGCCGCCGAGGATGCCGCCGGCATTGTTGGAGAGGAACCCTTCGGGCGTCATCTCGTCGCCGTGCTCACTGCCTTTCTGCGCCACCGACGCGAAGCCCGCACCGATCTCGACGCCCTTCACGGCGTTGATGCTCATCATGGCATAGGCGATGTCCGCATCGAGCTTGTCGTAGACCGGCTCGCCCCAGCCGGGCGGGACGTTGTGCGCCACCGCAGTGATCCTCGCTCCGGCCGAGTCACCCGCCTTGCGCAGAGCGTCCATGAACCGCTCGAGCTGCGGCACGTAGCTGTCATCGGCCACGAAGAAAGGATTGGCATCGACCGCGTCCCAGCTCGCGAACGGCACTTCGATCGGCCCCAGGCGGGAGAGGAAGCCACGTATGGTCACGCCGAAATGCTCCTTCAGCCACTTCTTGGCGACCGCGCCGGCCGCGACGCGCACCGCGGTCTCGCGCGCGGACTGGCGTCCGCCACCGCGGTAGTCGCGGATGCCGTATTTGTGCCAGTAGGTGTAATCGGCGTGGCCCGGACGGAAGCTGTCCTTGATGTGGCTGTAGTCTTTGCTGCGCGCGTCGACGTTGCGGATCAGCATGGCGATGGGGGTGCCGGTGGTGCGGCCCTCGAACACGCCGGACAGAATCTCCACCGTGTCCGCTTCCTGCCGCTGCGTCACGTGGCGCGAAGTGCCCGGGCGGCGGCGGTCCAGCTCGCGCTGAATGTCGGCCTCGGCCAGCGCCAATCCCGGTGGGCAGCCGTCCACGACGCAGCCGATGGCGGGCCCGTGACTTTCGCCGAAGGAGGTGACGCAGAACAGCCTGCCCAGCGTGCTACCCGACATGGAGCGGATTACCCGAGATTGCGCGAACGGCCGAACGCGGATCGCGACAGAGCGAAAAGTTTAGCACAGCCCCCCTCGCGCCCTCGCATGGCGCCGCCGGCACGCCAAGCTGCGCACGGGTAAACTAGCTTCATGCGCCAGTACCTCGACCTCATGCGACGCATCCTCGATCAAGGCGTGCGCAAGGGCGATCGCACGGGAACCGGCACGCTGAGCATCTTCGGCCCCCAGCTGCGCTTCGACCTGGCGCAAGGCTTCCCGCTAGTCACCACCAAGAAGGTGCACCTGAAGTCGATCGTCCACGAGCTGCTGTGGTTTCTGCGCGGAGACACCAACACGCGCTACCTGCGCGAGAATGGCGTCACGATCTGGGACGAGTGGGCCGACGAGCGCGGCGATCTGGGCCCGGTCTACGGCTGCCAATGGCGCTCCTGGCCCGCGCCCGACGGGAGCCACATCGACCAGATCAGTGAGGTGTTGCAGGAGCTCAAGCGCAACCCGGATTCGCGCCGGCTGCTGGTATCGGCCTGGAACGTGGCAGACATCCCCAGGATGAAGCTGGCGCCATGCCACGCGTTCTTCCAGTTCTACGTCGCGGCGGGGCGGCTCTCCTGCCAGCTCTATCAGCGCAGCGCCGACCTTTTCCTCGGCGTGCCGTTCAACATCGCCTCCTACGCGCTGCTCACCCTGATGGTAGCGCAGGTGTGCGGGCTCGAGCCGGGCGAGTTCGTCCACACCTTCGGCGACACGCACCTGTATCTGAACCATCTGGACCAGGCGCGGGAGCAGCTCGAACGCGAGCCGAGGCGTCTGCCCGTGATGCGCCTCAACCCGCAGGTGCGAAACCTGTTCGCCTTCCGTTATGAAGACTTCGCCCTGGAAGGGTACGATCCTCACCCGGCGATAAAAGCCCCGGTGGCGGTCTGATCCGCGCAGCGCCCATCGATGAGTGACGACGCAGGCGGCACATCGCGGGCGCGCTTGTCTCTGATCGTAGCCATGGGCCGCAACCGGGTGATCGGCCGCGACGGCCGGCTGCCCTGGCACCTGCCCGCCGATCAGCAGCGCTTCAAAGCGCTCACGATGGGGCACCACATCATCATGGGACGCAAGACGTGGGAATCCATTGGCCGTCAACTGCCTGGGCGCGTCAGCCTGGTGGTGACGCGCAACAAGACTTACACGGCTGCCGGCGCCACCGTGGTCAACTCGCTGGCTCAGGCGCTGGCACTGGCCCGCGACGATCCGGAGGCGTTCGTGATCGGCGGCGGCGAGCTGTACCGGGAGGCGCTGCCGCTCGCCGAGAGGATCTATCTCACCGAGCTCGAGGACGAGTATCCCGGCGACGTGTTCTTCCCAACTCTGGCGGACGGGGAATGGCGTGCGGTGCGGCGCGAACGGCACGCCCCGCGGGGCGAACAGCCGGCTTGGGGGTTCGTGGTGTACGAACGGGTGCGACCGGCCCAGGACGAGAGCCGCTGAGCTTTCGTCACGGCCACCCTTCTCAACCGGCCGCGATTCAGATCGCCTCTGGCAACGGGGCTCAGCTCGGGAGCGACCGTTTGCCGAACGCCGTCATTCCGGGGCTGCCCGCGAGGGCAGAACCCGGAATCCGGAATGTTGTCGATCTGGATTTCGGGTCCCGCTACGCGCCCCCGGAATGACGTTTGGGACTAGCCGACGAAGCGCTCGTGCGGCAGCGGAAAGCCGTTGAAGGTGCTGGCGTAGGCGGTGGTGTAGGCGCCGGCGTTCGGCACGTACACGAAATCGTCGGCCTGCAGGTCCTCCGGCAGCAGCTGATCGCGCATGATGATGTCGACCGAGTCGCAGGTCGGCCCTGCCACCGTCCACGGTATGAGCTTGCCGGTACGCTCGGTGACGACCTCGTACGGCAGACCCTCGGTGGTCTCGATGATGCCGCCGAACATGCCGGCGTCGAGGTAGACCCAGCGCTTGCCACTGCGGGTGGCGGTCCCCACCACGCGGCACACGAAGCAGCCCGCATCGGACACCAGGAAGCGGCCCGGCTCGGCCATCACACGGATGTTCTCGGGCAGGCCGGTCAGCTCCCGGTTCACCAGCTCTCCGATGACCTCGATTGACGGAATGGGCTTGGTGTAGCGCACCGGGAAGCCGCCGCCGATGTTGAGGAGCCTGGGGTTGAGCCCCTTCAGTCTCATCTTCCGGAATGCGCGTTTGGCCGCGTCGATCCCCGCGCGCCAGTTCTCCGCCTGGCGGCATTGGGAGCCAACATGGAACATCACGCCGGCGAGATCGGCTTTGAGATCCGCCGCGGCCGCGATGATCTCCTCGGCCTCCTTGGGTTGGGCGCCGAACTTTCCGGACAAAGGCCAGTCGCTGCCAGCATTGGGCGCATCGACGCGCAGATACAGCCTGGCGTCGGGCTTGATCTCCACGATCTTGCGCAGCTCCTCGACGCTATCCAGCACGAACCACTCCACCCCGTGCTGGGCCGCGTAGCGCAGGTACTGACGCGACTTCATGGGATTGCTGTAGAAGATCTCCGCCGCCGGGACGCCTAGACTCAGCAGCAGGTCCAGCTCCGCGATGGAGGCGATCTCGAAGCTCACGCCCTCCTCGATCAAGGTCCGCAGCACGGTGGGGTGCGGATTGGCTTTGACCGCGTAATGAGGACGGACGCGCGGCATCGCGGCCTTGAAGCGCCGGGCCTTGGTTCTGATGATATTCGGGTCGACCAGCAGGAAGGGCCTGTCGTAACCGCCATGGGCGGCTTGTCTAGCCTGGTCGAAGTCGAGGCGGACCTCGGGATGGGTGTCGAGCGGGAGTTCGGGCTCGATCTTCTTGTATAGCGCGCTGCGCACAGACATTTATTTTTCTCCTGGAGACGCTAGGTGATCGGGATGTGCAGGTTCTTGAGATCCACGCTGGGGAAGTAGTTCCTCTTGCCTGTCATGATGACCTCCTCTGGCTCGAGTGCGCAGCCGCACGGAATGTGAAAAAACACTCGCGAATTATAGGGCCACTGTCCCCGGAATCAAGCGCTTTGGTGAGCAAATTTCGAGCCGTGCGGTTACAGACGAAATCGCCCCCGCGCGCGGCTCGGCTGAGCGGTGCAGGCGCGCCGGCAGAGCGCCAGCGGCAAGTGCGCCGCACGCTCCGCGTTGTCCGTCCGGATGCGTCGATGCGCAGGGAGAAAGCTCGGGCGCAGCGGGCAACTGCCACGGCTGAGCACGCGCCGCGAAGCCAGCCGGTTAGATCTTGGGCAGGGTGACGCCGGTCTGGCCTTGGTACTTGCCGCCTCGGTCCTTGTAGGAAATTTCGCAGACGTCCTCGGCAGCGGCTTCCAAGAAGATCACCTGTGCCACGCCCTCGTTGGCGTAGATCTTGGCCGGCAGCGGGGTAGTGTTGGAGAACTCCAGGGTGACATAGCCCTCCCACTCCGGCTCGAGGGGGGTGACGTTGACGATAATCCCGCAGCGGGCATAGGTCGATTTGCCGAGGCACAGGACGAGGACGTTGCGCGGGATGCGGAAATACTCCACGGTACGGGCGAGGGCGAACGAGTTGGGCGGGATGATGCAGTGGGCGCCCTTGATGTCGACGAAGGACTTGGGATCGAAGTTCTTGGGGTCGACGATGGTGCTGTTGATGTCGGTGAACAGCTTGAATTCGTCGGAACAGCGGATGTCGTAGCCGTAGCTGGAGGTGCCGTAGGACACCACCCGACGGCCGTCGACTTCCTTGACATTGCCGGGCTCGAACGGCTGGATCATGCTGCGTTCCAGCGCCATCCGGCGGATCCACCGGTCCGATTTGATTGTCATTGGCGTCAGGTGCTCTTGATCACGATCTTGGGGAAGGCCGCACTGAAGTCCTGCGCCTTCTCCGCGATCTTCACCGCCACTTTGCGGGCGATCTCCCGGTAGGTCTCGGCCGTTCGAGAGCCGGGGTCCGCCGCCACTGTAGGATTGCCGGAGTCGGCCTGCTCGCGGATGCGGATGTCGAGCGGGAGCGAGCCCAGCACCGTGACGCCGTAGTCGCGTGCCATCTTCTCGCCGCCGCCGGCGCCGAAAATGTGCTCTTCGTGGCCGCAGTTCGCACACACGTGCGTGCTCATGTTCTCCACGATGCCGAGGATCGGGACGTTCACCTTCTCGAACATCTTGAGGCCCTTGCGGGCGTCGAGCAGCGCGATATCCTGCGGCGTCGTGACGATCACGGCGCCCGTCACCGGGACTTTCTGGGCCAAAGTGAGCTGGATGTCACCGGTGCCCGGCGGCATGTCCACCACCAGATAGTCGAGATCTTTCCATTGCGTGTCGCGCAGCAGCTGCTCCAGCGCCTGCGTCACCATCGGACCGCGCCAGACCATCGGCTGCTCCATGTCGATCAGAAAGCCTATGGACATCGCACGCACACCGTGCGCGACCATCGGATCCAGGCTCTTTCCGTCCGGTGAAGTCGGCCGCTGGCCCTGCAGACCGAGCATCATTGGCTGCGACGGACCGTAGATGTCGGCATCGAGGATTCCGACCGATGCGCCCTCTGCCGCCAGCGCCAAGGCGAGGTTTACGGCCACCGTGGATTTGCCTACACCTCCCTTTGCGGAGGCCACTGCGATGATGTTGCGCACGCCCGGAACCAGCGGCACGCCACCCTGCACGGCATGCGACACGATCTTGAAGTTGACCTCAACTCTGATTTCGCCGACCCCCGAGAGGCTCTCGAGCGCGTGTTGGAGCTGCTTGCGGACTGCATCGAGCTGGCTCTTGGCCGGGTAGCCGAGCACCACGTCCACCGCGACGTCGCTGCCGCTTACCTGAACCTTCTTGATCTCCTTACTCGAGACATAGTCTTTTCCGGTGGTGGGATCGATGATCTGCTTGAGACGGTCTTGGACTTGAGCTTCGGTGATGGCCACGGCTGGAAACCTCTGAGGATTGGCGCGAATTCTAGCACTGGCGGCTCACTGGCGACGCTCGCCCTTTGTTAGACTCGCACTTTGTCTCGGTTTCGAAATGCCGCGCAGAATTCTGGTCACCTCAGCGTTGCCGTACGCCAACGGCAGCATCCATCTCGGGCACCTGGTCGAGTACATCCAGACCGACATCTGGGTGCGCTTCCAGAAGATGCAGTCGGACAACGAGGTCCACTACGTCTGCGCCGACGATACGCATGGCACGCCGATCATGCTGCGCGCCGACCAGGAAGGCATCACGCCCGAGGCGTTGATCGAACGCGTGTTCCGAGAGCACACGCGCGACTTCGCCGGCTTCCACATCCGGTTCGACAACTACTACACCACCAACTCGCCCGAGAACCGGGCGTTCTGCGAGGACATTTACACGCGGCTCGAGGCAGCGGATCTCATCGCCAGGCGCCGGGTCGAGCAGTTCTACGACCCGGTCAAGCAGATGTTCCTGCCCGACCGGTTCATCAAGGGCGAGTGCCCCAACTGCCACTCGAAGGACCAATACGGGGATTCCTGCGAGGTATGCGGCACGACCTACAGTCCAACCGACCTGATCGAACCTTATTCAGTGGTTTCGGGCGCGGCCCCGGTACGGCGCACCTCGGAGCACTACTTCTTCAAGCTGAGCGACCCGCGCTGCAAAGCGTTCCTCGAGCAATGGACCCAAGGCAAGCTCTCAGATGATCCTCCGCTGCAGCCCGAAGCGGCCAACAAGCTGCTGGAATGGTTTGCGACCGGTTTGCAGGACTGGGATATCTCCCGCGACCCGCCTTACTTCGGCTTCCCCATCCCCGGCACCGGCGGCCAGAAGTTCTTCTATGTCTGGCTGGACGCGCCAGTGGGCTACTTCGGGAGCTTCAGGAATTACGCCGGGCGCATGCGGGCGCAAGGGATCGAGGTGGATCTGGACGCTTTCCTGCGCCCCGACCACGCCACCGAGATGGTGCACTTCATCGGCAAGGATATCCTCTACTTTCACGCCCTGTTCTGGCCCGCGATGCTGCGCTTTGCCGGTTACCGCACGCCGACCAAGGTCTTCGCGCATGGGTTCCTCACCGTGGACGGTCAGAAAATGTCCAAGTCACGCGGCACATTCATCACCGCGGAAAGCTATCTGAAGCTCGGCTTGAACCCGCAGTGGCTGCGCTACTACTACGCCGCGAAGCTGGGTCCCACGATGGAAGACGTGGACCTCAACCTCGAAGACTTCGTGGCCCGCGTGAACAGCGACCTGGTGGGCAAGTACGTGAATATCGCAAGCCGCACGGCGGCGTTCATTCACAAACATTTCGCGGGCATGCTCAGCGTGTCGCTGGAGGATGCTCGCTCCGGCGCCGTGCTCGACGACATCGCTCAGCACGCGCTGGAGAGCGCCTGCGACGAGGAGCTGGAGGAGCTCGCGCTGAGCTTATCCGACGGGCTGGAGCTGCCGCAGCTGCTGGCGGTGATCTCCGCCAGCGGCTGCCAAATCGCGGCGCTGTACGAGGCGCGCGAATACGGCAAGGCCCTGCGCCGGGTCATGGCGCTGGCCGATCTCTGCAACCGCTACGTGGATCGCCTCGCGCCCTGGGACCTCGCCAAGGATCTGGGGCGCAACGCCGGGCAGATCCAAGTCGGGTGCACCATTGCGCTCAATGCATTTCGCCTGCTCACGCTGTACCTCAAGCCGGTTCTACCGCAGGTCGCGCTAGAGGCGGAGCAGTTCCTGAACATCGCACCGCTCACCTGGGCCGACGCATCGACCTTGCTGCCCGCCGAGCACCGGATCAATCCGTACCGGCACCTGGTCACCCGGGTCGACCCGAAGCAGGTCACGGCGCTGGTGGAAGCCAACAAAGAAAGCCTGCAGGCTAGCCCGCAGTCGCATTCGCCCCAGCGGCACGCCCAACGGCAGGAGAACGTTGTGACCGAACAGACCATTCCCTCGCCCCCCGGAGGCGCAGTGCCGCCACTCGCTACCATCGACGATTTCAACAAGCTGGACCTGCGTGTAGCGCGCATCGTGAGCGCCGAGCACGTCGACGGCGCCGACAAGCTGTTGAGACTTCAGCTCGACCTGGGCGGGGAAACGCGCCAGGTGTTCGCCGGTATCAAATCCGCCTACGATCCGGAGCAGCTCAAGGGCCGGCTGACGGTCGTGGTGTCGAACCTGCAACCGCGCAAGATGCGCTTCGGCGAGTCCCAGGGTATGGTCCTCGCGGCGAGCGGCGAGGGCCCCGGCATATTCCTGCTCAGCCCCGACGACGGGGCTCAGCCGGGCATGCGCGTGAAGTAGTCCGGCGCCATGGCATGAAGGTCACGAAGCACGTCATGGTGCACGGCCGCGTGCAGGGGGTGGGGTTTCGCGAGTACCTGCGCCGGGAGGCGCAACGCCTGGGTGTCACGGGCTGGGTGCGTAACCGCCTCGACGGGACCGTCGAGGCTGTAGTGCACGGCTGGCCGGAAGACGTGGACAAGGTCCTCAACTGGGTTCGCAGGGGCCCGCCTGCCGCGCGCGTTACGGCCGTCCATGTTAACGAGGCAACCGGCGAGTTCGACACCTTCGAGCACCGCCCGTCCAACTGACGCCTGCTGCTCGCTCACGCGGCGTATCGCCGGGCCCGCGCGGATTGAGCGTCAGGTTTCTTCAGCGTCAGGTTTCTTCTTGACGCTCCAATCCGTGCAGTTATGCCCTAGCTCGCCTGGGGGCAATAACGCTTAGTAGAGGATCTGGACGTTCTCCGGCCTGAGCCACGCCCCGAGCGACCGGATCAAGTCGTCATCCAGCTTCACCCGCCACTGCTCGCCGAGGTCGATGCGGCACTGCGCCCCGTCGTTGCTGTAAACGATCGAGACCGGGCAGCTGCCCTGTTTGTAGGGAGAAAGCAGCTCACGCAAGCGGGAGCCGGTCGACTCCCCGTTACAGATCAGGTGCACGCCGCGAGCAAAACGGGCGCGCGCCGCCGGCAGATCGTACAGTTTGTCGGCCGCGATCCGGGTGCCGCCCGTGAACTCGTCGTTTTGCGGCCGGCCTTCGACCACCAGAAGCTGATCTTCTTTAAGCAGTCCGCGGCTCGCTTCGAACAGTTCACCGTAGACGGTCACCTCGACCCGCGCGGTGCCATCGTCCAGCTGTACGATCGCCATGCGTCCGCGCCGGCTTTGTTGCATGCGCAGCGCGTTCACCACGCCGGCCACGGTGACGCTCTGGCCTTGCGGCGTCAGGCTCGCTAGTCGCGTGCGGGCGAGCGGCGCGACCTCGCGCGCATAGCTGGAGAACGGGTGCCCGCTCAGATAGAAGCCCAGCGCCTGTTTCTCCTCCAGCAGACGCTCCTTTTCGCTCCAGCGCGGCCTCTCGACCATCTCCAGGCCGGCCTGCGCGAACCCGGAGTCAGCACCGAACAGACTGGTCTGCGCTCCGGCGCGGCTGACTTGCTCTGCCCCCTCCATGGCGACGCCAGCCGAGGCCAGCAGGCGATGGCGGTGGTCGTCGATGCAGTCGAAAGCCCCGGCCCGGATGAGCGACTCCAGCACGCGCCGGTTAACGATGCGCTTGTCCACCCGCCGGCAGAACTCGAACAGCTCGCTGAACGCTCCGCCCGACTTGCGCGCCCCAAGAATCGCCGCGATTGCCGACTCGCCTGTGCCCTTGATCGCGCCCAGCCCGTAGCGGATCTGCCTTTCGCTCACCGGTACGAAGCGATACTCGGAGCTGTTGACGTCAGGCGGCAGAATCTGCAACCCGTTCGCCACCGCATCCTCGTACAGCTGGTGCACCTTGTCGGTATCATCCATCAACGCTGACAGGTTGGCCGCCATGAAAGCGGCGCCGTGATGGGCCTTCATGTACGCCGTTTGGTATGCGACCAGCGCGTAGGCGGCGGCGTGCGACTTGTTGAAGCCGTAGCCCGCGAACTTCTCCATCAGGTCGAACAACTGCGTCGCCTTATCGCGCGACAGCCCGAGCTTCTGCGCTCCGGCTACGAAGATGTCGCGCTGCTGCGCCATCTCCTCCGGTTTCTTCTTGCCCATCGCGCGGCGCAGCAGGTCGGCGGAGCCCAGCGTGTAACCGCCGATCACCTGGGCGATCTGCATGACCTGCTCCTGGTACACCATGATCCCGTAGGTGGGGCTCAGAATGGGCTCGAGCCGAGGATCGAGGAAGTGCACGCGCTTGCCGTGCTTGCGCTCGATGAATTCGGGAATGAGCTCCATCGGCCCCGGGCGATACAGCGCGACCAGCGCGATGATGTCCTCGAAACGGTCGGGCCTGGCTTTCTTCACCAGATCGCGCATCCCGCGCGATTCAAACTGGAACACCGCCGTCGTGTTGGCGGTCGAGAAAATCTTATAGGCGTCCGGATCGTCCAGGGGGATGCTCTCCAGCGCGAAGGGCCTACTGCCCTCGCTCCCGTCCCCTTTCTGACTCCTGATGAACCTGACGGTCCAGTCGAGAATAGTGAGCGTGGTCAGGCCGAGAAAGTCGAACTTGACCAGGCCGACCGCCTCTACGTCGTCCTTGTCGAACTGGCTCACGACGTTGTCGGTGCCCTCGGCGCTGTACAGCGGACAGAAGTCAGTCAGTTCGCCCGGTGCGATGAGAACGCCGCCCGCATGCATGCCCACATTGCGCGTCAGGCCCTCGAGCCGCTCCGCCAGCTCCAGCAGCCCGCGCACCTCCTCTTCCTTCTGCTCACGCTCGGCGAGCAGCGGCTCCATCTCGCGCGCCATCTTCAGCGTCACGAGCTTGCCGGGCTGAAACGGGATCAGCTTCGCGAGCTGGTCGCAAAAGTTGTAGGGCATGTCCAGAACGCGCCCCACGTCGCGCACCACCGCCTTGGCCGCCATGGTGCCGAAGGTAACGATCTGCGACACGCTGTGCTCGCCGTACTTGTGGCGCACGTACTCGATCACGCGGTCGCGCCCGTCCTGGCAGAAATCCACGTCGAAGTCGGGCATCGAGATGCGCTCGGGATTAAGAAAGCGCTCGAACAGCAGGTCGTAGCGCAGCGGGTCGAGATCGGTTATGCCCAGGCTGTAGGCCACCAGCGATCCGGCACCCGAACCGCGCCCCGGGCCGACGGGCACGCCGTTGCGCTTGGCCCAGTTGATGAAGTCGGCCACGATGAGGAAGTAGCCGGCGAAGCCCATCTTGACAATGGTTTCGATCTCGAGCGCCAGCCTGTCGCGATAGCGCGGCGTCTGCGAGTCGCGTTGAACGGAGTCGGGATACAGTGCGGCCAGCCGCTTCTCCAGGCCGGCCATCGCTTCGCTCCGCAAGTAGTCGTCGAGCCCGCTGTGGTCCGGCGTGGGAAACAGCGGCAGCTTGCTCTTGCCCAGCTCCAGCTCGAAGCTGCAGCGCCGGGCGATCTCGACGCTGTTGGCCAATGCCGCCGGAATGTCGGCGAACAGGCGCGCCATCTCGGCCTGGGTCTTGAAGTACTGGTCGGGCGTGAAAGGGCGCGGCCTGCGCTGGTCGGCCAGAATGTAGCCTTGGCTGATGCACACGCGCGCCTCGTGTGCCCTGTACTCCTCGGGAGCGAGGAACTGCACCGGGTGGGTGGCCACCACCGGCAGGCGCAGGCCCCCCGCGAGACGCACTGCGCGCTGCACGTAGCCATCGTCCTCAGCGTGGCCCGCGCGCTGCAGCTCGAGGTAGTAGCGCCCCGGGAACAGCGCCGCCCAACTCTGGGCAAGCTGCTTGGCCTGCGCCGCATTGTCGCCGAGAAGCGCATGGCCGACATCGCCCATGTAACCGGCGGATAGAGCAATCAACCCTTCGGTTCCCAGCTCGCGGAACCAGACCTTGGCCACCTCGGCGCGCCCCCTATGCTGGTTGTCGCGATAGGCGCGCGACAGCAGCTTGCATAGGCGCAGGTAGCCAGCGCGGTTCTGGCACAACAGCAGCAGGCGGTACGGCTTGCTTCGGTCCTGCTCGTTGCCGATCCACAGGTCGCAGCCGACGATCGGCTTGAGCCCGCAGCCGCGCGCCGCCTGGTAGAACTTGACCAAGCCGAAGACGTTGGCTAGATCGGTGAGCGCCAGCGCCGGCATCCCGTCCGCGGCAGCACGCTCAACGGCTGCGTCCAGGCGGACGATGCCGTCGGAGATCGAATACTCGCTGTGCAGTCGAAGGTGGATGAATTGCGGTGCCACGCCCGAATTCTACGACGCTCACGTCTGGCGTGTAGGCTGGCCTGCAATGCGCCGTCCCGTCGGGCTCGGCGCGGCGCTCGTGCCGGAGATGCCCGTGGATCAAGGCTTTTCGGAATGCCCATGGACTGAGGCTATAATTGCGACGCCCACGGACGAAACCCTATCGGGCCGCGCAAGCGCTTCGCGTCGCCACTTTGCGTTGCGGGCGGCGCCTTCTTGATGGGCCAAGAGTGAGATGAGACCGAGCCAGTCGCACATCTTGCAGGTTCGGGGCCTGCGCTACCACGTGCGCACATGGGGCGACGAGCGCGATCCGAAGCTCGTGCTGCTGCACGGCTGGATGGACGTATCGGCGTCGTTCCAGTTTCTGGTCGATGCCCTCTCGCGCGATTGGTACGTCGTCGCTCCGGACTGGCGCGGATTCGGGCTGTCGGAGTGGGCGAGCGGGGGCTACTGGTTCCCGGACTACGTCGCCGACCTCGACGTGCTGTTGGGGCAAGTATCGCCCGACCATCCGGTGAACATCGTGGGCCACAGCATGGGCGGAAACGTCGCCGGATTATACGCGGGCATCCGACCGGCGCGCGTCGCCAAGCTGGCGCTGCTCGAGGGCTTCGGGCTGCCGCGCGCGGCTTCCACCGCTGCGCCACAACGCTACGCCAAATGGCTTGAGGAGCTGGCGCAGCCGTCGTCGTTTAAACCCTATGCCTCATTCGAGGAGGTGGAGGAACGGCTGATCCAGAACAACCGCAGGCTGTCGCGCGAGAAGGCGCGCTTTCTCGCGCCACACTGGGCTAAGCGGCTCGACTCGGGCGAAGTCGTGCTGAACAGCGACCCCGCGCACAAGATGGTGAACCCGGTGCTGTATCGCCTCGAGGAAGCGCTGGCGTGCTGGAAGCAGATCACAGCGCCGGTGCTGTGGGTGTGGGGTGATGGCCACTGGATGCGGCAGTGGCTGAAAGACAACGAGGCGGACCTGGAGCGGCGACGCGCAGGATTCAGCAACCTGACCGAGTACACGCTTTCCGACGCCGGCCACATGATGCACCACGACCGGCCCGAGGCCCTGGCCGCCGTGCTGGAGGAGTTCCTCGCGGGCGGGAAGCCCTCCGGCGTTTAGCCGCGCCCCGCTCGTGCCCCTGCTGGACCGGCCTCGAGCGCGTCAGCGCCGCGCGAAGCCGTCGAGCACATCGCCCACCAGCTGCTTGGCGAAGCGCGAATCCAGCTTGGCATGCTGCACCAGCAGCCGATACCAGAGCGCGCCGAACAGCAAGTCGATCATGACGTCGAGGTCGGCATCGGGCTTGAGCTCGCCGCGCGATCGGCCTCGCTCGACCACTTGATACAGAACCGCTCGGCGCTTGGCGATGAGCACTTCGCGCAGGATCTCGAGGAACTCCGGGTCGTAGACGGCGTCCGCCATCAGCCCGCGCATGGTCGGCCCGGAAATGTCGGTGAGGCGCTTGAATGCGGCGCAGAAGAACCACTCGAGGTCAGCGCGCAAGCTGCCCTTGTCGGGCATGGGCATCTTGCTCGCCGCATGATTGGCGTAGGCCTCGAGCACCAGCTCAGCCTTGGACTTCCACCAGCGGTAGATGGTCTGCTTGCCGACGCCCGCTTGGCGCGCAACGCTCTCGATGGTGAGCGCACCGTAGCCCTCCTGCTCGAGCAAGGCCACGACAGCGTCGAGTATGGCTTCGTGCGAGTCCTCGCTGCGCGGTCGCCCGCGCAGCGGCCGCGCATTTGCTTCCACCGGCGCGCCGGAATCTGACTTGGCCATGTTTCGCTGTGGACCGAAGGACGGTCACCTCGCTTGAGAGAGCGCCTGATCGATGTCCCAGAGGATGTCGTCGAGCTCTTCGATCCCGATGGACAGACGGATCATGTCGGGCGTAACACCGGCGTTGATCTGCTCCTCTTCGGAAAGCTGGCGGTGCGTGGTGGATGCGGGATGTATCACCAGCGTCTTCGCATCTCCCACGTTGGCCAGGTGGCTCAGGAACTGCACGCCTTCGATGAACTTGACGCCGGCTTCCTGGCCGCCCTTGATGCCGAAGGTCATGATGGCGCCCGCACCCTTGGGCATGTACTTCTTGGCCAGCTCAAAGTACCGGCTCGACGGCAGGCTCGGGTAGCTGACCCAGCTCACCTGCGGGTGCTGCTCGAGGAATCTGGCCACCGCCAGCGCGTTGGCGATGTGGCGATCCATGCGCACGTGCAGCGTTTCCAGCCCCTGCAGCAGCAGCCACGCGCTGATCGGCGACATCGCGGGCCCGAGTGTGCGCATGGTCTCCATGCGCGCTTTCATGGTGTACCCGAAATCGCCGAACGTCTCGTGGAAGATCACGCCGTGGTAGCCGCGCGACGGTGTCGTCATCCCAGGAAACTTGCCGTTGCCCCAGGGAAACTTTCCCGACTCGACCAGCACGCCGCCCATGGTGGTGCCATGGCCTCCGATGTATTTGGTGGCGGAGTGCACGACGATGTCCGCTCCGAACTCGAGCGGACGGCACAGATACGGCGTGGCGAACGTGTTATCGATGACCAAGGGGATCCCGGCGTCCTTGGCGATGGCAGAAACGGCCTCGATGTCGAGCACGTTGATGCGCGGATTGCCGGCCGTCTCGGCATACAGCAGCTTGGTCTTGGGGGTGATCGCGCGCTTGAAGCTCTGCGGATCGTCCGGGTCGACGAACTTCGTGTCGATGCCGAACTGGCGGAACATGACGTCGAACTGCGAGTAGGTGCCGCCATACAGCGTGCTGGCCGAGACGATCTGGTCGCCGTTTTGCACCAGCGTGAGCAGGGCGCACATCTGCGCTGCCTGCCCCGAGGCCGCTGCCAGCGCCGCGCGCCCGCCTTCCAGCGCCGCCATGCGCTCCTCGAATACGGACACGGTCGGGTTCGAGATGCGTGAGTAGACGTTACCGAAGGTCTGCAGGTTGAACAGGCTGGCCGCGTGGTCGGCCGAGTCGAACACATAGGAGGTGGTCTGATAGATCGGGACCGCCCGCGCACCCGTCGCCGGATCGGGGATGGCGCCAGCGTGCAGGCACAGGGTGCCGAATCCAAATTGGCGATCAGGCATTGGGGTCGTGACTCGTGATTCGTGACTCGTGATTCGTGGGTCGGCGAGTCCGGACGGGCCCCGCGCTCGTCGCCGCCGGCCGGTTCAGTAGGGAAGGTAGTTGGGGCGCTTGGCGGAGATCACCCGGGTATTGACGCCGCACCAGTTGAGACCGCCAAACAGTCGGCCGTGCTCGATCTTCATGCAGCGATCCATGATCACGTCGAGGCCGGCCGCCGCCGCCTTGCGCGCCGCTTCCTGGTTGATCACGCCGAGCTGCATCCACAGCACCTTGGCGCCGATGGCGATAGCGTCGTCCGCGATGGCGGGGATCTCCTCACTCTTGCGAAAGCAGTCCACCACATCCACCTTGAACGGCAGCTCGCGCAGGCTCGGGTAGCACTTCTCGCCGAGGATCTCCCGGTATTGCGGGTTCACCGGGATGATCCGGTACCCATGCGCCTGCAGGTATTTGGCTGCGAAGTAGCTGGGCCGCCACCAGTTGGCCGACAGGCCTACCACTGCGATGCTTTTGCTCTGTTTGAGAATGCGCCGTAGCGTGTTGATGTCTTCGTTCATGAGCCCCTTCGGGTCCTTCTGCCCGCGGTGAAGTTTAGCATCAAACGCATATCGCCCCTGCGCGGCGCAGGGTCCGTGTGCGCTGTCCCCTGCGCGGGGCTGGACGGGGCGCCGGGTGAGATACCGAGCCTACGCCCGAAGTCATATGCCTTACGGACAATGTCCCGTAGCGGCTGCGCGGGCTAGTCTGCTCCGCACGCGCTCAGCTGCGCGCTGGAGAAGCAATGGACAGGATGCAGACGACCCGGAGGATAGGCATCATCTTGGGCGTCGCCGCGTTACTTGGCTGTTTGTTGCGGGCGCATCCGGTGGATGCAAGAGATGGGCAGGCCGGCGGCCCGCGCGATTCTGTCGTGCCTATCGTGGTGATCAACGCATCACCGTCGCGAACGGATGCAGGCCGCGTGGAACGAGCGGAGCGAGGTGAGGATCGCTCTGTTACCGCACCAAACAGCGCAGCGCCCGACGCCGATACCGTTCTCGAGAAGCGAGCCGACGCTTGGGCGCCGTTAGTCGATGTTCCGTTGGCGGCCTGGTTCTTACTGGTAAGTTGCCTCCTGTGCGCTGGTCTCGGGCCTCGCGCTCTGCGGCGGTGGCACCATGACGAGCAAGATGAGCCCCTCAGTCAGCCTCGTCCAGCACGCAAGTCTCCCAGAACAAGCCTGACTTGACCGGGCGGAGGCGATAGGAATTGGCTGGACCCGGCCGTCGCCGGGGGTGACGCCAGCCGCCGCTGCAGCGGCTCCTGGCGTCAGTTTTTCAGCAGCGGGTCGACGACCTCCTGCAGCTGGGCATAGCTGACTCGGCCGCGCTTCATCCAGGCCACCTTCCCGCTCTTGTCGATCACATACAGGGTCGGCGTGCCGATGATGTCGCCGAAGTTGTCGTCGGTCTTGTCGTCCCAGCGCCAGGCGATGGGGAAGCTGAAGCCCCGCTCCTTGGAGACCTGCCTCAGGAGCTTCTCGTCGTCGTCGATGCTCAGCGCAATCAGCTCGAAGCCTTTGTCCTTATAGGCGTCGTAGAACTTCTGCCATTGCGGCATCTCGACGCGGCAGGTTGGGCACCAGGTGGCCCAGAAGTTGACCATCACCACCTTGCCTTTGAGTTGGGCGAGCGAAACTGGTTTGCCATCCAGCAACACAGTTTTTAGCTTGGCCGCATCGCCCACATCCGCGCGCGCGGAGAACACGAGACTCGCCGCTGCCAGCACGACAAGTAAGATCCCTCGCCATCTGTGTTGTGCGGTTGCTTGATTGTTCACGATCGCCTCATCAAGGGTTGCGTCCGGTTAGTGTACCTGCAAGCTGGTATGGTTCGCATCCGGTGCGGCAAGACGGCATGCGGACGCTGAGCCGGTGCGGATGCGCTCTCAGGAAGGCAACAGGGGTCGATCGATGGCTGAACGAAAAGCTGAGCCGCGGGGCTGGCGCTGGATGGTCCCAGCGCTAGTGCTCGGGGCGTCTCCGGCGTGGGCAGCGGAGCCGCAGGTAGGTCCACTGCCTAACCCGATCTCGGCCTCCGGGGCGCCCTGGGGCTTCGATGGTTTCGTGGTAAGCACCCCGGTCGATGGAGGCTGGAGCTCGCTGGCCAAAGACGCCCACCGCGCCGAGCTGACGAAGGAATTCGCCGATGGCGTGCAGGCGTCCGCGATCGTCGATGCACAGCGGGTAGACGTCGACGTGCCTGGGAATGAGCAGCTGCTGGCTATGGTGCGCGAGATTCAGACAGCGGTTCCGGACCCGACCCTGAAACTAGCGGATTATTCTGCCGAATCGTTCGCGCGAGAGAGTGCGATGTGTGCCCGCTTCTCGGTCAAGTTCGACCCCCACGACTCGAAACACCCTGCGCCGGGCGTGGTAATCGCCCGCGGCGTCAGCTGCGTCCGGCCCAGCATGCCGGACATGCTCGTGACGCTCAAGTACGTTCAGCGCAGCGCGGCTACGGATCTCGTTCCCGAGGCAAGTCAGGTCGCAGACGCTTTTCTGGCCAGCCTGCGCTTCGCGGCCTCGGATCCGTCGTTGCTGCGCAAAGCGCGCACCGCGGCGGGTCAGACGCCGGAGGAATCGATCCAGCTGCTGATGCCCGATGCGCAGCGCGGCGACGGCGAGGCAGCGCTGCTCCTGGGCGACATGTACTTGTATGGCCGCGGTGTGTCGCGCGATTACCGCACCGCACGCAAGTGGCTCGAGGTCGCGGCGAGGCAGGGCCGCTCGGAGGCCTTCTTCAATCTGGGAGCGGTCTACGACAAGGCGCTGGGGGTCGAGCGCGATGCGCCCGCAGCGATCAAATGGTTCACGCTAGCCGCTGATCAGCGCGACCCCGACGCTCAGCTCAACCTCGCGCTGTTCTATATCAAAGGCGATGGCGTGCCCAAGAACATTGCCGCCGCGGAGCAATGGCTGCAGCGGTCCGCGAACAACGGCAACCCACGCGCTCGTCGCATCCTCACCGAAGGCAAGTACAAGCAGCAGTGACAGAACACCGGGCTGACGTGCGCCGGATCAACCGCGCTCGGTCCTAGGGTCTAGCCAACTCGGCGTCGCGCTGTGCCTTCGGCAGCGCGGCCAGGCGCTCCACTTCGGCATAGAAACGCGGGAGGTCGCCGCCGTTGCCGCGCAGGATGCGTTCGAACGCGGGAACGAGCTGCGTGTAGATTGCTACGGAGGCGAGCTGTGCGTTGTTCGGCGGCCGCTCGAACCACCCGTCGTAACCTGTAAATCCGCCGCAGCCTTCCTTGATTCGGCCGTACTCGGTGCGCATCCGCGCGAGCACCTCTTGTTTATGGCTGCGCATGGCATCGGGGTCAAGGGGCTCGGCATACAGCTCGGCGAGGCGCGCTCGATACTTTGCCACCAGCTCGACGAAGGCCTGCTCGCGTACCTGTTCCTGCGCGAATGCGAGCTGCTGCGCCTCGCTGCCATGCGCCACCAGCCAACGCTGGACGCCTTCGCGCTCGACGGTGACCGCGAAGGACTCATTGAAAGTGCTGTCGCCCTTCACGTAGATGAGCTGATGGGCGAGCTCGTGAAACATCAGACGCGCGATGTCGGCATCCGGATGATGGACAAACGTGTTCAGCACCGGGTCGTCGAACCAGCCGAGGGTGGAATAGGCCGGCACGCCACTTACGAAGACGTCGTAGTGTTCAGCGCGCACATCGGCAGCAAACTGCTCTGCACCGGCTTTGCTGAAGTAACCCTTGTAGCCCACGCATCCGGCAAACGGGAAGCACCACTCTTTAGCCTTCACCGAGAACTCGGGCGCGGCGAACACATTCCATACCACGTAGGGGCGTCCGATGTCCGCGTATCGGCGGTAGCTGCCGTTGTTCGGAAGATGCAGTTCCTGGCTGGCAAAGTCGCGCATCTGAACGACCTGGCCGAGCCTGGCCTTGAGCTCGGGCGCGGTGGCGGGGTCGGCGATCACCTCGGGAATCGGGCGCGCCTTGCGCGTGAGCTCCATCTGCCCGTGCACCGCTTGAAAATAGTAGCCCACACCGGAGCAGCCGCCAGCCGACGCCACGGTCAGCAGCAACGCAGCTGCCAGCACCCATCTAACGCGCAAAATGGCCGAGCTCCAGAAAGGTGTGGATCTGACGCGACGCCCGCGCAGAGACGATCATGCCCGAATGGCTCAGGGGCATTGCCAGGTGGTCCCGCAGCCCCGGCATGCGTGTCTCGTCCAGGCAGACCACGCCGTCGTTCGGCGCCGGCAGTTTCACCAGCAGGCGACCGACACCCAGGCGCACGGTCCCGGCGATCATGCCCACTTCGAACCGCGACGCTGCCGCAGCGCCGCGCTCCGCGCGCCAATCGAGCAACGCCCGTCCGATCAGCGTTCGGCCAGCGCTCGAGTGCGCGAGCTGCTCCGCGGCGCGCGAGCCGGCCACCGGGCTGCCCAGCAGCACGATGCGGCCGGCCGGAAGATCGGGATTCAGTGCGAGCATGTCGAGCACGACGAGGCCACCCAGGCTATGACCGATGAAATGAACCCGGGGCGCGTCCAGCGCCGTGACAAATCGCGTTAACCGTGACGCGATCTCATCCATCCCCAATCGAACCGAAGGATAGGAAAACGCCTCTACTCGATAGCCGTAGCGCGCAAGCCGTGCGCGCTGCAAGGCGAACACCGCACCGGTCATCCACAGTCCATGTACGACCACCACAGTTGCGCAGCCCGACCGCTGTTCGCTTTGCATGCGTCGTTTCGTTGTCCTCGTGGCGAATGATTATAGGGCCACGCGCAACGTGGAAGGCAGGCATCTCCCCCGACGATGGTCGAATTCGCTAGCACGGACTGGGACAGCATCTGCTGTGGCTTGCCCGCCCGGCGGCCCGGAGATACCATGCGCTCTCGACCACTGAGCGCTTAAACATCAGAAAGCGGACGCATAGACCGATCCGACTGCCTGCTGCAACTTCTGTTAATCAACTGTAGCGCTCCCGGTTTCGTATCTGCCGCAAACGGAGGAACGATTGGAAGCCGTAACCAAAGAGAAGCTGATGCAGGATCTGAAGCTCGTCGCGCACGACGTGGAAGAGCTGCTCAAAGCCACCGCTAACCAGACCGGCGAGAAAATCGCCGCCGCACGCGCGCGTGCGGAGGAGTCACTGCGCGGCGCGCAGAAACACCTGTTCGAAGCCGGCGACGAAGCGGCTGCGCGCGCCCGCGCAGCTGCGGATGCTACGGATGACTACGTGCACGACAATCCGTGGCAGGCGGTGGCCATCGCAGCGGGCGTGGCGTTCATCATCGGCTTGCTCCTCGGCCGCCGTTGATGGCCGAGCAGCAATCCTCGAACCGGACCGGCCCGGAGCTCGGCTTGTTCGGCTCGGCGAAGGCGTTGCTCGCTACGCTGATCGACATCGTCCATAGCCGCCTGGAGCTGCTGTCCACCGAACTGCAGGAAGAGATCGGCCGGGTCGCGCTGCTGCTGCTGTGGGGGGCAGTAGCGCTGTTCTTCGTGTTCCTCGCCATCGCCTTCTTTGCGCTGCTCGTTCTGATCGCATTCTGGGACGATCATCGCTTGCTGGTCGCGGCGCTGCTCGCAGCGTCGTTTCTGGTGCTAGCGCTGGTCGCGGGTTTCGCGGCGCGCAACCAGATCACGGCCAAGCCGCGCCCGTTCGACGCCAGCCTGGACGAGCTCGCCAAGGACCGCGAACAGCTTACGCCAAGGCCATGAGGACGTACATGAAGGATCTGGCCGCGCAGCGCGAGGCGCTGGTCGCGCGGGGCGCAGTGCAGCGTGCGCTGGCAGTCGAAGCAACGGTCGACATTCGCCGCGGGCTTGCGTCGATCGAACGCGGTGTGGAGCTCCTGCGTTATCTCGGGCGCAAGCCGCTGGCGCTTGGGATTGGCGTGGCCGCTATCGCCTTGCTCATCGCGAAACCTCGTCAAACCGCAACCTGGCTCGGCTATGGCCTTACGGCCTATACGATGTTCCGGCGCGCACGCCGCGCTCTGTCTTCACGGGGCGCGAACTGATCCCAGGTGCCGCCTGCCATAGTGTGCGAACTGGATCTCTCGGTCCAGCATAAATGAGGAACGGCCGCTCACGCGGCCGTTCCTCTTTCTCTATACATACCGGCGAGACGATCTCTCGCCGGGCGCACATCAGGTGCGTGTCAGTTGCTCTTTGCCCCCTCGATGCCGGCTGCATTCGCCTGACCCGCCGCATCTTCGCCGCGCGGCATATTGGTGCGGGCGGCAACATCGGCGTCGTAGCTGACGCCCACGTCGCTGTTCGTGCCCTGCGCACGCGGCATATTGGTGCGCGCGGTCACGTCGGCGTCGTAGGAGACACCGACCTTGGTCGAGCCTGCTTTGAGTGCGCCAACCCGGTCGGTGTCGGTGAGGCCGCCGGCGCGGCCGTACCACTTGTCGACGGTGCCCAGGTCACCGGACGTGACTACCCCGGCAGCATGGGCGTTGACGGCAAGCGCGGCGGCGGCCGCGATAGCAGAGATGAGTAACTTGCTGTTCATCTTTTCTCCTTGACTTCTGGTGCTGCGACGATCCCGACGCTCAGGTACCGCAATTTCGAGCATCGGTTCCTTTTCGACCGGTTTCTGTTCCATGAATGGCAGGCTCCGGCGCGATGGAGAAGCAGTGTAGGCGCGAAGTCTTACGTGCTCTTGAACGCTATTGCTTTTTTTTTGGACATTTTTGTTATGGAGTGATTTCTACATGTGCGATTGATTCCTGTGGCGCATGGCAGCCATACCCGCTCGGCGACAGATCGGGCAAACCGTCACCGCTGGGAAACAAAACAGTGCGCGATTGTCCCTATGCCCTTACAGCTGACTGTCTATATGGTGGCGCGTGTGATCCACATCACACGATGGCAGCGGCCGCCATGCTGGAATAGTTCGATGCGACCTCTCGGCGACAGACATCGGGGAGTACAATCGCGCGGTCCGTGGGCGCAGGACCTACATCACCGCTCCGCAGGATTGAGATGGGTTCTATTCATCGTCAGGTGGCGGAGCCCTCGCTTTTGTCGACCGGAGGCGCCGCTGTCCAATCTGACTTTGTTCCTGATCTGCGTGGCGATCTGGGGCTCCACCTGGTTCGCAATCACTTTCCAGCTCGGGAACCTCCAACCTGCCGTCTCGGTGTTCTATCGCTTCCTGCTCGCTGCGCTGATCCTGTTTGCTTTCTGCCGATGGCGGGGCCTGGGCCTGCGCTTCGGCCTACGCCAGCATCTGGCGCTGGCGCTGCAGGGCGTGCTGATGTTCAGTCTGAGCTATCTATGCGTTTACTACGCAGAAACGCTCGTCGTGTCGGGATTGGTTGCGATGGGATACTCGGCCAGCCCGCTGCTCAACATGCTAGGGGTGCGCATCGTGTACGGCACGCCCATGAGCTGGCGCATCGCGTTCGGCGCGCTGCTGGGCATAGCCGGCATCGTGCTCGTCTTCTGGCCCGAGTTGGGTCCGCTAGCCGCCGATTCGCATCTGGTGCGTGGCACGCTTTACACGATCCTGGCGGTGGTCACATCGGCCGCCGGCAGCGTCATCGCCACCCGTAACCCTAAGCGCGGCGTTCCGGTGTGGCAGGCGATGGCCTTCGCCATGCTGTACGGTGCGCTGTGCTCGCTGCTCGTTGCGATCGGCTCAGGTCACGGTCTCGGGTTCGATTGGTCGCCGCGCTATGTGGCTTCTTTGCTCTATCTAGCCGTACCGGGCTCGGTCATCGCCTTTGCCGGATACCTGACGTTGCTGGAGCGGATCGGTGCGGCGCGCGCAGGGTACATCGGTGTCATGGTCCCCATCGTCGCGCTGCTCATTTCTTATCTGTTGGAGGGCTTCGCCTGGCGCATGGCGACCTGGATCGGAATCGGCCTATCTGTCGCGGGCAACGTGGTGATCCTGCGCCGAGTGTGACGGTCCGACACATATCCCCTCATCTCGACACGTCGGTCGAAAGCAAAGGCCTCGTACGAGAATGGCCACGACACAAAA
>Ga0335082_10000609_pt1 | contig 37307 bp, 37 predicted proteins | sample Lox_Sample_41_FD_206718 | JGI IMG/M metagenome (GOLD analysis project Ga0335082, IMG submission 206718) | Soil microbial communities from Loxahatchee National Wildlife Refuge, Florida, United States - Lox_Sample_4.1 | ecosystem: Environmental > Terrestrial > Soil > Wetlands | place: USA...
CCTTCGAAGTCGTTGAGGCAACTCGCTTCGGTGACCTCGTTGCCGCACACCGGATGACCGACGCGGCGGAGGTGCTCGAGCTGGCAGCAGCCGATCGGTCCGTGCGGGGTGAACGTGGGGGTCGGCGTCTTGGTCGGGGTCCGCGTCGGCGTCGCCGTGCGCTTGACGCACACGCCGCTGGTGAAATCGATTCCCGGCCCACCGTGTGACGAGCAGTCGCAGTCGAGGCAGAACGTCGCCTGGCCTTCGAAATCGTTGCGGCAGCTGGCTTCGGTCAGCTGGTTGCCGCAAATCGGATGGCCCAGGCGCGTGATGTTGTCGAGTTGGCAGCACCCCGTCTGAATCGGAATCGTCGGCGTGTTGGTCGGGGTGATCGTCGGCGTCCGTGTCGGCGTCGCCGTCTGCGTCGGTGTCGACGTCGTCGTCGGCACGAAGGTGAAGGTGGCGGTCCGCGGCGGGGCGTGCTGGACGCAGCGGCCGTTGCCGAAGTCGCACTCCAGGCCGCTGAAGAAGGTGCTTACCGGCTTGGTCAGCAGACAGTCGCTCTTCGTCAGGTTGTCGCAGGCGCGGGTACGCAGCGTGCTGCCGGGGCGAGTCGTGGTGACGAACTGGCAGCAGCCCATGTCCTGGGCGACCGCCGAGACAACCAACGTGCAGGTCAGGGTGAACGCCATCGACAGCGAGAGCAGCAGCGTACGCATATGACCGTTCCTTCGACGAGCGACTGGAAAAACCGGCAGCAATGTACGGTGCGGGCACGAGCTAAGTCAATCTGAATCTGTACAGATCGGTCGTACTGGGATGTCGTACTGGGGTTGACAGCTCGTTCGGGGCGGCGCTAGCAGCCTACATCCGCATGAGCCACCCGCACGACATCGCGATCATCGGCGGCGGCATCGTCGGCCTGGCGACGGCGCTGGCGTTGGCGGAGCGGTTCCCCGGCTGCGCGACCACCATCCTCGAAAAGGAGGCGCGCCTCGCGAGTCATCAAACCGGACACAACAGCGGCGTCATTCACGCCGGGATCTACTACAAGCCGGGGTCGTACAAGGCGACCCTGTGCGTCGAAGGCGTGCGTTTGATGAAGGCCTTCTGCGACACCCACGGGGTGCCGTATGAAACCTGCGGGAAGGTCATCATCGCCACGACCGAGGACGAGCTGCCGCGCTTACAGGCATTGTACGAGCGCGGGACCGCCAACGGCGTCGTCGGCCTGACGATGCTCGAGCCCGCGGCGTTGCGGGACATCGAGCCGCACGCCCGGGCGGTGCAGGCGCTGCACTCGCCGCAGACGGCGATCGTCGACTACACCGCGGTCACCCGGGCGATGGCGGCGGTGCTGGAGCGACACGGCGTCGCGTTGCGCACCGCAACGCGGGTGCACGCGATCAAGCGTCGCGACGGGCTGCTGCAGATCGAGACGACACAGGGAGTGGTAGCGGCGCGCAATCTGATCAACTGCGGCGGCCTCTACGCCGACCGGGTCGCCGCGCTCATGGGGCTGCGGCCCGAGGTGCGCATCATCCCGTTCCGCGGCGAGTACTACGTCTTGCGCCCGCAGCAGCGGGTCGTCCGCGGCCTCATCTATCCGGTGCCCGATCCGGAGTTCCCGTTCCTCGGTGTCCATTTCACCAAGCGCATCCAAGGGGACATCGAGGCCGGCCCCAATGCCGTGCTGGCGTTCGCGCGCGAGGGCTACCGCTTGCGCACGGTCAACCCGGCCGAGTTCCTGGCGACGCTGGCCTACCGCGGTTTCTGGGCGATGGCGGCGCGCTACTGGCGCACCGGCGCGTACGAGTTCTATCGCTCGCTGAGCCAGCCGGCTTTCTTGCGCGCGCTGCAGCGGCTGGTGCCCGACCTCGAGGCCGGCGACATGGTGCCCGGCGGGTCGGGGGTGCGGGCCCAGGCGGTGAGCCCAGACGGGTCGCTGGTCGATGACTTCAAGATCACCGAAGCACCCAACGCCATCCACGTGCTCAATGCGCCGTCACCGGCGGCGACGGCGTCGCTGGCGATCGGTCGGCACATCGCGGCACTGGCGGGGAAGTCCTTCGGGCTCGCGGCGGCGTGAGCCCGTCGTCAGAGCGCGACCGCGATCCGGCCCGACGCGTCAGCGGTGATTTCGCCGATCTCGGCGACGACCGGGACGCCGTGCGCGTGCAAGGCTGCCGCCAGCGCGCCGGCGCGCTCCGCAGCAACCGCGAGGAGCAAGCCGCCGGAGGTCTGAGCGTCGGCGAGGACCAGGCGCTGCACGTCGTCGAGTCCGCGGTCGAAGTCGACGAACTCCTCGGCAAAAGAAAGGTTGCGTTTGGTGCCGCCGGGCACGACGCCTTGCAGCGCCAGCTCGTGCACGCCTGGCAACACCGGGACGCGGGCAAACGAGAGGCGGGCGCCCACACCGCTGCCGGCGGTCATCTCGTGCAAATGCCCAAGAAGGCCAAAGCCGGTGACGTCGGTGCTGGCGTGGACGCCGACTTCGATGGCGGCCAACGCCGCCTGCTTGTTGAGCGTCGTCATGACGCGCACGGCGCGCTCGATGAGGTCGGCACCGGCAGCGTCGCGCTTGATCGCGGTGGAGACGATGCCCATGCCGAGGGGTTTGGTGAGCAACAACCGATCACCGGGGCGGGCGGTCGAGTTGCGCAGGATTCTGTCGGGATGAACGATGCCGCTGACCGCAAGGCCGTACTTGGGCTCCTGGTCGTCGATGCTGTGGCCGCCGATGATGCGCACGTCGGCTTCCTGCGCCGTGTCCGCGCCGCCGCGCAGGATCTCGGCCAGCACGTCCATCGGCAGCGTACCGGTCGGGAAGGCAACGATGTTCAGCGCCAGGAGTGGGCGGCCGCCCATGGCGTAGACATCGCTGATGGCGTTGGTCGCCGCGATCTGGCCGTATTGATACGGGTCGTCGACCAGCGGCGTGATGAAATCTACCGTCTGCACCAGCGCCAGGTCGGGGGTGAGACGATACACCGCGGCGTCGTCGGCCGTGTTCATGCCGACCAGCAGGTTGGGGTCGCGGGCGACCGGCAGTTTACTGAGGATCTCGCCGAGATCCTTCGGACCGATCTTGCAGGCTCAACCGGCGCCGTGGCTGAAGGACGTCAGGCGAATGCGGTCGCGTTCGCTCACGCCTCGCGCTCCTCTCGTGGTTAGACGAATCCCTTGGGCAGCAGATTCTGACCGCGCGCGGCGCGTTCGAGCTCGTCGCGGAAGGCAGGGTGGGCGATCGAGATGAGCGCGCGCGTCCGTTCGGCAACCGACTTGCCCTTCAGGTTGACGAGGCCGTACTCGGTGACGACGTACATCACGTCGGTGCGCGGCGTGGTGACGATGTTGCCCGGCGTGAGCGTCGAGACGATGCGGCTGCGCCGCTCGCCATCCTTGTCGAAGGTCGACGCCAGGCACATGAACGACTTGCCGCCGCGTGATGCATAGGCGCCGCGCACGAACTGCAGCTGTCCGCCGGTGCCGCTGATGTGGCGATGACCGGACGACTCGGAGGCCGCTTGCCCCTGCAGGTCGATCTGCGTGGTGTTGTTGATCGAGACCACGCGGTCGTTCTGCATGATGTTGTGCGGCAAGTTGGTGTAGTCGACCGGGTAGCTGTGCGCCCGCGGGTTGCGGTTGATGAAGTCGTACTGACGGCGTGAGCCGGCGGCGAAGGTGAAGATCATCTGGTGGCGGTTCAGGGTCTTGCGGGCGCCGGTGATCTTGCCGGCGTCCCACAGATCGATCATCCCGTCCACCAGCATCTCGGAGTGGATGCCGAGGTCGGTCACACTGCTCTCACAGAGCAGCGTGCACACGGCGTTGGGCATGCCGCCGATGCCGATCTGCAGGCAGGCCCCGTCTTCCACTTCCGGGGCGATGAACGCCGCAACCTTGCGGTCCACGTCGGACGGTGCCGGGTTGCCGAGCTCGGGAATCGGCCCCGCGCCTTCGATGATGTGGTCGACCTCGCTGATGTGCACACCCTCTTCGCTGCCGAACACGTACGGCATGTCCGGGCAGGTCTCCACAATCAGCGTCGAGGCCCGCTCGGTCAGGGCCTTGAGGTAGGTGACGGCGCCGCCGAAGTTGAAGTAACCGTGCGCGTCCATTGGACAGGTCTTCAGGCAGGCGACATCGACGCGGTCGATGAAGCGCCGGTAGTAATCAGGCGCCTCGCCAAAGTTCATTGGAATGTAGTTGCTGCGTCCGGCGTCGTGCCACTTCCGATCGAGACCGGAGAAATGCCAGTTGAACCACAGGAAATGCTCGCCGTGCGGATCGGTTTCCAGCACGGCGCGTGGCCGCAGGGTCAGGGCGGCGCGGATCTTCACGTCACGCAACTCGTCCTTGCGGGCGGCCAGGGCCTGGTCGAAGAGGTCGGGCTGGCCGACTCCGAAGCCGTAGTCGACCCAGTCACCGGGGCGCACCAGCGCTGCGGCAGCGTCCGCGGGGATGACCTTACCGGCGTGCTCGGATTGGTAGCCCATCGGCCGACCTTCAGTGCACCGTGGGTAGCGAGGGTGCGGGCCTCGCTTCGATCTCGGCAATCAGACGCTGGGCGATGCTGCGAAAGGCTTGGCTTTGCGGATGCTCGGGCTGCGCCACCACGATGGGGACACCGGTGTCACCGGCGGCGCGGATCTCGCGCACCAGGGGAATCTCACCCAGGAAGGGGATGTCGAACTGCCGGGCCATCGCCTCGCCACCGCCGTGGCCGAAGAGCTCGGCGCGATGACCACATCCGGTGCAGATGTGGTAGCTCATGTTCTCGATGACGCCCAGGACCGGCGCATTGACCTGCCGGAACATGGTGACGCCACGTTTCACGTCGAGCAGCGCGACGTCCTGCGGCGTGGTAACGATGACACCGCCGGTCAGCGGCACCTGCTGCGTGATGGTGAGCTGGGCGTCGCCTGTGCCGGGTGGCAGGTCGAGAACGAGATAGTCGAGGTCGCCCCAATCGACCTCGCGCAGGAACTGGGTCAGCAGCTTGTTGATCATCGGTCCGCGCCAGATCACCGGGGTGCCGTCGTCGATGAACAGCCCCAACGAGATGATCTTGATGCCGAACTTCTCGAGCGGGACGATCCGTTTGTCCTCGGTGGACTGCGGCCGTTCGCGTAGGCCCATCATCAAGCCGATGCTGGGACCGTACACATCGGCGTCCAGCAGTCCGACGCGACTGCCGAGTCCCGCCAGGGCCAAAGCCAGGTTGGCAGCAACCGTGGACTTCCCGACACCGCCCTTGCCGCTGGCGACGGCGATCACGTGGCGGACGCCCGGCACAGCCGCGGGGCCCTGTGGTTGAGGCCGGCGTTGCGGCTGCTCCGGGGGCAGGATGGTGACTTCGACCGCGGTGACGCCAGACATTTGCGTAACCACCTGGGCCACCCCGTCGCGGATCTGCTGCAGCACGTCGTCGCGGGCGGTGGTCGGCGCCAGGATGACGTTGACCCCCGTTGACCCGACCTCGATGTCTTTGACCAGTCCGAAGGACACGATGTCGCGGGCAAAACCTGGGTATTTCACCTTCTTGAGCTCGTCGAGCACCTGTTGCGGCGTAACCATCGTTCCTCCGCCCTCAAGACTGCCGGGTGTGAGAGGATACCTAGCCGGAAACCGAGCCGGAAGCGAGTGTCGCGCCGGCGCCGGTCGGGCCATACTTTGGGGGGAGACGTCCGAGCAAGTGAGCCAGGCTTTTCGCTTGACTGCATCCCCTGCGCGGGGTACAAGGTTTGCCACTAAAACGCCCGGGTTCTTGCGTAGGGGGCCGGCAGCTAGCGATGGAAGGGCGAACGCTGTGAAGCGACGTTCTCGGAGGGAGAGTGGAATGAAGCGATATGTCACCCCGTGTTGGAAGGCATCGAGCACGGTAGGCTTGCGGATTCTTCTCCTTACTTTCGTAGCGCTGCTGCTGGTGGCGCCGCGTCTGGCGGGTGCGCAGACCGTGGGCAGCAATGAGTGCTGTCAGTGCAACACCAACCCAACGACGTGTTCGGGGCCGGGTAGCCAATGCGTCTCACCGTGCCAAATCGTGCCGGATTCGAGCTGCGATATGTTCACCAGCTGCGTCGCGAACACACCCACCCCGACGGACACTCCAACGGAAACCCCGACGGAAACGTCGACCGAAACCCAAACTCCGACCGAAACGCCAACGGAAACCCCGACGATCACCCCAACGGAAACCCCGACATCCACCAACACACCGACGGAAACGCCGACGATCACGCCCGGTGCAAATGATTGTTGTCAGTGCGATGGGTCCGGTTTCCAATGTCAACGGACCACCGGCAACGTCTGTGAAGGAATGGCGTGTGCTGGCGGCGCGACGCCGTTCGTCGTGTTCAATGCCTCCTGCGACGGAACAACCGGCGAGTGCGTCCCGTTTACACCGACACCAACTCAGACACCCACCGAGACCCCGACCGATACATCGACGCCGACTGAGACGCCGACTCAGACTCCGACTGAGACACCCACCGAAACGCCGACGATCACCGACACTCCGACGGTGACCGAAACGCCGACCGAGACGCCGACACCGACTGTGACGCCGACGCCGGTACCAGTAGGGCCGACCGTCACGATGGGCGACCCCGACTCGACCACGGTCATGGGTATGGGCAGGCCGAATCTCGGACCTTGCATCGAGATTCATGACTGCGGTTCCGACGGCATCTGCGGTGAAGGCACCGACCCGGTGATCGGCGGCCCGGTCAGCACGAACGGCTCAGGCAAATTCACGGCGACGGTATCACCCGCGCTGGTTTGCAAGGAAAAGATCTACGCGGTCGATACCTGCGCCGATCCGGCGGTGATGGGCACGGTCTTCATCGTCGCGTGCCCGAGTGCCGCACCGCTGATGTCACCCAACATGATCATCGTCATGGTGGGCGTCCTTGGCCTCGTCGGCTTGCTCGGTCTGAGTCGACTGCGGCTGAACAACTAGAAGCAGTTCCGAGCCAACGAACGCAGCGAGCGAGGGCTCGTGGGGGTGACCCCACGAGCCCTCGTCGTTTCTGCGCCGCGGCGTTCGAGACGGCCAGTCAGCTGGCAGCCAAATCGGCGATGGTCACGCCAGCGCCTCCCGCACGAGCCTCGGCGCTGTGAAATGCGGTGCAATATGGTGAGGTGGCAAGGTAGTCCGCAACGGCCCGCCGCAATGCGCCGCTACCGATGCCGTGAATGATACGCACCGAAGCGTGGTGCGCCCGCGCCGCATGATCGAGAAAGGTATCAAGCCGGGCGATGGCTTCCCTCGCACGCAAGCCCAGCAGGTTGATTTCCTGCGCGGCGTCCTCCTCAACCGCAGCGAGTCGTACCGTAACCGGGCGCGATGGCTGACTCTCGACGCGACGCAACTGCGCCGTGGGCACCTCGAACCGCATGCTGCCGCGTTGGATCCACGCCCGCTCTCCCTCCACCGTCAGCAACTCGCCCCGCAAACCTCCGTCGACGACCTCGACCTGATCGCCGACTCGCGGCGGGGCCGACGGCGGGCGGTCCCCAGCCGTTTCCAGCTCGCGAGCGCTGATGGCGCTCTCCTGCTGCTGGACGAATCGAGTCAGCGCCTGCCGATCGGCATTGCCGCGCTCCAGCGCGGCGAGTATCTCCCGACCCTGCTCGCGCACGTTGCGGACAAACTGCCGCGCGGCGTGGAGCTCATCGGCCCACTGTCGGCGGCGCTTGTCACGCAGCTCGTCGCGGAGACGCGTCGCTTCGCGTTCGGCGTCGGCGGCGCCGCGGCTGCGAGCCTCGGCTTCGGCAAGACGCTCCTCGTAGCCGCGGCGCGCCGCTTCGAGACGCGCCAGTGCCTCGCCGAGGGCCTTCTGCTGCTCGGTACGCGCCGCCGCGGCGACCGTGAGCACTTCCTCGGGCAACCCAAGACGTTGCGCGATCGGCAAGGCCAGGCTCTCGCCGACCGAGTGATAGACCAGCCGGTAGCGCGGCGCGAGTTGGTCGAGATCGAAATCGACCGCCGCGGCGACGCACGTGTCGTGTGTGAGGGCGAAGACTTTGACCGGCGTGTAGTGCGTGCTGAGTACGACGCGCGCCCCCGTTGCCTCGAGCCGCTGGATCATCCCAATGCCGAGCGCCGCACCGTCGTCCGGATCCGTGCCGACGCCCGGCTCGTCGAGGAGCACGAGCGCCGGCGACACAGCATGAGCGAGAATCTCGGTGAGGTTGGCGACGTGCGCGGAAAAGGTCGAGAGGTTGCGCTCGATGCTCTGTTCGTCACCCACGTCGGCGTAGATGCTCCGGAAACACGGGATACCACTGCCTTCCGCCACCGGAATGGGGAGGCCGCTCTGCGTCATCAACGCCAGCAGGCCGAGCGTCTTCAACGCCACCGTCTTGCCGCCCGTGTTCGGGCCGCTGATCACCAGCACGCGCTTACCCTCCGGGAGGTGGAGGTCGATCGGCGTCACGGCACGCCCGGCAAACAGGAGGATCGGGTGGCGCGCCGCGCTGAGCAGGACGGCGTCATCGTCGAGCCGCGGCTGCGTACAGCGATAGCGTTGCGTGAAGCGCGCCCGGGCGACCAGAACGTCGATCTCGACCAACGCCCCGAAGGTCGAGCCGATCTCGTCGCGCACCGCGCGTACCAGCCCGGTGAGGTCGCCCAGGATGCGGCGGACGATCGCCTCCTCCTCCTTGGCAGCCATCAGCATCCGATTGTTGAGCTCGACGGCAAACAGCGGCTCGATGAACATGGTCTCACCCGACACCGAGCGGTCTTGCACCACGCCGTCGAACTGGGAGGCAGCCGCCGTCTTGATCGGGACGACGAAGCGATTGTTGCGCACGGTGACGTAGCGATCGGCAATGAGGTCAGCCATGGCCGGGCGCGCCAGCAGGTCGTCGAGACGGCGGGTGAGCTTGTCACGCAGCTGGCGGATCGTGCGGCGCACCTCGGCGAGCTCGTCGCTGGCGTCGTCGGTTACCGCGCCCTGTTCGTCGAGCGCCCGGGTGAGCGCCGCGAGGAGCGCCGCCTGCGGCACGAGGCGATCAGGCAGATCAGCCAACGCCGGGGACGCCGGCGCGTGCTTCTTCAAGAAGGCCCGCGTCGCCTGCGCGACCGTCAGCACGCTGCGCACGCCGACCAGCGACGGGCCATCGAGGACGGCACCGTCCGGGGCCGCCGTGCGCAGCTCCGGCCGGATGTCGGGAAACTCGTCGAGCGGCAGATTCCCGTGCTCTTCGATCAATCGGAAGCACTGCCACGCCGCCTCCAGAGAACGGGCGACGGTGTCACGGTCGATCGCCGGCGTGAGGTCGCGGCACGCCGCTTTGCCGGATGGAGAGGCGGCAAAGTCCGCCAGCCGGGTGCGGACCGCGTCAAACTCGAGCGCGCTGAGATCGCGGGGTCTCACGGTGTGTCAGTCGCGCCGGCGCCGGCGGCTTGGGACGAGCGACTCAGCGCTTGCGCATCCCCGTCCGGGCTCGCAGCCGCGCCGCGGCATCGGCAAAGGAGGTGACACGCGTGCCCGCTACCGTCGCCTCGTCCGCGATGCGTTCGTGCGGCGCCGCTCCCCGCGCGCTGACCGGGCGCCCCGGGCGCCGCAGGATGAGGCGCGCTTCCGCCACGGAAATCGGCCGCCCGAAGAGCGCCACGGTGCGATCGCCGTCCGGATAGTTGTTCGCCCACGTCGTGAACTCCTCCGCAGACGGGTCATGGCCGACCGCGACGGCGCAGCGGCGCACCACGAAGCCGAGCATCATCTTGGGGAGCGGTGGCGTTCCGGAGGACATAGAGCTGGCTTCATGCCGCAAAGCGGTGCGTGGCGTCAAGCCGCGCGCCCGGCGCGCTCCGCGATCAGCCGGTCGAGCTCCTCGCGCAACCGAGGCAACACCCGTTGATAGCTGAAGCTGCCGATCTTCACGTCCTTCTTCTTCAAGGTGACGGTCGACGGCCCGCACCACAGGCCCAGGTCGGCGTCGTCCGTCTCGCCCGGGCCGTTCACGCGGCAACCCATGACGGCAATGGTGATCCGATGTGCTTGCGCGTATCGGGTCAGCTCGCGCACCTGCGCCGCGAGCTCGACGAAGCTTTCATTCTCGACGCGCGAGCAACTCGGACAGGAGATGATGTTGAGACCGCGGCCGAAGTCCGGCACCGAAATGAACCGCCCGTGCTCCACGTCGTCGAGGATCTGATGGCCGACGTCGACCTCCTCGTGCTTGCGGTCGTTCGGCAGCGTGAGCGAGACGCGGATGGTATCGCCGACACCCTGCGCCAGCAGCTTCTCGAAGGCGAGACGACTCTTGATGATCCCTTCCGGCGGCATGCCGGCTTCGGTGACACCGAGGTGCAGCGGCACGTCGGGTCGTAGCACGGCAAAGCGGGTGTTGGCGGCGACGACCTTCTGGGGATCGGAATCCTTCAAGGACACTACGAAGCGGTCGAAGCCCTGCTCCTCCATCAGCTCGCAGTGGTACAGCGCCGACTGCACGATGGCCTCGAGCTGATCGCCCGGGTAGCGCGCGAGAAACTCCGGCGCCACCGAGCCGCAGTTGACGCCGATGCGGATGGCGCAGTCGGTGTCGCGCGCCACGGTGACCAGCCACGCCACTTTGTCGGCGATCGACTTGTCGCGTTCGACGTGATGCAGGTGACCCGGGTTGTAGCGAATCTTGTCGACGTGGGGTCCCACCTTGCCCGCCAGCCTATAGTTCTCCTGCAGATCGACGGCGAGCACCGCGTCGGTCTGGCGGCGAATCTCCGTGAGCGCCTCGACGTCCTTGTCGTTGTCGACGGCGATGCGAATCACCGCGGCGCCGGCACGCTGCAGCTGCCGAGTTTGCGCCACGGTCGCGTCGATGTCGCGCGTCTTGGTGGCGCACATGCTCTGCACGGCGATCGGGGCCCCGGCGCCGACCTGCACGGTGCCGATCCGCACGGCGCGCGTCGGCTGTCGCTTTGGGCTCTCACGCATGATCAACTCGTGATGCTCGCAAGCTAGCGAATGGTCTGGATGGACTCAAGCTCGGCGAATTGACGCGCCTGATGCGAGGGCATAGCGTATCGGGAGAGGAGACCATCATGGCGGACCAGGTGCATCACTACGAGACCACCGTCGAGTGGACCGACAATTGGCGCGGTGTGCTGACGGCGCCACCGCGGGCCGCGATTGCGACCGGTGCGCCGCCCGAGTTCAGCGGCACCGCTGACGTGTGGTCGCCCGAGCATCTGTGCGTGGCGGCGGTCAACGCCTGCGTCATGCTCACCTTCGCCACCATCGCCACCAACTCCAAGGTCGCTTTCCGTTCCTACGTGTCGACCGCAACCGGCACATTGGAGAAACCCGAAGGTCGTGGGCTCGAGATCACCCGCGTGATCGTGAAGCCGCGCATCACGGTGGCACCGGACGTCGATCGGGCCAAGCTGGAGCGCATCGTCCAGATGGCCGAGAAGCGGTGCTTCGTCTCGAACTCGCTCAAGGGCCAGGTGCGCATCGAGCCCGAGATCATCGTCGAATGACGTTGGCGGCGGGCCACGCGGCGTGCCCACCGCGGTGAGCGTTGCTTCGCACGAAACAATCGGCACAATGCAGCGACGATGCACGTCGGGGCGACGCCGCCGCACAGCGGCCAACGTTTCGTGCGCGCCGCGGGGGTGGCGCTGCCGCTGTTCTCCCTGCGGGGCGCCGATGATCTCGGCACCGGCAGCATCCTCGACCTGATTCCGTTCATCGATTGGCTCGACCGCTGGGATCAGCGCGTCGTGCAACTGTTGCCGCTGAACGAAGCCGGCCCCGTCGAGGCCAGCCCGTATACCACCCTCAGCGCCTTCGCCATCGATCCGACGTTCATCACGACGTCGCAGGTCGCGGACGTGGCGGGCAGCACCGCGGCGCAGCGCTGGCTGCGCGCCCCGCAGGTGCGACGCAAGCTGCGGACCCTGCGTGACGCGCCGCGGCGCGATCGTCCCCGCGTATATGCCTTCAAGCTGCGATTGCTCGAGTTCGGTTTCGCAGAGTTCGAGGCCGCGACAAGCAGAAGCGCGCGTGCCCGGCGCTTCGAGGCATTCTGCGAGCGCAATGCCCGGTGGTTGAATGACTACGCGTTGTTCCGCGCCGTGAAGGAACGGCGACGCTGGGCGAGCTGGGAAACGTGGCCCGAGGAGCTGCGGCGCCGCGACGCGGCGACCCTGGCGCAGACGGCGGCCGCGCTGCGCTCACGCATACGCTTCGCGCAGTACCTGCAATGGATCGCCGCCGAACAATGGGAGACGGTGCGCGCCCACGCGCGGCAACGGCAGGTGCTCCTGAAGGGCGACTTGCCGTTCGTCTGCGGACCCGATAGCGCCGACGTCTGGGCGCATCAGGAGCTCTTCGACCTCAACAGCTCCGCCGGCGCGCCGCCCGATGCCTTCAGTGCGACCGGACAGAAGTGGGGCCTGCCGCTGTACAACTGGACGGCGATGCGCGAGGCCGGCTACGCGTGGTGGCGACAACGCGCCCGCCAGGCGCGTGAGCTGTACGACGTCTTCCGCATCGATCACGTCATCGGTCTCTACCGCACGTTCGCGATCCCGGTGCAAAAGGGTGGCATCTCGGGATTTACGCCGCACGATGAGCACACGCAGTGGGAGCAAGGCCGCGCGCTGCTGGGTGCCGTACTGGAAGAAGCCGACGGCGACGCGGCGGTCATCGCCGAGGACCTCGGAACCGTCCCCGACTGGGTGCGCGACTCGCTCACCCAGCTCGACATCCCGGGGTACAAGGTGCTGCGCTGGGAGAAGCAGCACGACGGATACATCGACCCGCGCACCTACCCGCCGCTGTCGGTGGCCACCACGGGCACGCATGATACCGACACACTGGCGGCGTGGTGGGAAGACCTGGACATGGACGAACGCCAAACCATCGTGCGCTCGCTCGACCTCGCCGCTGCGGGGCTGCAGGCGCCCGACACCGCGACGCCGTGGTCCGTCGAGCTGCATCTGGCGCTCCTGCGTCGGCTCTATGAATCCGGCTCGGTGCTGACGATTCTGCCGATCCAGGATCTCTTCGGGTGGACCGAGCGGATCAACACTCCAGCGACGGTCGACGAAAGCAACTGGACCTACCGCTTGCCCGTGCCAACGCACGGGCTCGATGACGACGCCACGATTCGGTCGCGCATGGAAGCGCTGCGCGACCTCATCGACCAAACCGGCCGCAACACGCCCTGAGGCGCGGGCTCGTTCAAAGTTCCTCCGGCCAGCTGGCCACGACGTCATCGCCGCGGATGCTGAGCGGCACGGCGGTCAGGTACTTCCCGAAGGGTGGGCCGGAGACACATTCACCGGTGGCCGGCTCGTAGCAGGCGCCGTGCGTGGCGCAGAGGATGAATTGTTGGTCCTCGGTCATGAACTGGTTGTCGATCCAGTCCATGGTCATGGGCACGTGGCAGCAACGGTTGACGTACGCGTAGAGCGTGCCGCCATGATTGACGACGAAGCATTCCTCCTCGCGGTCGGCGCGCCGCAGGACGAACTTCTTCGTCCGCCCCGGCTGCAGTTCGCCGACGTGGCCGACAAGGACGGTGTCGCTCGTGTCGGATGGCATCGTGGGAACGCTACCACAGCCGCGGAGGCGGCGGGAGCGCGGCTCAGCGACCGGCGCTGGCGGTTTCGATGCGGGCGATGGCCCAGCGGCGGCCGGCGTCGGCCGCGGCGTAGGCGTCGTCGAGCGGCGACAAGTCCTTGAGCTGGGCTTCCGCCGCGTGCAGATCGTTTTGCGCCGTCGCGGTGTTGATGTCCTCGGCGAACATCGCGTCGTCGGCGAGCACGGTCATCACGTTGTTCTCCACCTCGGCGAAGCCGCCGCGGATCGCCACCCGGTGCGTGCCGCTGGCGCCGCGGTAGCTCAGCGTGCCGATCTCCAGCGAGGTGAGAAAGGTGATGTGGTCCGGCAAGACGCCGAACTCACCGACCGTGCCCGGTGCGGTGACCTCGCGCACCTGCTCTTCGAGGAGCAAGCGGCGCGGGGTTACAACGCGCAGATCAAACGCATCATGCATGGCTCGTGGCTCGTGAAGCGTGCTCGGCGCTACGCGGCGAGCTTCTTCGCCTTCTCCAACGCATCCTCGATCGTGCCGACCATGTAGAAGGCTTGCTCGGGGATGTTGTCGTGCTTGCCGTCGATGATCTCTTTGAAGCCGCGGATGGTTTCCGGCAGCTTCACGTACGCCCCCTTCGTGTTGGTGAAGGCTTCGGCGACGTTCATCGGCTGCGATAGGAACTTCTGCACCTTGCGGGCCCGCGACACGATCAGCTTGTCCTCTTCGGAGAGCTCGTCCATCCCGAGGATGGCGATGATGTCCTGCAGGTCCTTGTAGCGCTGCAGCACCTCCTGGACCTGGCGCGCCACGTTGTAGTGCTCCTCGCCGACGATGTTGGGATCGAGAATGCGCGAGGTGGAGTCGAGCGGATCGACGGCGGGGTAGATGCCGATTTCGGTCAGCGGCCGCGACAGCACGGTGGTGGCGTCGAGATGGGCGAACGTCGTTGCCGGTGCCGGGTCGGTGAGGTCGTCGGCGGGCACGTAGATCGCCTGCACCGACGTGATGGAGCCCTTCTTGGTCGTTGTGATGCGCTCCTGCAACTCCCCGAGGTCGGTCGACAGCGTCGGCTGGTAGCCGACGGCTGACGGCATGCGGCCGAGCAAGGCCGACACTTCCGAGTTGGCTTGCGTGAAGCGGAAGATGTTGTCGAGGAAGAGCAGGACGTCCTTCCCTTCTTCGTCGCGGAAGTACTCCGCCGCGGTGACCGCGGTGAGACCGACGCGGGCACGCGCGCCGGGCGTCTCGTTCATCTGGCCGTAGACCAGCGCGGTCTTCGAGATGACGCCGGACTCGCGCATCTCCAGCCACAGGTCGTTACCCTCGCGCGTGCGCTCGCCGACGCCGCCGAACACCGAGTAGCCGCCGTGGTGCGTGGCGATGTTGTGGATGAGCTCCAGGATGAAGACCGTCTTGCCGACGCCGGCGCCGCCGAAGAGGCCGATCTTGCCGCCGCGCGAGTACGGCGTGAGCAGATCGACGACCTTGATGCCGGTTTCGAAGGCTTGTACCTCGGTGGCTTGATCGACGAACGGCGGCGGCTCGCGGTGAATCGGATAGTGCGCCATCGCTTCGACCGGACCCGCTTCGTCGACAGGGTCGCCGATCACGTTGATGATGCGGCCGAGCGTCTGCGGGCCCACCGGCACCTTGATGAAATCACCGGTGTCCTGCACGTCCATGCCGCGCACCAAGCCTTCGGTGGAGTCCATGGCGATGCAGCGCACGGTGCGCTCGCCCAGATGCTGCGCCACCTCGACGACGAGGTTCCACGCCTGGCTGCTGATCGCCGGGTTGGAGATGCGCAAGGCGTTGTAGATCGGTGGCAGCGTGCCGTCGGCGAACTCGACGTCGACGACCGGACCGATGACCTGTATGACCTTTCCCATGCTCATAGTTGAATGCCTCTGTGTGCGTCGTTTTCTGGCTGCTATCCCTTGAGCGCCTCGGCACCGCCGACGATCTCCATCAGCTCCTTGGTGATCGTCGCCTGGCGGGCGCGGTTCATGGCGAGCGTCAGGCTCTCGATCATGTCCGAGGCGTTGCTCGTGGCGCTCTCCATGGCGGTCATGCGGGCGCCATGCTCGCTGGCGGTGGCCTCGAGGAAGGCGCGGTGGATGAGGACGGTGACGTACTGCCGCAGCAGGCGATCCAACAGATCGGCGGCATTCGGCTCGTATAGATAGTCGATGGCGTCGCCGCCGGTGGCCTTCTCCGGCGTGATCGGCAGGAGCTTTTCGACGGTGGGCACCTGCACCAAGGCGGAGCGGAACCGGCTGTAGATGAGGTACACGCCGTCGGTCGTGCCCTCGGCGAACTCGCGCGCCAGCTGTTCGGCGAGGCTGCGCGCCAGGGCGTCGCCCGGGCCGCCGAACAGGTTGATGTGCTTGTCGGCGATGTGGACGCCGCGCTTCTTGAAGTAATCGAAGCCGCGCCGGCCGACGATGGTCAGGCGCACGTGCTCGCGTCCGCGCTCCTGGATGAGCGCTTCCGCCTTGCGGATGAGGTTGCCGTTGTACCCGCCGCACAAGCCGCGGTCGGCGGTGACCAGCAAGGCATGGATCGAGCGTTCCTCACGCGTCTGCAGCAGCGGATGGCTGCTGTCGGCGACGCGCGCCGCCACGTTGTGCAGCAGCGCGGTGAGCTTCTCGGCGTACGGGCGCGCCGCGGTCGCGGCCTCCTGCGCGCGCCGCAGCTTGGCAGCGGAGACCATCTTCATCGCCTTGGTGATCTTCTGCGTGCTCTTCACCGAGGAGATGCGCTTGCGGATGATCTTCAGGCTGGCCATGGTGACGAATCCGTCCGAGTGTCAATAACTATCAGGCAGTGAAGGTATCCTTGAACTCGTTGAGTACCTTGTCGACCTTCGGCTTCACGGTGTCGTCGAGCTGCTTCTTCGCGCGGATGTCCTCGAGAAGATCGGGATGGCGGTTGTCGACAAACCGGAACAGCTCGGCTTCGTACTTCCGCACGGCGCTCTCGGGGAGGTGATCGACGAAGCCGTTGGTCGCGGCGTAGATGATCAGCACCTGCTTCTCGACCGGCAGCGGCTCGTACTGGCCTTGTTTGAGCACTTCGACGAGACGGCTGCCGCGCGCCAGCTGCTTCTGGGTGGCGGCGTCGAGGTCGGAGCCGAACTGCGCGAAGGCGGCCATCTCGCGGTACTGCGCCAGCTCGATGCGCAACGATCCCGCCACCTGCTTCATTGCCTTGATCTGCGCCGAGCCGCCGACGCGCGACACCGAGATGCCGACGTTCACCGCCGGGCGCACGCCCGAGTAGAAGAGGTCGGTTTCGAGGAAGATCTGGCCGTCGGTGATCGAGATGACGTTGGTGGGAATGTACGCCGACACGTCGCCGGCCTGCGTTTCGATGATCGGCAGGGCGGTGAGCGAGCCGCCGCCGCGATCGGCGCTCATCTTGGCGGCGCGCTCCAGCAAGCGGGAGTGCAGGTAGAAGACGTCGCCGGGGTACGCTTCGCGGCCGGGCGGCCGGCGCAACAGCAGCGACAGCTGGCGGTAGGCGACGGCCTGCTTCGACAGATCGTCGTACACCACCAGCGCGTGGCGGCCGTTGTCGCGGAAATACTCGCCGATGGTGCAGCCGGTGTATGCGGCGATGAACTGCAAGGGCGCCGCGTCGGAGGCGGTGGCGGCGACGACGATGGTGTAGTCCATGGCGCCGTGACGCGCCAGCCGCTCGACCACCTGCGCCACGGTGGAGCGCTTCTGACCGATGGCGACGTAGATGCAGACGACGTCGCCGCCGCGTTGATTGATGATGGTGTCGATGGCCACGGCGGTCTTGCCGGTCTGGCGGTCGCCGATGATCAGCTCGCGTTGGCCGCGGCCGATGGGAATCATCGCGTCGATGGCCTTGATGCCGGTTTGCAGCGGCTCCTTCACCGGTTGGCGATCGACGATCCCGGGCGCTTTGAGCTCGATGCGGCGGCTCTCGCCGGAATCGATGGGGCCTTTACCGTCGATGGGTTGACCGAGCCCGTCGACGACGCGACCGAGGAGTGCGTCGCCGACCGGCACCTCGGCGATGCGGCCGGTGCGCCGGACTTCATCACCTTCCTTGATCAGATGGGCTTCGCCGAAGATGGCGGCGCCGACGTTGTCCTCCTCGAGATTGAGCACCAAGCCGAAGATGTTGTGCGGGAACTCCAGCAGCTCGCCGGCGGCCGCTTTGTCGAGACCGTAGATGCGCGCGATGCCGTCGCCACAGGACAGCACGCGGCCGGTTTCGCGCACCTCGATCTGGCGGCCGTAGTCGGCAATCTGGCGCTTGATGACGTCGCTGATCTCAGCTGGGCGAATATCCATTTCTGCGTGTTCCTCCTACAGCGAAGCGGTTCCGGTGAGTTCCTTGGCGAGGCGATCGAGCTGCGTGCGGACGCTGCCGTCGTAGACTTTGCCCTCGGCTTCCACCACGACGCCGCCGAGCAAGCTGGAATCGATGACGATGGTGGGGATGACCTGTTTGCCGGTGATCTTGGCGAACGTGGCGAGCAGCTCCGCTTGCTGCTCGGCGACGAGCGCCGTGGCGCTACGGATGCTGATCCGCACCCGTCCCATGGCCTGGTCGAGGAGTTCCTCGAAGCGCTGGTGAATTGCGGGAAGGTCGGCGAGCCGTTGGTGGTCGGCCAACAATTGCACGAAGCGCGTCATCAGGTCCGACAGCGTCAGCTCCCGGGCTATGGTTGCTGCCAACTCTTGCCGCTGTGGTGTCGACAGCAGGGGGCTGCGCAGCACCGGCGCGACCGACGGGTCGAGCGCCACGGCGGCGACGCGTGCAGTGGCGGTCGCGGTCGGCTCCAGCGCGCCGCCCTCCTGGGCGAGGGCGAACAGCGCCTTGGCATAGCGACGCGCCACCGCGCTCATGCCTGCACCTGCTTGAGGAACTCACCGACGGCGCGTTGCTGATCGGCTGGCGACCACTGTTGGCGCGTCGTCTCCTCCGCGACCTGCACGGCCTGGCGCACCAGCTCGGCGCGCAGCTGGGCCTGGGTGCGGCGCACCTCATAGGCGGCAGCCCGTTCGGCGTCACGCCGAATGGTCTCCGCCGCCTTGCGAGCCGCCTCCAGGATGCGCTCGCGTTCGCGTTCGGCGTCGCGGCGGGCTTGCGCGCGCACGGTTTCGGCGGTTCGCGCCATTTCGGCCAGCCGGGCATCCCACTCGGCGCGCAGCTTCTCCGCCTCGGCCTTGGCGGCTGCGGCGGCCTCGAGTGCGTGCACTACCCGGGCCCGTCGGTCGCGCACCCAGGTGCGCACAGCGGGCATGACGAAGCGCGCCAGGATGTACAGGAAGATGAGCAGGTTGATGGTAGAGAAGAACAGCATCATGCCCGGACCGCCGCCCTCGTGCGGCGTCTCTTCACTCGCCATCGCGACGGCGGCGGCGAGCGTGCTGAGCACAGTGAACAGAGCGATGCCGCGGCGGTTCATGCGAGTGGTCTCCCGATCACGCGTTCCACCATGCGCGTCGCCAGGTCGCGCGCCTCGACTGCCAGGACGGGACGGGCGGCATCGGCTTGGCGTGACAAGCTCTCGCGCAGCTGGGTCAGCTGTGTGCCGGCTTGCTCGCGTGCGGCGGTGAGGATCTGTTGTTCTTCGGCGTGGGTGGAGGCGCGCTCGCCTTGGGCCTCGGCGGACGCCGCCTGCCGCGCTTCGTGGAGCCGGCGATCATACTCCGCCGCAGCGGTCTCGGCGCTCGCCCGCATCGCCGCCGCCTCGCTTGCGGCGCCGCGGGTGCGTGATTCGCGCTCTTCGAGGACATGTAGGACCGGATCGAAGAGCAGACGCTTCAGGCCAACCCACAGGACCAGAAACGAAATGATCTGGATGACGAATGATATATCCGGCGGAAAGGTCAGCATGGTGTCGTAAACAAACAACCGCGACACACAACCCCCGCCGACGCCGAGGCGCGGTGAGTGCGTATGTCGCGGCTACCGTAAGAACTGATGGAGAAGCGGCGGCGCTGCGGCTCGGGAGCGGCTACTTCACCGCTTCCGAAGGCATGCGAACGGTGCCTGTATTGCTCCGTTCCTCCTTTGGAAAGAGGGCGACCTTTCTGTCCGACTTCTCAGCTCTGCTATCAGCGGTACCGCCCATCGAACAGTGGCCCTCGAAGAAGACCCCTTCGTGTATCACCAAGCTCGGCGTGCTGATGTTGCCCACCAACTTGCCGGGCGCACGGAGCTCGACCTGCTTACGGGCGATGATGTCTCCCGTAACCTTCCCCTTCACCACAACGGTGTCGGCGTTGATTTGCGCATCGATCACGGCGCTTTCGCCGACGATGACGGCTTGCTGCGCTTGGATCTCACCTTCGACGCAGCCTTCGATCTTGACGCTGCCTTCGAAGGTCAGTTTCCCGACGACGCGACTGCCTTTGCCTAAGTTGGCTTGCACCGTCGTCTCATCGGTCGGCTGCGGAGCGGGGCGTGTCGGTGGGTTCATCATGGTCGGTCCTGTCCCTTCAGGCCGCTGCATCTTGTCGTCCTTGCCGAATAGAGCCATGCTGGTCCCCCATCATTGGTGGATTTGAGGCGCGGCGCTTATAACATCGCCTGTCGCCCTTGTCAAAACTTCTAGGCCGTTCGTAGGTCGGTAAGGCGATCGAGCAGTCCATTCAATCCGTCGAGCGAGTAGTACTCGATTTCGATCTTGCCTGACCCGTTGCGTCGAGGCAGCACTCGCACCTTGGTACCAAGGGCTTCCGTCAGTCGCTGCTCGGCGGCGCGCTGCTCGATGTCGGCGAGTGGACGCGCGTGCCGTTTCGCCAGTTGCTCGGCCTGACGCACCGTCAGCCGTCGCGACACGATCTCACGCGCCAGAGCAAGTTTCGCCTTATGTTCGTCAAGCCCGAGGAGCGTCCGGGCATGGCCTGCCGACAGGGTGCCGTGTTCGATCTCGGCTTTGATTTCATCCGGGAGTTGCAACAGCCGCAGGGTGTTGGCGATGGTCGATCGATCCTTGGCCACACGGGTGGCAATCTCCTCCTGGGTCAATCGGAACTCCTGCATCAGTTGCCGGTACGCCCTGGCTTCCTCGAGCGGATTCAGGTTTTCGCGCTGAATGTTCTCGATCAGGGCAAGCTCCAGCATCTCGCCATCGTCTGCCTCTCGGATGTTGATGGGGACTTCCTTGAGCCCGAGGCGTTGGGCGGCGCGTAAACGGCGCTCCCCCGCGATCAGTTCGTAGCCGCTTCCGACCCGGCGCACGAGCAGCGGTTGGAGTATGCCCTTTTGTTTGATCGATTCGGCGAGTTCGTCGATGGCCGCGTCAACGAACCGTTGCCGCGGCTGATGGGGATTCGGTTGGATCGCGGCCAACGGCACGACGGTTTCGACCGTCTTCTCTTCTGCCGGGGCGACACTGGGAATCAACGCGCCGAGCCCGCGGCCCAACGCTCTGCGCCTTGCACTTGTCTCGATCATCTCACCCTCCTCCCACCTCCGTGCCGTGCTCGAGTGCAGCCTCACCACGGTCTCGTCTTCCGTCCAAGATCTCACGGGCCAGTGCCTGATAGGCTTCGGCGCCTCGCGAGCTGGGGTCGTAGACCACCGCGGGCAAGCCATGGCTGGGCGACTCGCTCAGCCGCACGTTGCGCGGAATGATCGTACGGAACACCTCGCGCGAGAAGTGACGCCGCACTTCATCGACGACCTGGTGGCACAGACTGTTGCGGGTATCGAACATCGTCAACAGCAGGCCTTCGATCGCCAAGCTCGGGTTCAAACGTTGCCGAATGAGATCCACCGTCTCGAGAAGAGCACTCAGCCCCTCGAGCGCGTAGTATTCGCACTGCAGCGGGACCAGCACTGAATCGGCGGCGGAAAACCCGTTGATCGTCAGGAGACCCAACGAGGGTGGGCAGTCGATGACGATATACGTGAAGCTGTCGCGCACGCCGCGCAACGCTTCGGCCAGACGGTGCTCGCGCGCGATCATCGGAACCAGCTCGATCTCGGCACCGATGAGATCGCGGGTCGATGGGAGGACGCTCAGGCGCTCGACTCCTGACGTACGGATGGCGGCAGCCGCCGGCTGCTCACCCATGATGACCTCGTAGGTCGTCGGTAGGCCGTCGTTGCGCGTGACGCCGACGCCGCTACTGGCGCTCGCCTGCGGATCGATATCGATCAGCAACGTCGAGTGACCCGCCAGCGCCAACGACGCCGATAGGTTGACCGCCGTCGTCGTCTTCCCAACGCCGCCCTTTTGATTGGCTATGCAGATGATGCGCCCCACCGCCCCGTGCATCCCGAGATGGAAGACTGGTATGCGCGGTGTCTACCACACGGTTCCGATGCTGTGAAGTGTTTCACGTGAAACATCCAGTCGGTGTTCAGCGCCGACGCGCAAGCAGCAGCACGCGTTCAACGGTGCCATTCAGCTGATACCGCACCGTCTCGGTTGCGCCAAAGCCGGGGTGCACCACGGCCTCCGCCAGTGCCTTCGGCCCCTTCATCGCGATCGCCATCCCCCCAGGACGCAGTAGCGCAGCACCGATGTCGAGGAACTCTGCCAGTTGCCACACCGCCCGCGACACGACGACATCAAACTGGCCGCCGCACTGCGTGACCAACGCCTCGGCGCGGTCCTCCATCACTTCGACATTTTCGAGTCGCGCGCCGCGCACCACCTCGCGCAAGAAGTTGGCGCGCTTGCGTCGTGACTCAACCAGAACGAACTTGGCCCGCGGGCAGATGATGGCCAGCGGGACTCCGGGAAACCCAGCACCGCTGCCGAGGTCAGCCACACGAGCCCCCGCCTCGATATAGCGAGCAACTCTCAACGCATCGAGAATGTGGAAGCGAACGATGTCGACTGGCGAGGCGGCAGCGGTCAGCGAAACGCGCGCCCGCCAAATGAGTAGGGTGCCAAGGTAGGCCTCGAAGTGCCGCAACGCCTGGACCGGAATGACGATGCCGATGGCCTTCGCCTCGGCAGCCAATTCGGCGAGTGCGTGCCGCTGCTGGCCAACGGGCTCAGCAGCCCCCATGACGCTTCAGGTGAACAGACAACAGCGACAGCGCCGCCGGCGTTACCCCGGGCACCCGCGCCGCCTGACCGAGGGAGCGCGGTCGAATGCGATCGAGTCGCTCCAGTGCCTCGCGCGACAGTCCGCTCACAGTCTGGTAGTCGAGACTACCGGGTATCAGGGTGTCCTCCAATCGCTTGATCCGCTCGATCGCGTCCTGCTGGCGCTTCACGTAGCCAGCATACTTCAACGAGATCTCGACTTGGAGCACAACGTCGGCTGGCAGCGGCTCGGCGGCTTCGGCTGCGAGGCGGCCGAGTATGGCGTAGGAAACCTCCGGGCGGCGCAGGAGCTGCGCCAAACTGACGGGTTGATTGATCTCGGCGGTCCCCAAGGCAACCAGGTGCCGGTTGAGATCGGCCGACGGCGTGAGCCCGGTTCGCTCGAGACGATCGATCTCTTGGGCGACCAAATCGCACTTCCGTCGCGCCCGTTCATAGGCGTCGTCGCCGATCGCACCAACGCGGCGGGCCACTTCCGCCAGTCTCGCGTCGGCATTGTCCTCGCGGAGCAGCAAACGATACTCGGCGCGTGAGGTGAACATCCGATAGGGCTCGCCCCCAACGCCCTTAGTAACCAGATCGTCGATCAGCACCCCGATGTAGGCCTGGTCGCGGCTGAGCAGCAGCGGCTCACCACCGCGGACCTTCAACGCGGCGTTGATTCCCGCCACCAGTCCCTGCGCCGCCGCCTCTTCATAGCCCGTGGTGCCGTTAATTTGGCCGGCGTGAAAGAGACCGCTCACCAGCTTGGTTTCCAAGGATGGCTGCAGCTGCGTGGGGTCGGCGTAGTCGTACTCGATGGCGTAGCCCGGACGCATGATGGCCGCATGCTCGAGCCCAGCGATGGAATGGACCATTCGGATCTGTACGTCGAGCGGCAGGCTGGTTGAGAGCCCGTTGGGGTAGACCTCGACCGTGTCGCGGCCCTCGGGCTCGAGAAAAATTTGATGGCGTTGCTTCTCGGCGAAGCGGACGATCTTGTCTTCGATCGACGGACAATAGCGCGGACCGCGCCCCTGGATGCGGCCGCTATAGAGGGGCGAGCGGTCGAGCGCGCTGCGAATGATGTCGTGAGTGCAGGTGTTGGTGTACGTGATGTGGCAAGGTATCTGGGACCGGGCGATGCGCTCGGTGGCGAATGAGAACGGCAGCGGTGGCTCATCGCCATGCTGGACTTCGAGGCTCGCGTAGTCGATCGTCCGACCGTCCAGCCGCGGGCACGTGCCGGTCTTCAGGCGTTCGACCCGGAAGCCGAGCAGCGCCAGCTGCTCGCTGAGTCCGGTGGCGGCGAAGTCGCCGGCCCGGCCCGCCGCCATGTTCTTCTCGCCGATGTGGATCAGGCCGTTGAGGAAGGTCCCGGTTGTCAAGATGACGGTTCTCGCCTCCACCGTCTCGTCCATTTGCGTCTGCACACCGCCCACGGTGCCGTTCGCCACCACCAGGCGTTCAACGCTTGCCTGGTACAGCGTCAGGCCCGGGGTGTTCTCGAGACGTTGCTTCATGCGCTGCCGGTACAGCGCCTTGTCGGCCTGTGCCCGGGAAGCGCGGACTGCGGGTCCTTTCTTGGTGTTGAGCTGGCGGAACTGGATCCCCGTATCGTCGATCGCCTTGGCCATCTCGCCACCCAGGGCATCGATCTCCTTCACCAGGTGGCCTTTGCCGATACCGCCGATGGCGGGGTTGCACGACATCTGCCCGATGTGGTCGAGGTTCAACGTCATCATCAGCGTGTCGCAGCCCATGCGGGCGGCGGCCAATGCCGCTTCGATGCCGGCGTGACCGGCACCCACCACGATGACGTCAAAGCATCTCGAGAATGGTCCCATCGCAGCTTCCCCGTTTCACGTGAAACGTTTCACTTCCCGATGCAGAACTCGGCGAAGATCCGATCTAGCACGTCCTCCGACGTGATGGCACCCGTGATCGCACCGAGGTGATCGATCGCATCTTGGACATCGACGGCAACCAGCTCGGCCGGGCGCTCGTCGCGAATCGATCGCCGTGCGAGCTGTAGACTTGCCACCGCCTTGCGGAGGGCGTCGACGTGCCGAACCCGTACCAGGACAGGTCCGCCCGGCTCGGCTGGTGGTGCGGCAGTGAGATCAAGCACAGCGCGGCGCAGCTGATCGAGCCCGCGGCGTGCCGCGGCAGAGACCGCCACGGTGCGGCGCCCGTTGAGCACCGGCTCGGAGCCGTCGGCGGCGACGCGGTTGGGCAGGTCCATCTTGTTCAACACTACGAGGTGAGGGACGGTCGCAACTGAGTCGAGGACGAGGCGGTCCTCGTCATCGAGCGGCGCCGAGGTGTCCAGTACTGCCAGGATAAGCGCCGCTTCGCCGATCGCGGCCGCGGTGCGTTCCATGCCGATGCGCTCGACGACGTCGGCGTCCTGCGACTCCCGCAAACCGGCGGTATCCGACAACACCACCGGCACCCCGTCGAAGTCGGCGGCCTCTTCGATGACGTCACGGGTCGTCCCGGCGATCGGCGTCACGATGGCGCGCTCGTCACCGAGGAGGGCATTCAGCAAGCTCGACTTGCCGACGTTCGGCTTGCCAACGATCGCCACCCGCAGGCCATCGCGAACGATCCTCCCACGTTCATACGTCGTCAGTAGACCTTCAATATACTCTATACAGAGAGCACACGTATGAATCATCTCACGGTGATTTACAACAAAGTCCTCCTCGGAGAAATCGATCTGCGCTTCGATGAGCGACTTGAGGGTGATCAAGTCGTCGCGTAGCCGCGTGACGCTCTCCGAGAGTCGTCCGGAGAGCTGTGCCGCCGCGAGCGCGGCGCCGGCATTGGTCCGCGCCCGTATCATATCGATCACGGCCTCGGCCTGCGCCAGGTCGAGCCGGCCGTTCAGGAAGGCTCGCTTGGTGAACTCCCCGGGCTCGGCAAGGCGCGCCCCGCATCCCAATACGCGGCCCAGCACTGTCCGCAGCACCACCGGGCTCCCGTGGCAGTGCAGCTCGAGGACGTCTTCACCGGTATAGCTGCGCGGTTGGCGCATCAACACGGCCAGCCCCTGGTCGAGCGTCGTGCCGTTACCGTCGACGACGCGCCCGACGTACAAGCGGTGCGACTCCCAGCCGGACGGTGGCCTGGCACCGGTGAACACCCGCGTGGCGATATCTGTAGCCAGCCGGCCGCTCACTCGGACGATACCGACACCCGCTTGGCCGGCAGCCGTGGCAATCGCGGCAATCGTGTCGTCGGCATACATGGGAAGACCGTGCACCGACGTGCCGGCTGCTCAGGCCGGCGCGTCGCCCCGTCGCGGTCGCACCGCCCCAGCAGGGATGATGATCAGCTTGCGAAAGTATCCCTTGCCCGAGCTCTTGGTGACCAGCGCCGTGTCGTCCTGCAGCACCAGATGCACGATGCGGCGGTCGCGCGGGCTCATTGGGTTGAGGGTCACGGCCTTGCCCTTGCGCTTCGCCTGCATCCCCATGCGCCGCGCCAACTCTTCCAGCGACTCGCGGCGCCGCAGACGATATTGCTGCGAGTCGACACTGATCCGCGCGCTGCCGGCATCGTCACGCGACACGATGCGATTCACCACGTATTCGAGCGCATCGAGCATCTGTCCGCGCCGGCCGATGAGGATACCGCTGGTGTCGCCGGTCAACTCGAGCGAGATCTGATCGTCGTCCTCGCTGGCCGTCACTGTGGCCTCAACGCCCATGTGGTTGACGATGTCCTGCAGGACCTCGCGCGCATGCTGCACCGCCCGGGTGCTGCCGGCAGCCGGCGCGGCGCGCGCCGGCACCGGTTCAGGCGCCGCGATGTCGGCATCGATGGGCTTGCGCAGCGTGGCGCGAATCCGTGCTTTGCGGCTGCCAATGCCGAACAAGCCGCGCGCCGCGTTCGACAGGATCTCGACCTCGACCCGATCGCGCGTCGTACCGAGCATCCTGAGGGCACTGTCGATTGCAGCGTCGATGCTGCTGCCTTCTGCCTCGACCGAGTCCATTGTCGTTCTCAGGTTTTGCTGCGATTCATGTAGGACTGTTGCGCAATCGTCAAGAGGTTGTTCACCAGCCAGTACAGCGCCAGACCGGACGGGAAATTGACGAACATGAAGGTGAACATCAGGGGCATGATCATCATCACCCGCTGCTGTGCCGGGTCGCCCGCAGCCGGCGTCATCCACTGCTGCACGAACATGCTCACCCCCATGAGGAGGGTGAGAACCGGGATCCCCGCATGCTGCACGAAGGGCAGCTGCAACGTGCCGAGACGATCGGGCGCCGACAGGTCGTTGATCCACAACAGGAAGGGCGCATGGCGCAACTCAACGGCGTTGCCGAGCGCCGAGTAGAGGCCGATGAACACGGGAATCTGCAGCACCATCGGCAGACAGCCGCCCAGCGGATTGACCTTGTGGCGCCGGTACAGCTCCATCATTTCCTTGTTCATCTGCTCCTGATTGTCCTTGTACCGCTCGCGAATCTTGGCCATTTGCGGCTGCAGCTTCTGCATCTCGCGCATCGATTGAAAGCTCCGCTGCGTCAGCGGCAGAAACAGGATCTTGATGGCGACGGTCAGGAGAATGATGTCGAGGCCGTAGTTCCCGGTGAATCGGTGCGAGATCTTGATGCCGTGCAGCAACGGCACGGCGATGAAGCCGAACCACCCGAGGTTGACCACCCGCGACAGGTTGTGCCCCATCGTCTCCAGGGTGTCGAAGTCCTTGGGACCGATGTAGATATCGAGCTTGAGGTCGCCCCCACCCGCCGGCAGCGGCGACAACACCTTCTGCTCGACGGTGTGGTCGCGCAGCTTCAGCCACAGCCGGTGGTTGGGTGCATCCACCGGCACCATGGCCCCGAAGAAATGGCGGCCGGCGTAGCCGATCCACGCCAGTTCGCCCTGCTCCTCGGTGAGGACTTTGCCGCCCGTCAGTTTGTCGAACTGGTCCTCGGTGAGCTTGTGGCCCTGGAGGTACACAGCGCGATCGAACGCCACCTCCGACCCGGCCTGAAGGGGACCCAGGGTGACCGTCTTGGCCCACGACACCTCGAGCGAGGTGTAGGTCGGGGGATGGTTCAGAACGCTCATCGTAGCGGAGAAATCGTAGCGGTCGCCGCGGAAGGCGAAGTGCTTGCGAAGCGCCACACCGTCGCCCTGCCAGGCGAAATCGATGCTGCCCTCCTGCGCCCCGGTCAGGGTGAGGTTCGCGCCATCGATGGCATACGGCGCCCCCGCATCGCTGAGACCCTGCTCGGGTCCCCGCAGTTCGACGCCGAACGGTAGCTCTCCGCCTTGTCCCGCAACGATGATCTCCTGAAATGGGCTGTCAGGCTGGACGGCGGTGCGATACTGCTTCAACTGGAAGCTTGTCAGGCGTGCCCCGCGGCTGGTGAACGTGGCGTGGTACAGGTCGGTGTCGACCTCGACCAGTCGCTCGGAAACCGCCGGCTGAGCTGCCGGCGCGTGCGCGGCAAGCTCCGGCAGCGGTTGGTCGGCAGGCGTCGTCGGCTGGCCGGTCGGCTGCAGCGGTGCCTCGGCGGTCTGCTCTTCGGGCGGGCGTGGCGGATAGAGGCGGCGCAGGACCACCTCCTGGTAGAGCACCAGGATGACGATCGAAATGACGACGGCGATGAGCGCGCGGCGATCCATGACTTAAGCGACGGGATCCCAACCGCCCGGGTGGAAGGGATGGCAACGCAGCACCCGCCGCAGCGCCATCCAGCTACCGCGCAGCGTTCCGTGTCGGTGCAGGGCCTCGTCGGCGTACGCCGAGCAGGTGGGTGCGAAGCGGCAGCACGGCCCCAGAAAGGGCGACATGGCCGCCTGATAGAGCCATATCAGCCACCGGGCCAGGGTACTGAGGGTGCCGGCGGTCAGGTTTGGGGGCATCTTCTTCAGGGGTTCAGCGTTCGGCATCGATCCTCAAGGCACTCGCCAGCTCGCGCTTGACCTCGTCGTAGCTTGCCGTTGCGGCTTCTGGTCGGGCAATGATCAAGACATCTTGCGGAGAGCGCAGTGTTTGCTGATAGCGGCGGAAGAATTCGCGCACCAGGCGCTTGATCCGGTTGCGCACCACGGCTCCGCCGACGCGCCGACTGGCAGTGATTCCGAGGCGCGAACTGGCCGCGCGACTCGGCATGGTAATCACCACGAACCGCATGCCGGAACGTCGGCGTCCCACCCGCTGCAGCTTGACGTACTCGACGCGTTTACGGATGCGCCGCGACTTCGGTAGCCGCTGGTCGGCAGCGGGCGGGGTCAGGCCGGCTGCTTCGGGGGAATGCTGACGGTCAGCCGTTTGCGTCCCTTGGCGCGCCGCCGCTTCAATACTTGGCGGCCGGCCGCCGTGGCCATGCGTGCCCGGAAGCCGTGTGTGCGTTTGCGTCGTCGGTTGCTCGGTTGATACGTTCGCTTCATTGGTCCCCCTCGGCGATGCGGCGTACCCGACGGGGAACTGCCCCCCTGGGGTGTGCCGCGCTGGGGCCGTGCTTGTCATGCCCGCTCACCGCCGACTCGTTGTCATTCTCGGCGCAAGCGAGCATTACAAGCATACGGAACCGGTCAAGTCAATTTGCCTCACGCACTGGCGGGCGCTGCAGGCGCCTCGGCCGCCGCGCCCTTGGCCTTCGAATACTCCTTCGCGTAGTGCTCCGTACAGAGGCCGCGGCGGTCGCGCGGCTTGTGGCAGCCCTCTGCATGGCAGCTCTTGTATCGCGGCTTCGGCATCTTGCCCTTGCGCCACTGACTGTAGTGGCGCGGACAATAGCCCTTCGCCTGCACGTCCTTCTCGCAGCCGGCGGCGCTGCACGTTCCTTTGTTGCCCATGAGTCGTCGTTCCTTTCTCGCGTGAACGATCCTCCTAGCATGATGGTCCGCTTCAGAACAACCGAGCGTCGGAGGATCAGCTCCAGAACTCCGGCTTCGCCTGCCGGCTCATCAGATCACCGAGCACCTGGCGCGCCGGCTTGCCTTCGTGTAGCAGCTGGCGGGTCTGCTCCGCGATCGGCATCTCGGCGCCGACCCGGCGCGCCAGCGCGCACACCGTCAGGCTGTTGTGCACCCCTTCCGCCACCATCTTCATGCTGGCCAGGATGTCTTCGAGGCTCTCGCCGCGCCCGATCCGCAGGCCGACGGTCCGATTGCGACTCAAATCCCCTGTGCAGGTCAGCACCAGGTCGCCCACGCCCGACAAACCCGAAACCGTTTGCGGATCACCGCCCATCTTGGCCACCAACCGCGCCACCTCGGCGACTCCACGCGTGATCAGCGCCGCCCGGCTGCTGCTCCCCAGCCCCAGACCATCGCTGACGCCCGCGGCAATGGCGATGACGTTCTTCACCGCACCGCCCAGCTCCACACCCGCCAAGTCGGTGCTGCTGTAAACGCGGAACGTCGGGCCGCGAAACGCCTGCTGCACGGCGGCCGCCGTCTCCATGACCTGCGCCGCCACCGTCACCGCCGTCGGCATTCCCGCCGCCACCTCGCGCGCGAAGCTCGGCCCGGAGAGCGCCGCCACGCGCGGCGCAAACGGCGCGCCAAGGACGTCCACCAGCACCTCCGACATGCGCTGCAGCGAACCGTCCTCGATCCCCTTCGATGCGCTGACCACATACGGCAACCCGACAATGTGCGGCCGCGCCTGGGTCATGACTGCACGCATCACGTGCGACGGACTGACGGCCACCAGCAGCTCGCGGCCGGCAACCGTGGCCGCCATGTCGCTGGTGAGCGTAATCGCGTCGGGCAGCGGCACGCCAGGCAGATACACCGCGTTCTCACGCCGCTCGGCAACGGTGCGCGCCACTTCCGGGTTGTGGAACCACAGCACGACGTCGTGATCCAACTCCGCCAGGAGCTTGGCCAGGGCGGTCCCGAAGCTGCCGCCGCCGATGACGCCGATCCGCATCGAACCCTCGCTCCGCGACTTGTCACAATCACCGGACCGGCGCAAGAAGTCGCGCGGCGAGTGTCTTCCCGAAGCGCTTCGCACGCGATACGCTCCGAAAATGGTTCCGCGGGCACTGACGATCGCCGGCTCCGATTCGGGTGGCGGTGCCGGCATCCAGGCCGACCTGAAGACCTTCACCGTGTTCGGTGTCTTCGGCATGAGCGCGATCACCGCGCTGACGGCGCAGAACACCACCGGCGTGCATGGCATACAGGTGGTGCCGGCGCCGTTCGTGCGGGCGCAGATTGATGCGGTGCTCTCAGACATCGGCGTCGATGCGGTGAAGACCGGCATGCTGGCGACCACCGAGGTCATCGTCGCCGTCGCCGCCGCCTTGCGTGACTATGGCACCCCGCGGCTAGTGCTCGATCCGGTGATGGTCGCGCAGAGCGGCGCAACGCTGCTCGCCGGCGATGCCCGCGGGGCGCTGCTCGACGAGCTCCTGCCGCTGGCGACCGTGGCCACACCGAACATTCCCGAGGCAGAGGCGCTGACCGGGCGCGCCATCACCTCGGTCGCCGACATGCGCGATGCCGCCCGCGCGCTGATCGACCGCGGCGCCCCAGCCTGCCTCGTGAAGGGCGGGCACCTCCCCGGCGTCAATGCCGTCGATGTCTTCGCCGACGGGACGGCCGTACACGAGCTCGCCGCCCCGCGTCTCGCGACGCCGCACACCCATGGCACCGGCTGCCAGATGTCCGCCGCCATCGCCGCCAACCTCGCCCGCGGCCTGCCGCTGCTCGATGCCGTCACCATCGCCAAGCGCTTCATTACCGTCGCCGTCCGCCACGGCTTGGCCATCGGTCACGGCCCCGGACCGGCAAATCCGCTGGCGTGGCTGAAGGAACGCCCATAGCGCGCTGACCTCAGTCCCCGGTTGTCTGTCGTCCCTGGTCTGTTGTCTGTCCTCTGCGGTCTGTGCTCTGTTGTGGGCATGACCATCCACTTCGGCGCGACGCTACCGCAGATCAAACGGACGTGGGCGGAGACGCGGGCGACGGCCCTCGAGCTCGAGGCCCTGGGATTCGACTCGGTGTGGGTCAACGATCACCTGTACGGCATCCCCGGGCCGCAGTTGCCCATCTTCGAAGCCTGGACGACGCTGTCGGCCGTCGGCGCGATCACCGCACGCGTCCAGCTCGGCACCCTCGTGTCGCCGGTCGGTTTTCGCAACCCGGCGCTGCTTGCCAAGATTGCCGCCACGCTCGACAACATCACCGGCGGTCGGGTGATCGTCGGCCTCGGCAGCGGGTGGTTCGAAATGGAATTCAGCGGCTACGGCTTCGACTTCCCGCCGCTGCGGGAACGGCTGCAGCAGCTCGATGAAGCGGCGACCGTGATGAAGCAGCTATGGACCGAGCCGCAACCGAGCTTCGCCGGGAAGCACTTTCACACCAGCAGCGTGTTCTGCGAGCCCAAGCCGGTGCAGCAACCGCATCCGCCCATCCTTATCGGCGGCGGCGGCGAGCAGGTCCTGCTGCGCCTTGCGGCGCGTCACGCGGACATCTGGAACAACCTGGCGGTCAATCAGGAACAGCTCGCGCACAAGGTGGCGGTGTTGCGCCGCCACTGCGCCGCCATCGGACGCGACCCGGCCTCAATCCAAGTATCGCAGCAAACGATGGTCATCATCGGCAAGGACGGCGCAGAAGCGCAGGCGCGGATCGAGAAGGCGCGCGCGGTCTATGGCGGTCACCTCGGCGCCGGCATCGCCGGCACGCCGCAAGACTGCATCGACAAGATCCGCGCGTACGTCGATGCCGGCTGCACGATGTTCATCATCGAGTTCTTCGGCCGCGACACCCGCGAGCCCGCCCGCTTGTTCGCCGAGACCGTCATCCCGGCGTTGCGGTCCTAGCGGAGCACCGCGAAGAACGCGGTGATGCGCGCCGCGTTGGCGCCGATGTCTCCCTTCCCGTCGCGCGACTTCGAGCGCATCTGCACCAAGCTCCCGCTATCCTGCGGGCGGACCTCGATGACGAAGTCGTCCTGGAAGCGGAACACCCGAGTCGTATCGACGCCTTCGATGGCGCGCGCCGCGGGATCGGCGCGGGTGATCTCCCAGGTCGGCATCTGACGCGCCGCCGCCACGACGCGCTTGAACGCCTCGTCCGGCGCCGCGTTCAGCTGCAGCGGGCCGAGGTCCGGGTATCCCTGGCGTTGCTGATCCGTGAACGTGGCTCCGGGATAGCTCATGTCGCGCCCGTGGTTGGCTGCGAGCGCCCCCGCCTTCACGAACTGCGGCGGCGTCGCGGTGTCTGTTGTGATGTCGTTGATGCGAGGATACTTCCTACCGGGGGACGCGATCATCACGAACGCAATCAAGATGAGCCCACCGAGGGCCAGGCCCATGCCGGCGCCGCCGGCGCCGCGCAATCGGGCAACCACCGCGACCACCAAGGCGACCGCTCCCAGCAGGCCGCCGAGATCGAACACCAGAAATCCCACCATGGCCGGGACGACGCGGAAATGCGCCAGGAGCGGGCCGACGACGAACGCCACGATCCCCGCCATGCCCAAACGAGACGCCCACATGTCGCACCTCCTTGCTGGTTGGGTCCGATCACAAGAACACCGCTGCGCTGCAAGAAGTTTCCGTCTCCGCCTATACCGCCGCCGGAGACCCTGTCAAACGGCACCGGCAATCCGCGCGACGACTTGCGCAGCGCCGCCCGCGCGCTGCATACTGCGCCGCATGCGCTGGCTGTGTGGACTGTTGGTGGTGGCGGGGTGCACATACACTTCGGCCTGGGATCGGCACAAGACCCAGCTCGGCCTCTATAGCAACCACGGCCAGTATGAAGCCGCGACCGTCGAGGCCCAGTGGATGATCACCAACGCCTTCAAGGAAGCCCCGAAGAACGAGCTGACGATGGAGGCCGAAGCCCGCCGCTACCTGCGCCTGGCGGAGTTCGCCGCCAAATCGGGAGATACCCGGTTGGCGGTGTCCTCGTTGCAGGCCGCCCTCAACGAGGACCCGAACCTGGCACCTGACGTCCGCAAGCAGGTTGACCAACTGCCGGTGAGCCCCGCAGAGCTCGATCGGCTGAAGCAGCAGTTCGCCTGGAACATCACCGCAATCGATCCCGAGCACGAAGCCTACGTCGAACACCCAGCACCGAGTGACTGTTGGTCGTACGACGCCAACGAGATACGCATCCGCCAGCGCCAAACGTTGCGCACCGTCAACGGCATGCAACGGCAAGTCGTGTACGACACGCGATCCTGGACCTTCGATCCGACGTCCGGACGATGGTCCGTGCGCGGCGCGTGGGTGCTCGGCGCCGGCACCGAAACCGAATTGGTCGATGGCCCGGCGCGCCCGGGGTTCCAAGCCGTGCTCGCCGCCGACCACGGTTTCTACGCGGCCGGCACCGTCCCCGCTTGCCACCGCGCCGGCTGGCGCGGCCCCTACGACAGCAACGGCACCGGCTTCGTCGCACCGCATCTTCCGGGCCGCAAGTCGAGCAACAAAGCCACAGCAGATCACTGAATTTTTTTCATTGCCATACAACAGAGCGAGGGCTACAGTTCATCTACCTCCTCTGATCCCAGTTGCGGGGTGTAGAAAATTTGTGGCGGGATGTGACCGTCAGCGACGTTCACTGTTCAGGGGCTGGCACCTAATGAATCGCCAGATTAAACATCAGACCGCGCGCACCGGTATCTCAAACCGACTCCGTCGCATGGGCTTCGAGGTGCGCGAAGTACCACGTAACGGCAAGTACGACCTGCTCGTCAATGGCCAGTTACGCGTCGCCCTGCGGGTGGCGTTTCCCGGACGCTACGCGCACACGGTGACCGTCAACGGTCGCAAGTACGCCTACGACTATCGGAGTTGGAACTTCAACTTCCATCGGCATGGCCGCTGGGAACGCAAGTATTGCGACGTCTTCGTGTGCATCGCCAAGAACCGCCGCGTGGCGGACGAGATCTTCGTCATCCCAGCATCGACGGTCAGCGGTCCAACCTTCAGCCTGCACGGTTCCGGAAAACCCTATCGCGGTCGCTATGCGCAATACCGCAACCGCTGGAGCGTCTTCACCGAGCAGGAGCAGCGTCAGCCGGAGCCGCGCTCCGAAGTGGCATGAGCGGGTGCAGCCGGAGCGCGGATCGCTGTCTCGCCCCGGCCTCCCGCCTGCCTCTCCGCACGCATCTTTCGCAACGCTACGCTCTCAAATCGGAACATCCTGATCTGACCTCGCTTGGCAATCGTCGGCCGTCGTATGGCGGCCGGCGACCCGCCGTACTATACAGTCATATGTGAGGGCCCCGGCAATGCCGACCGCACTGCAACATGTGTCGATTCATGGCCATCGCGTGGCGTTTCGCGGTGGCGGCAGCGGACCCGTCATCCTGCTCGTCCACGGAATGGCCGGCAGCTCCGCGACCTGGACGCACGTGCTTCCAGCGCTGGCGCGGCGCTTCACGGTGATCGCGCCCGACATGCTCGGACACGGGGAATCGGGGAAGCCGCGGCGCGGCGAGTACTCGCTCGGTGCGCACGCCAACATGCTGCGCGATCTCTTGCACGTGCTCGGTCACGATCATGCCACCGTGGTCGGCCAATCGCTGGGCGGCGGCGTGGCCATGCAGTTCGCCTATCAGTTCCCCGATCGCTGCGAACGTTTGGCGCTGGTCAGTAGCGGCGGACTGGGGCGCGAGGTCAACGCGCTACTCCGCGCCCTGACCTTCCCGGGCGCCGAATACGTCTTTCCCCTCGTCTGTGCACCGCACTGGCGCGATGCCGGCAGCCGGATCGCCGCGTGGCTCGGCGCGATTGGTCTGCGCGCCGCCCCTGCGATCGAGGAGATCTGGCGGAGCTACAGCTCGCTGGCCGACGCCGACACCCGACGGGCCTTCTTCCGCACGCTGCACGCAGTCATCGACCTTGGCGGGCAAGCGGTGAGCGCCACCGACCGGCTGTACCTCGCCTGTCAGATGCCGACGTTGATCGTCTGGGGCGCCGACGACCCGATCATCCCAGCGAGCCATGCCGCCGCCGCCCACGACGCCATGCCCGGCAGCCGACTGGTCATCTTCGACGGCGTCGGCCACTTCCCGCATTGCGAAGATCCCGAGCGCTTCGTGGACGCCCTGGTCGACTTCATCGCCGCGACCGAACCGGCTCGTCTCTCGGACGTACAGTGGCGCCAGGCGCTGCAAGCCGCGGCGCCGGGCCCGGAGCGTGCCGACGCCGCGATCCCCGGCGCGGCGCGGTTCGCCGTGAGCGGGGCCTGAGCGTCGTGAACGCGTCCGCGAATACGGCGGCCGGCGGCGCGTCGCGCGTCGCGATCATCGGGGCCGGCATTTCCGGTGTCTGTCTCGGCATCGAACTCAAGAAGGCCGGCATCGACTCTTTCACGATCTTCGAGAAGTCCGAGGGCGTCGGCGGCACCTGGCGCGACAACAGCTACCCCGGCGCCGCCTGCGATGTCCCCTCGTTTCTCTACTCGTTCTCGTTCGAGCCCAAGACCGACTGGTCACGGAAGTTCAGCCCGCAGGCCGAGATCCTCGCGTATCTCGACCACTGCACCGACAAATACGGGCTGCGCCCGCACTGCCGCTTCAACACCGAGATCGCCGCGGTGCGCTTCGACGCGGACGCCGGCATCTGGCGAATCCGCACCGCGGCCGGCGAGGAACACCGCGCCAACGTGCTGGTCAGCGGCGTCGGCCAGCTCAACCAGCCGGCCTACCCGGATCTCCCCGGACGCGACGAGTTCGCCGGCACCACCTTCCACTCGGCGCGCTGGAATCACGACCACGACCTTACCGGTCAAACGGTTGCCGTCATCGGCAACGGCGCCAGCGCCATTCAGATCGTGCCGCAGATCGCGCCGCGCACCAAGCAACTGTACATCTTTCAACGCAGCGCCAACTGGATGATCCCGCGGATGGACCGCGCCTACACCGAACGCGAGCAGCGACGCTTCGCCAGGCTGCCGCTGCTGGCGCGACTCTACCGCGCCTACATTTGGGCGCAGCTCGAAGCCCGCTGGCCGGCGTTCTCCAAAGAGAGCCGCCTCGGTTTCAAGCTGGAAACCTTCGCCACCGAAGAGATGGCGCGGCAGATCGCCGACCCGAACCTGCGCCAGATCCTGACGCCGGACTATCCCGTCGGCTGCAAGCGCATCCTGATTTCGGACGACTACTATCCCGCACTCACCCGCGACAACGTCGCGGTGGTCACCAGTCACATCACGCGCGTGACGAAGGACGGCATCGTCACGGCTGACGGCCGCGAACGAGCGGTGGATACCATCATCTACGCCACCGGCTTCCGCGCCAGCGACTTCCTGGCTCCGATGGATATCCACGGCGTCGGCAACCGGACCCTGAATGAGGTTTGGAAGGAGGGCGCGGAGGCATATCTCGGCATGACGCTGCCGGGCTTTCCGAACTTCTTCATGCTCTACGGCCCCAACACCAACCTCGGGCACAACTCGATCATCATGATGATCGAGTGTCAGGTGCGCTACATCATGCAGTGCCTGCGGGCGCTGCGCGAACGCGACCTCGAATGGCTCGACGTGCGCCCCGAAGTCATGACGCGCTACAATCGCGCCGTGCAGCACAGCCTCAAGCAATCGGTGTGGGACACCGGCTGCGGCAGCTGGTACAAGACCGCCACCGGCAAGATCACCAACAACTGGCCGCACAGCACCATCAGCTACTGGTGGCAGACGCGGCGCCCGGACCTCAGCGCGTTCCACCAGAAGGTGCGCCGTCACGAGCGCGCCGGCGCCCTGCCCCGCGCCGCCTGATCGATCATCG
>Ga0335082_10000610_pt1 | contig 37259 bp, 28 predicted proteins | sample Lox_Sample_41_FD_206718 | JGI IMG/M metagenome (GOLD analysis project Ga0335082, IMG submission 206718) | Soil microbial communities from Loxahatchee National Wildlife Refuge, Florida, United States - Lox_Sample_4.1 | ecosystem: Environmental > Terrestrial > Soil > Wetlands | place: USA...
GGTTTCAGATAGCGGGCAGCCTGGTGAATCAGGTCAGCATAGAGTTCGTAGCCTTCTTCGCCGCCGTAGAGAGCGAGAGCGGGTTCGTGTTCGCGCACCTCGATGGGCAGCGAACCGGAATCACGCCGGCTGACGTAAGGCGGGTTGCTGACGACCAGATCAAAGAGCGGGACTGTGCGGGAAGATAAAGATTTGAACAGATTCGACTCCAAGAATTCAATGCGGTCAGCAAAACCAAGGCGGGCAGCGTTCTGCCTTGCAATCGAGAGTGCTGCATTGGAGATGTCGGTGGCGCAGACCGCGGCGCCGGGCAGCTCCTTTGCAAGAGCGATGGCGATACAGCCCGACCCGGTTCCCACATCAATTAACGAGACATCCTCACCGGAGAGCCTTGGAGGGCGTCCAGCGTGAATTTCGCGCACGGCGAGACGATCCAGAGCAACTTCGACGAGGTGCTCCGTCTCGGGCCTGGGAATCAGCACGTCGGGAGTAACGAGAAATTCCATACCCCAGAATTCCTGTTTACCCGTGAGGTGTTGCGTGGGTTCGCCGGCGGCACGACGAGCTATGAGCTTTTTGAACTGGTCCGCCGCGAACTGTGAGACGGCGCCTTCTGGATGAGAGTAAATCCATGTGCGATCGAGACCAGTGGCCGAAAGAAGGAGCAGTTCCGCTGCGAGCGTGTGAGAGGGAACATGCGCTTCGCGCAAGAGGGCGATGCCGTGTTTGAGCAATCCACGGACGGAGCGATCGACGGGTCCGAGGGTCATTCGAAAAGCTGTTCCTTCTGGCGGCCATCGGCCTCATCCAACCCGTAGGCCGCGCCATTGCCGGCATAGGCATAGCGTCCGACGGACAATCCACCCAGGGCGGCTTGACCAATGGCTAGGCCTCCGACCGCGCGCCAGCCGATTGCGCCGCCGCCTAACGCCAACAAAGCGATCGAAACACCACCAAGAGAAAAAATTCCAAGGGACACTCCGCCGATGGCGACGACACCGACGGCAATGCCTCCGAGCGCGATGATTCCCGTGGCGCGTCCCCCGAAAGCGATGATGCCACTTGCAGTGTACCCGTAGGAGATGAGCGGTTGGCCGGCGATGTGCATTGGCGACTGGTAGGACTGTTCCATCGAAAATGCAACCGCGGTGACAAAGTGCGTGAGGAGCAGAATCGCAAGCATGTAGATAGTCAGGAACAGCCAGAAAGGCATCATGAATTTTCGGACGCGGTCCGGATCCGCGAGGGCAATACTCACGTTGCGCATCCATGCGGGGCCCGGCTTGCAACCAGGACGAGAGAGCATCGGCTCCTCCCTCAGCGCGCGTTACGCCTCGGCGAGTTCCTGCTTGAGGCGCTCGGCTTCGTAGTGGGTCACCAGTCCATCGACGAGGGGAGCGAGCTTACCGTCCATGACTTCAGTGAGCTGGTGGATGGTCAAGCCGATGCGATGGTCCGTGACGCGGTTCTGCGGGTAATTATACGTCCGAATTTTCTCGGAGCGGTCGCCGGTTTTGATCTGGCCACGGCGCTCCGCGGTGATAGCGGCCTGCTGCTTTTCGAGCTCCATTTCGTAAAGGCGGGAGCGGAGGACGCGCATAGCCTTGGCGCGGTTCTTAATCTGCGATTTTTCATCCTGTTGCGAAACGACGAGCCCTGAGGGCAGGTGCGTGATGCGCACCGCCGAATAGGTGGTGTTCACCGACTGACCACCAGGGCCGGAAGAGCAGAAGGTATCGACACGCAGGTCTTTCGCCTCAATCTTGATGTCGATTTCGTCGGCTTCGGGCAAGACGGCGACCGTTGCCGCGGAAGTGTGGATGCGGCCCTGAGTTTCGGTGTCCGGGACGCGTTGCACACGATGGACACCGCTTTCGTATTTGAGTTTGGAATAGACCTTTTTGCCCTGGATCGCCGCGACAATTTCCTTTACCCCACCCATCGACGACGGCGAGCTCGCCATCACTTCCACCTTCCAGCCCTGGGATTCGGCGTAACGTGAGTACATGCGGAACAGATCGCCAGCAAAGATCGCGGCTTCGTCGCCGCCGGTACCCGCGCGAATCTCGAGAAGAATATTCTTATCGTCGTTAGGATCCTTGGGGAGAAGGAGCAGCTTGAGCTCATGCTCGACGGCGGCTTTGCGCTCACTGAGTTGCTTTTCTTCTTCCTGCGCCATGTGGCGCATCTCTGTCTCATCGGATTCCAACACCATCTGGTGCGCGCCAGAGAGATCTTTCTCGATCTGTTTGTACTCGCGGTGCTTGTTGACGATTTCCTCGAGTTCGGCGTGCTGCTTGGCGAGCTTCTGGAAACGGGTCGAGTCGCCGATGACCTCCGGCGTGGAAAGATCGTGCGTCATCTCCTGGTAGCGTGCGTCGAGTTGGTCGAGCTTTTCCGTCAGTGTCAGTACAGCCATGGCAGCCTCAGCGAGTCAGAAAATTGAACTTCCGTTTGATAGGTAAAGACCAGAAATAAGGCACTTCGTTGACGTGACAACAGATGCCGGCTTGAATAGCCGGAAAAAGGCAGGTCAGCTAATAAAATGCAGCATACATAGGACGCCATTAGAATAGCGTGGAATTGGGCTGGCGGCAATCGCGCGCGAAGTTGCTGTAAACGTTCGGCCTATACTACGATGCGAAGGATCGCAGTGCCTGTGAGTGCCGAATGAGCGAAGCAGCCCAGACTGCCATGGATAGCACACCAGAAACCTCCCATCCTCGGGAAGCACAGCAGGACGCCGGATTTTTGTGGGATTTCTGGTATCCCGCACTGAAGACTGATGCCATTGTGGGGCGGAAGCTAACGACCGCGATGCTGCTGGAGATTCCGCTCGTGCTGGGGCGGACAGAGGACGGTCGGTACTTTGCGATGCGAGACGCGTGTCCACATCGCGGGATACCGCTGTCATACGGCCGCTTCGACGGGAAGAACCTGCAGTGCAGTTATCATGGGTGGGAATTCGATGCCTGCAGCGGAAAGTGCGTACTAATTCCGTCGCTTACGTCGAATGACAAGTTGAAAATCGACCGCATCAGCGCCGGGCATTTCCCCTGCGAGGAGCGAGACGGGTACGTGTGGGCCTTCATGCGATCGCCGGGAGGAGCAAAGACAGCGGAAACCCTACCGGCCACACCGGAACTGCCGAAGTTCAGTGAGAAATTCAAGATTACCCAACTTGACTGTGAACTGCCGTCGCACATCGATCACGGGATCATCGGGTTGATGGACCCCGCGCACGGCCCCTTTGTGCACCAGTCGTGGTTCTGGCGGAGCAAGAAGAGTATTCACGAGAAGGCCAAGAATTTCGAGCCAATCCCCAATGGATTTCGAATGAGCAAACATTCGCCTTCGACAAACAGCCTGCCTTATCAGTGGCTGAAGAAAATCACGGGCGAACCAGTGACGACGACCATTGATTTCGTCCTGCCCAATATGCGATTCGAAGAAATTCACAGCGGGAAGTTCTGGTTTTCGAGCCGCGCGACGGTAACGCCGGTGCGGCGGGACCAGTGCCGCATCGATTTCGTGGCGGCATGGAACCTGCCGTTGCCCATCACGATCTTCCGTGCGTTCGCCAATGTCTTTCTGCGCCAGGATCAGGAGACGATGATCCAGCAGGCGGAAGGTCTCAAATATAATCCGCGGCTGATGCTGATTGACGACGCGGACCGACCGGCCAAGTGGTATTTCGCGCTGAAGCAGAATTTGATTGAATCACGCCGAACCGGAGCGGCCATGGTGCATCCGATGGACGGTCCGGTGACCCTGCACTGGCGAAGCTGAAGCGACTCAACGCACCGATGACAAGTCGAAATTCACGGTGAGCAGATCGCCTTCGGGCGGCTGGATCTGCACGGTTGCTTCATTCGTGGGAAATGCGCTCGCTTCGAATTCAAACTGAAGGGTCGCACCGGTCAGCAGACAGCCGCCGCCCTGGTCGCTACAGGTGACGTTGGGGCGCCCTGAAGAAGTGAACGGTCGCAGTTCTTCGTCTCCGTTCGGAAAATGTACCTGAACGTCGGCCCAGAAGTCGTAGGGCCTGGGGACAAGGTTCGGATGTGAGTTGGTGCGGTTGTGCGCGGGGTCCGGGATGAACGCCGGATAACTGTCGGTCAGTTGAATCTCAACCACACAGACAACAGTTTCTCTGCGATCGCGGTGGTCGATCTGCGCCTGCTGGGCACTGTAATGTCCAATATGGAGATCGGAGGCGATGACGACTTGAGCGAATGGTGAGTAGAGAGCCACGGAAGAGACATATGGGCCAGATTTCGGCGGCAGGAGATGCTTGACGTACTTATCAAGGAACTTCGCGGTGGTTTCATTGTGACGCTGGCCGATGAAGTAGGCGTCGCGCACGGCCGAATCGGACAAGGGCGTATCAAAGGCGCGGGACGGAAGCGGAAGGGCAAGAGAAGCTGTCAGAATCCAGGAAGCCCAAGGGAGCCAGGTAAGCGCCATCGCGATTCCTTTCTTGCCTATAGGACGGCTCCGGCGACCGGACCGGTTTCAAATCAGATGCGTCGTTGGATGTTCGGAAAATCCAGCCAAACTTTTACGCCGCAGAAATGCGAACCCTCAGTGCAGATTGGGGTCGTGATGCCAGCCCGGAGATGGCACGGCGGTCCGATGTAGCGGGAAAGTTGCGGATGAACATCTCGCAATTGTGCGATTTCATCCATGGACGCGTTGTAGATCTCCTCCTGAGCGTTGAAGCAGGTTCGCATCGTCCATTTGTGCAGGAGATGGAGGAGAGAACCGGTTTCAACCAGGCGCACTGATTTGGCATTCGGCAGAAGATAAAGTGCAATTTCGGGGGGGACTCCCATGTCGAGAAGTTGATTCTTGGCACCCCAGGCGTCTCGCATAGCGCGATCATAGAGTTCGAGCGCGCGGGAATTCTCTCTTAGGAGCAGTGGTGTGACGTAGTCGGGTTCGCGCGTATCGGCCAGGGTGAGGAGCGGGCGGGAACCCGGCACCATCCGGTGACGTTGATCCTGACTGTCGGCTGTGTGACTGATCTTTTTGGCGAAAGTGTAGTTGGCGTGTTGCAGGGCGCGCATTGCCGGCGCGTGCACGCCGATATTCAGGGTTTCGAGTCGATAGAGATTCCGAGCCGGATTCAGCAGGCGATCAAGCGCCTCCACATCGGAGCACATCGACTCGGGCAGGCCAAGAACGGCGCGGTAGGACTCCGCCATGACCCTGACGGCGTTCGCGGAATAGTCGACGAGCCGGGAGGTGCGACCCGCTAAACGAGCATCAAATTCCGCGCAGAAGGCGTCGGCGTCAGGCGCAATGTTCCGGGCTTCTTTCCATTCAGGCAATTCTTCGAGAGGTGCGGTGCCAAAACGATCGAAGAATTGCGGATCGATCTGGCGCACTTGGGCGACCATCTCGCCTACAACCGCGTGCGCTTCACTCGGTGTGTCCGAAGCCGAACACATCCGCCACAAGCGGTGCAGCACGATGCCGGAGATGGTGTGCACCAAGGTGGTGAAGGCGGCGACGGGCAAGACATAGCGGGCGATTTCAATAGCGCGCTTCTCGGCGGACCGTTCGATCTTCTCGATGCGCTTAGGATGCGACATCGGCCCGATGTGCCAAATATCGCTCAGGATTGTTCGTGCGTCGCCCACGAGTTGCGCGGAAAGCTCGCGGTAGTAGGCCCATGCGCGGGCGATGGCTTGCTCGTAGAGGGACTTAGCGCGCTCACTAAAATACAGGTCAACAGGGGGAACGTAGGCGTGGGCGCGTCCCATCTTCACATAGCGCTGGCTCTGCTGCTCGGAATTGTAGAAAGGATGGGCGTGAAGGAACGACCAGACAAACTGGCGGCTGATATTTTCGAGGCCGAATTCGAAGTGAGCGTGCTGATAGACGGTGTGGTGGCCGCTATAGAACGTAGCGGCGCCGATGTTTAGACGCTGCTTGTCGGTAACTTCCTCGGGACCGATGAGACGCGAGGAATAACAGGTGCGGGCCGCGGCGATCGCGGAATCGAACGGATGCTGGAACGCATTGCGAAGAGTGACCCGAGGGGCCGCCGTTTCGACACCGTCCGGCGACGGAGCGCCCTCAAACATGCGGGATTGGGTAGCCACGTTGAGAGATGATTTTACACGGACTGGGCAAAGCGGACAAAAGAAGGTGGGGAATAACAAAAAGCGGACCGGATGAACCGGCCCGCTCAGAATGCGCTTGTCACCGAGCTACTTCTTGCCCGCTGCTGCAGGCACGTTCGCATATTTCTTCTGGAAACGTTCCACACGGCCGGCAGTATCAACTAACTTCTGCTTGCCAGTGAAAAAGGGATGGCAGCTTGAGCAGATTTCGACGCGCAGCATGTCGCCCTTGACGGTCGAGCGGGTCTGCCAAGTGCTGCCGCAGGCGCAGTGCACGGTAACGTTGTGATAGTCGGGGTGAATGCCGGGTTTCATGATTCTCCATTCTGTCGTGTCCGGTCTGCGCGGCGTCCCGAATGGCCCGGAACAAATCGGCCGCGTCGCTAGGTCACGAGACAAACTTCAATTATAGGCTATGGGGCGCTGATTGCAAACCGATGGGAAGCGCCAATCGCGTTCAGCTCGCAGGGACCGCGGCGGTAACCTGATTGGAATGAACGCTTTCGTTCCCGGAACTATCGATTGCCGTCACGTAGTAGTAGTAGGTCGTACCCGAGGACACGGTGGTGTCGTTGTAGGACAGTCCGTTGATGGCGGAGCCGTTGAGCGGGGTGAAGGACCCACTCGAGCTGGTGCTGCGGTAAATCCGATAACCAACCACTGGGCTTGTACTTGCGTTCCAGGTCAAATGAACTGTGTGCGGAGTTGGGGGTGGATTGCCTCCCCCCCCGGTGGCGGCAACACCCATGCCGCTGAGCGCCATGGTCTCGGGCGATGACAGATTTGGACTCAGAAACGAAACTGTGGCTGCCGCCGCGCCAGCGGTCTTCGGACTGAACCACACCTGGAACGTGACCTTTTGATTTGGCGCCAGGGAGAATCCCGGGGAGAGGCTGGAAAAGCCAAAACCCGAACCGGAGACAGTGATTCCCTGGATAGCCATGTTGATGTCACCGGTGTTCTGCATCGTGACGTTCTGCGTGCTGGTGCTCTTAACCGTGAGATTGCCGAAGTTAATCGAAGCGGGAGTCAGCACAAGATTGGCAAAAGCCTTCTCACCGTTACCGGCCAGGTTGACGCTTGCCGGTGTGGGCGAGGCGTCCGTGGCGATTTTAAGCGTTGCGGTCGCATTGCCTGCCGTGGTGGGAGCGAAAGTGATTGTGTAATTCAAGCTGTTTGCGGGCAGGATCGTACGCGGTACGGCAGGGCCAGTGATCGTGAAAGTCTTGTTCGAAAGGGTCAAGGTCGTGAGCTGGAGAGCTGATTGCCCCGTATTGGAAAGGGTCAGGGTTTGGTTCACGGTCTGGCCGATCACGACGTTCTTGAAATCGAAGGAAGTGGCGGAAACGGATAGCGCACCCGGAGTGGGCTGATTGTTGGGGGCACTCTGGTAACCGGCGCAGCCCGCAAGCAGTGCCAGAATAAAAGTCAGTCCTGCGGCGAACAGTACCTTGCGCTCGGACGAACGTGGAAAAAAGTACCGGAACACTCCGAGTAGTCTCCTAAGTTTCTGGTAAGTAAAAAGTACCTACCCTACCTGTGGACAGGCAACCTGTCCCCGGTACAGAAAGAGGACAGGGAGTTCCGTGAATAACCCTGTACTGCGGAACAGGCTGCGCTTGCGGCTATGAGTTATCGCTTGCGGATTCGAGGTGGGAGCCAGTCGATTCAGGAGACAAATTGGCAGCCGAGACGGTAAGCGCCTTCGTTGGTCTGGCGGCTCCAGACCGGCCGGAGAAATACGCGGACTGGCGGTAAGATCGGGACATGAAGGACAGCGACAATGTTATCGGGGAGTTCTTCGGGCTTCTCGAGTTCCAGAGCAACGCCTCCGAATCCCAGGTCCAGGACCCGGGCTCTGCGCGATCCGTTATCGCCGATGACAGCGTAAGCATTCGTGCCTGTCATGGAGACGCGCTCCGCCTTTCGCTGGACAGAGTAGGTCGCCGGAGCCGCCGGCTCAGGAGCGGTCTGGCTGGTGATGGATTGCGCGGCAATGGAGATGGCTGCTTCCATCGCGGTATCCGCTGCTTCGTTCTCGGGAACGCGTCGAGGTGCAATGGAGATCGGAGAAGGCGTGACGGTCTCGTGCGCCGAAGCCGGCTTCGGAACCTGACGATCAGAGGCGATGCCAGTGCGCGTGTGGTTGGCGTGCTTCAGTCGATAGAGCCTTTCGTCCGCGACCCGCACGAGCTGGTCGGACTGTTCGCCGTCTTGCGGATACGTTCCGACACCGTGGTCCATGGTTACAGAAATAGCGAGGCGAAGCGGCTGCAGCGTTTCCGCGAAAACCGTTTCAACGCGGCGGCTCAGAGCCACGGCCTGCGCCGCATCGGTCTGCGGCAGCAGCAAAGCAAATTCGTCTCCGCCGATGCGGAAGGCGGAGTCTGAAGTGCGCAGCGCACGTTGAAGCGTAACCGCCGCGGCTCGCAGGACTTCGTCGCCTTTGGGATGGCCGTAGCGGTCGTTCACTTCCTTGAAACGGTGCAGATCCAGAATGACGATACTAAGAGGCAGGCCGTAGCGACGTGCGCGGTTCAATTCCTTTTCGAAATATTCCGTAAACAGGCGCCGATTATAGAGACCGGTCAGCGGATCCGTGACGGCGCTGAGCTGCAGCTTCTTGTACTGCTCGTACTCAAGCAACACCGGAACGCGAATGAGACCTGCGGAAGAAAGCACGTCCATGAGAACCGTCTTGAGTGAAACAGGGCGCCCGAGTTGTTCGGACATTTCGCGACGTCGCGTCAACATCTCGTCCCACAACTGCAGGCATTGGCTCTCGCGCAATTCCAGATGAGCGCTGGTTTGAAAATATCTTTGTAGGAACTGGCTACGCGCAGGAACATCCATGCGCTCGAGCGTGTCCGCCAGTAACTCGAGGTATGCGTCTTCTAATGGCAAACGCGGGGCCGAACCGGCTCCGGGACTGGGCATGGCTGGGTTTTTCCCTACAATCTGCCTTCCCCGCGGGGGTTGGGGCGGCACAGTCAGAGACTACTGAAAGGAGGAGCAAGCCGAATGCCAATCAGGCCTAACGAGCCCGCCTCTCCTCGCGAACTGAAAGGCTTAGGGACGGCGGTATGTTATTACAAAACGGGAAGATATGCGAGTGTCTGTGTGGGCGAAATTGGAGCTACTTGGAGGGATTGGCCGCAAGCTATCCTGGAAATGGCAGGGAATTACTCAAGCGAGCGAAGGAATTCCAATCCGAAAACCCGGAGATCTCCGAGATCTTGCTGTCGGCGGACCTTGGCAGTGATGGGAGGAGTTTCGCTGGGAACCATACTGGAGGAACTAGGAGCGGGTGCCGGGATGGTCAAATGGACAATTTGATTAACGCGGAGCAGGTGAGAGGAAGTGATACAAGCGCCCTTTGCACTGATATTGAGCGTTCGGGTGAGCTCAATAAAGTCCACGCCGGTGGCATCAGAACCGCGCAAGAAAACCGGGACCTGCAAACGAATGCGTGAGGCCGTGCGGGAGTACGCAGGATCGACATTGGAGCCGCTAACTGTGTGATTCAATTTGAGATCGGAATTCATAGTACTCCCGCACTAGTACACAATAAGCAGGTTGGATGCCAGTTGCGGAGGAGCAATTTCTGCGTAATTTGCTGTAGAGAAAGGTGGTTGCGTCGGATCAATTCCGGGTTAGCGGGCGTCAACGAGAAGTATGGGACGCAGATTACCCACAGCTTTTCCCATTAAGTGCAAATGGAACGCTTTTGCCATTGACAGGCAAAGAGGGGTCTGGAAGGATGGGTTTCAGACCGATGGGAAAATAATTGCCATAGTTTTTCAATTTTAACAGGACACATGGGAACAATATTGTCTACAACGCCTAGCGGCGCTCCAAAAGACGACGGCAACAACGTTTCCGTCGAACACGTTCGCAGTCTTCTGGACCGTCTGGATCGAGGATTCATCGTGGCGGGGCGCGAAGGGCAAACGCTGATTCTGAACGAGCGAGCCCGCAAGAACTTGGCAACGATCGGTGTCGACCTCGAGAATCCTCCGAACTTGCTTCGAGAACTGTTTAAGGTCGATCCGAAAGATGTGTCGGGTCGCATCGAGCGAGGAGAGAAGAACATCGCGCTGGAAGCGGAACTCGCCGGGAAGGTTTTCCGCGCGCGATTGAACTGGATTCCGCAATCAGATTGGCTTGCCATCGAGATGGACTCGGACGGCGAGCAGGGCGGGGGCGGAACCGCGCAACCGACGGTGCAAGAACTCCTGCAGGAGCGGGAAATTACCTACCGCAATCTGCTTGCGGCGTATCTGAAACTCCAGGAAGTGAACCGCCAGAAGACCGTCTTTCTCGCCTCGGCCGCGCACGAACTGAAGACACCGCTGGCCGTGATCAAGGGCTACTACGACCTGTTGCTTACGGGTTCGCTGGGTAAACTCACGGAGAAGCAGCGAGACATTCTGGAAGAGTCGAAAGAGAGCTGCGAGCGGTTGGTACGGCTGGTTTCGATGTTTCTGAACTACTCGGCTCTGGAAAGCGGCAAGCTGGTGTTGCAGCTGCGCGAAAACGACCTGCGCGACTGTTTGGCAGAGATTGCGAGCCGCTGGTCGGAAGCGTACCAACGCAAGGGCGTGAAACTCGAGTCGCATCTGGATCCCTCGATTCCAACCTTCAAGTTCGATTACCAGAAAGTGCAACAGGTCGCGTACAACCTACTTGACAACGCGCTAAAACATACGCCGACCGGGGGGACAGTATCGCTCCGTGCGCGCCCGCACTTTTGGGAGCGACGTGTCTCGCAAGTGGCTCCCATCGAGGAACGCCGCCGTTTCCGACTGCCGCGTCCCAACAGCGCCGAAGTCAGCGTTACAGATTCAGGCGCAGGTATCGCACCGGAACATCATCAGGAGATTTTCGAAGATTTCATGCGCGTGGACAAGAATACCTCGGGAATGGGATTGGGCCTGGCGATCGCGAAGCGGTTGATCCAGGCACACCGGGGCAAGATTTGGGTCGAGAGTGTTGCGCACGGTGGGAGTTCCTTCGCGTTTTTGTTGCCGATGGACCAAGGTTAGGGAAGAAAAGAGGGGAAGCGAAATGGCCGTGAAAGAAAAAATCCTGGTAGTGGATGACGAGCCAAGCATACGGAAGTATCTCCAGACGCTACTGGAGGTGGACGGTTTTGCCGTGGAGACGGTGAGTAATGGCAAGGAAGCCATCACTAAGATCGCGAATGGCGAGCGGCCGGACTTCATCATTCTTGATGTGTTGATGCCGGAAATGAATGGGCTGGACACGCTGCAGGAGTTGATGCATCTGGACCGCAGCCTGAACGTAATCATGCTGTCGTGCTCAAACGAGGTGGGCACGGTAGTGGAGGCGATTCGCCTCGGCGCACACGACTACCTGACGAAGCCATTCGAAAAGACCGAACTGGACGCTGCGATGCTCAAGTCGCGCCAGAAGAAGCAACTGGTGCAGGAGAACCAGACGCTGAAGGATTATTGCGACCAGGTGACTGAGGACCTGAGCTTCCTGGCCGCAAGTCCGCAAATGGTGCGAATCCGGCAGCAGATCTTACAGATCGCGCCGGTGGACGTCCCGGTGTTCGTCTGCGGAGAAAGCGGCGTCGGCAAAGAAGTGGTAGCTCGGATGATCCATTTGCGGTCCAAGCGCCGGAACCAGCCATTCGTCAAGGTAAACTGCGCTGCGTTGCCGGGAGAGCTGCTGGAGTCTGAGTTATTCGGTTTTGAACAGGGTGCGTTCACTGGGGCAGTCCGTGCGAAGCCCGGTAAGTTCGAATTGGCCAACAAGGGCACGATTTTTCTAGACGAGATCGCGGAAATGTCCGTGCATCTGCAAGCCAAGTTGCTGCACGTTTTGCAGGATCATCAGTACTCGCGCCTGGGCGGGCGTCACCTGGTAGAGACGGATGTGCGCGTTTTGGCTGCAACGAACGTTGATGTGCACGAGGCAATGAAGAGCGGACGCTTTCGCGAAGACCTTTATTACCGGTTGAACGTTTTGTCGATCAATGTGCCGCCACTTCGGGAGCGGACGTCAGAGATTCCTTTGTTGTTCCGCCATTTCCTGGAGAAGTACAGCGAGAAGTTTGGCAAGACAGCGCAAAGCCCCTCGAAGCACTTGCTGGATGCGGCAATGAGCTATCCCTGGCCGGGCAACCTGCGCGAGTTGGAAAACTTCGTAAAGCGGTACGTGATTCTGGAAGACGATGAAGGCAGCCTACGTGAACTGGTCGAGATGTCCGCTTCGAGGCAGAGAACTTCGCCACGCGAAGAAGCGCCGGTGCCGCGCGAGCAGGGCTTGAAAGCGCTTGTGCGCGGGTTGAAGGATGAAGCAGAAATGGAAGCGATTGCGGACGCGCTGGAGAAAACGCGCTGGTGCCGTAAGGATGCCGCGAAGATGCTGGGTATCAGTTACAAGGCATTGCTATATAAGATGAGGCAATTCAACCTGGATACTCCAAGGACCAGGCGGAGCGCGGTGGCGAAAACGTCAGACGAGCCTGCCGCCGTCTAGGTCGTGCGCGTTCTAGTACGCGATCTTTTTTGTCACGAAGCACTGAGAAAAAGAAGACTTGCAGGGGTCTTCCCGGCTAAGGTATCGTGCGCACGAACAAGTACAAGCGAGCCGAGGTTCGGCGCTGGTGCTCTTGCGCCGAGTCTCATCGAAGTCATCCCGGAGTGGGGGAAACACCAGTCGTTGATCCCTGACAGCATGCTGCGTGAGCAGGATCGGTTCAGGGAATTCCACCGCGTTTGTCCGGACTGAGCGTTGGCGTGGTTGAAGCTTGTACCGCACGTCTTCAGATACAATTCGACGCGTGGGGCCGACATGGCGGCCACCCAAGGGAGCCGAGGATGTCTGTAATGACAGAACGCCGGACGGCGCGGCGGTATGACTTGACCTTACCCATCAGTGTCCGATTTGCCGCAGAGAGCCTCGTCACGCGGCAAGACGGGAGAACGCGAGACATCTCGACGAGAGGGCTCTACTTCGTCGTGACACGGGACCTGGAAGCCGGATCGGATTTAGATATTACGTTGACGTTGCCTGCGGAAATCACCCGTGGCGGAGACGTTTTTGTGCGCGCACAGGGGAAAGTGGTGCGCGTCGAACGCCGACTTGAAGACGGTGAATCACGGATGGGAGTGGCTGCGGTGATTGAGCGCTACGACATCATTCGTGGCGAAACTGCCAGAGCCTGAGGCCGTCACCTGCCATTGAATGTGACAGCGCCCCCGCGGGCTCATTGGGATGGCGAGAGTCGCTGTGAAGTTCGTGTATCCCACGAGACTAGGTTCGGCCCGAAGCGAATTCGCATGGCCTGATCCGCCAAAAGAGAACTTACCTTCCCACGTGGTGGCTGATGTTTTCCTGTCATTGTTGCCAGTGACGTGAGAGTGCGGATATAAGTACTAGAACTAAAACGTAAATTCCCCTTCATCTCATTGAAAACACATTTGATACATTTTTGATTCGATGGAGCGATGTCGCGATGTCACAGCTTGGTATGGTGGGTCGGTTGCACTCTGTTTTCGCAGGTATGCCGAAGGACACTCAGGGCAGGACAAAACACTCTGAAGCTTGGAACCCGATTCCGCCCGACGACGTGCTTTTTGGCAGGTCCGCAGGCATGGCTGCTCTGCGAGCGCATGTCCACCGGATTTGCGGCACCAACATTCCTATTCTGTTGACCGGAGAGGGTGGAACTGGGAAAGAAGCGGTCGCCCGATGGGTTCACGCTAATTCGGAGTACGCTGCCGGAGAGTTCGTGAAGGTCAACTGTGCCGCGATTCCAGGATCGCTGCTCGAAAGCGAACTGTTCGGATACGAGAAAGGTGCGTTTACGGGCGCGAATTTTGCGAAGCCCGGACGAGTGGAGTTAGCGCACCGTGGCACCCTGTTTCTGGATGAAATCGCCGATCTGGACCTGAATCTTCAAAGCAAGCTGCTTCATTTTCTGCAGGACGGCACGTTTTCGCGGATTGGCGACAATGTTGAGCGAAAGATCGACACACGCCTGCTCTGTGCCACGAATAAAGATCTGGAGCAGGAAACGAAGGAGGGGCGTTTCCGCCAGGATCTGTTCTATCGCATTCATGTTTTCCGATTGAAGCTGCCGCCGCTGCGGGAACGGCGTGAAGACATTCCGGTTCTGGCGGAGTTCTTTCGCCAGAATTTCCAGAAACAGTTCGGGATGCCCGCCCAGACGATACCCGCTGAAACACTGGAATATATGCAGAATCTACCGTGGCCGGGCAATGTCCGTGAACTTTCCAACATGATCGCGCGATACGTGTTGATCGGTCCAGAAGCCGCGGCCGCAGCAGAAATGGCGTCGTCGAGGAGGATGCGGCCTGCGGGGGTGGAGCGGCCTGCGGGATCTGTGCTGCCATTGAAGAAGTTGGCCAAAGACGCGATGAAGCAGATGGAGCGAAACGTGATCCTGGAAACGCTTCGCGCCAATCAGTGGAACAGGAGAAAGACAGCGCAGGAGCTGAAGATCAGTTATCGGGCCCTGATTTACAAAATTCGCGACGCGGGATTGATTTCGCGTCGGCGAGTATCCAAGAATCCAGTTGCGCTCGGAGATGTGACTTTTAAGTCCAGCGACTAGGCGCCACCTTCAGAGAAGAAAAACCAAAGCCAAAGTGAATGGTAGTTGAGCCAGTTGTTGCGAGTCTGGAGCAGATCGTGACTGCCTTGGCGAGCCCGCCCGCTCTCTCCCTTGTTCAACCCTTTGACAGTGAAAGCTTTACGTTGCTTTCCATGCCTGCTATCCCCTAACAGCCTGTTCCAGAGTACAGGTTGAACAGAAGGGCAATTTCTGTGCAGAAGGGCGAACAGCCACACCGCCTGTCCTTCTTTTGTTCCATCCACCAGTTATATCGAGAGGTGCTACCTCCTACTCTGAGTCCGGGGATGGAGGCGGTCATGACGGGTCGGTCGAAAACAAAGCGTGTTGCTCGTGTCGGGTTCTGGATAAATTGCGGTGTACCGCTCGCGGTTCTGCTCGTTGTGCTCGTTCCCGCACTCACGGTGCTGAACGGTTGTGCCGGGGTGGTGACCGCCAGTTCGCCGGGCGGCGCCGGAGCGTTTCAATTGACTCCGACAAGCGTCAGTTTCGGAAAAGTCACGATTGGCAAGCAGGCGACGCAATCTGTTACCGTGTCCAATACCGGGACAGCATCCCTGAATGTTACCGGGATGCAGGTATCCAATCCGCAATTTGCAGTGACGGGCGCCACCATGCCGATGGCGCTGGCTGCAGGCCAGTCGTCCAAACTCAATGTCACAGTGACTCCGACGGCCGCCGGCACCGTTTCGGGAACGTTGACGGTGTCGAGTGACAGTGGAACCGGCCCAATTGTGGTGAATCTCTCAGCTTCTGGTGTCAGCTCTGGTCCACAACTTTCGGTTAGCCCCACCGCCGTGAATTTCGGAACGGTCTCCGTGGGAGCAAAGGGCACGAGCAATCTGGTTCTGTCGAACACGGGCGACGCGGACTTGACGATTTCGGTATTGAGTGTGACGGGCGCGGAGTTCACGATTAGCGGTATCAGCACGCCAAAGACAATCGCCGCGGGACAATCCGCGCAGGTCACACTGACTTACACGCCGACGGCGGCCGGTAATGATTCCGGGAGCCTGACGATCACGAGCAACGACAGCAGTAGCAGCACGGTTGTGGTGAACCTAAGCGGCACAGGCTCCAGCGCGGCGAAGGGGCAGCTGAGTGCGTCGCCGGCCAGCGTGAGCTTCGGCACTGTGAGTGTCGGCAACAACGGCCACCAGAACGTGGTGATCACCAACGCTGGCACGGCCGCGGTCAGGATTTCGAGTGTAGCGGTAAGCGGCACAGGTTTCAGCGTGAGCGGCCTGACGACGCCGGCCACCTTGAATCCCTCGGCCAGTGCAACGCTGACCGCGACCTACACACCGGCCGCGGCGGGAAGCACGACAGGCTCCGTCACGATTTCAAGCGACGCATCGAACGCCACTTTGACCGTTGCGTTGACCGGAACAGGTTCACAGGCGGGTTTGTCAGTGTCGCCTGCGAGCTTTAATTTTGGGAGCGTAGTGGACGGGCAGACGAAGTCGCAGAGCTTCACGATTACGAATTCAGGCACGGCGGCACTGACGGTTGGTCAGCTCTCTGTTTCAGGGGCCGCATATAGTGTCAGCGGCCTGGCCACACCGGCGACAATCAATGCAGGCGGGAGCACCACCTTCAGTGTGTTGTTCGCGCCCGCGACGGCGGGATCACTCGCGGGTTCCGTTAGCATTGCCAGCAATGCTCCGAATTCACCGAACGCTGTGTCACTTTCTGGCACAGGAGTTGCAGCGACGGTAAATCTATCCGCCAGTCCGACGAGCTTGAGCTTCCCCAACGTGAATGCCGGGGCGACGAGTTCCAAGAATCTGACCATCACGAACAGCGGAAACACCAGCGTGACGATTTCGCAGGTCAGCGTGAATGGTAAGGATTTCTCGGTGTCCGGGATCAGCACACCGGTGACGTTGTCCGCCGGGCAAAACGCAGTGATGGGCGTCAGCTTCAAGCCCACCGCGTCGGAAACCATTTCGGGCAACCTTACTGTGACGAGTTCCGGAGGGCAATCCGCCGTCGTTTCGCTGAGCGGCGTTGGCCTGCAACCGGCGTTGACAGTGACCCCAGTGGCGGCAAGCTTTGGTGACGTGACAATAGGTTCGCCGAGTTCGCAGACCGTGCAATTAACGAACAGCGGCACGGGCACGCTGACGATCACGCAGATCAGCGCGGCAGGAGCCGGATTCGGTACCAGTTCCTTGTCGCTGCCGGTATCGCTCGGCGCAAATCAGTCCGCGAACTTCAATGTCGTGTTCTCTCCGGCGTCCGCGGGTGCTGCAACCGGGAGCGTTTCAATCGTGAGCAATGCGCCGAACTCTCCCGCAACGATTTCCGCGACGGGGACAGGTGTGGCAGCGTCGCAGACACTTTCCTTCAGTTCGGCGAATCTCAGTTTCGGTAGCGTGAATACCGGCTTATCGTCAACGCAAACGGTGCGAATTACGAACACCGGCAACGCCAGCGTGACGATCTCGGGCATCAGCGAATCGGCGGCGTCATTCAGCCTGAGCGGGGCAAGCACACCAGTAACTCTCTCCGCCGGCCAGAACATGACGTTCAGCGTCGTGTTTTCGCCGACCTCAGCCGGAAGTGCGACGGGCACAATTACGGTAACGAGTAACGCGAGCGGTTCGCCGGCGACGATCGCCTTGTCAGGGACCGGCGTCGCCGCGACATCGCACACGGTAGCACTGAACTGGGCGGCGAGCACCTCGTCCGTGACCGGATATAACGTCTACCGCAGCACGACGAACGGATCTGGATACACCAAGATCAACTCATCTCTGGTTTCAAACGTGAGCTACACTGACGCGTCCACACTGCAGAGCGGAACGACGTACTACTATGTGACGACGGCGGTCGATTCAGGCGGAAACGAAAGCACCTACTCGAATCAAGCCACCGCCGCGATTCCCTAGACCAGACGAGAGCAGCTCAGGCGCCTTCCAAAGGAGCGCCAGCCTGCCCAGCGGAATTCCGGTGCAGTTTTGCGTAGAGCCATAAGAACACCTGGGCGAACACCGCTCCCAAGCAATCGACAAGCACGTCGCGGACTCGCGGTTCACGCATGGGCACGAAGGACTGGTGCCACTCATCGAGGGCTGCGTATGCCGCCGCAATCAGGAGGGTGAAAACAGCCCAGGACAATTTCCAGTAGGGGTGCCTGCTCGCGCGCCATGAAACACGGCGATACTGAAGACTGCGAACTCCGTGAAGTGCGCGAGCTTTCGGACGACAAAGTGCATGAGATGAAGCGAGTGACGGCTGGCGGATAGGAAAAGCCAGCGCAGTGTGGGAAAGATGAAGTGGGCGGTTTCTTCGCTGCTGAAGTATTGCATCGAGAAAACCGAGATCATGACCGCGATCGAAATAGCCGGAAGCCAATACTTCACGCGAAAGCTCACCGTCGATCTTTGGGAACGCCAGTTCAACTGGCAGGCAGATTGCTGATGGCTCGCCGTGCTTGGTCGGCGACCGGCGACTTTGTGTCAATACTGATGGCTTTCTCGAACTCAGCTCTCGCGCGTGCGGAGTTCTGCAGTCTCTGATAGACCAAGCCCAAATGATAGCGATACGCTTGGTTATTGGGAGCGGCCTTGACCGCTTCTTCGAATAGGGGAGCCGCAGCGGCGAACGCGTTGTTGTGAAAGTAGGCCCAACCGAGAGTGTCTGCAGAATTCGGTAGATTGGGCAGGCCCTTGCGCGCGGTTTGCGCCAGGCTGAGGGCGACAGTTACATCTCCTTTGTGTTCCAACATCAGGTATGCCAGATTGTTGGCCGCGAACGGTTCGTCTGGCTGGATTGCCAGCGCCTTCTGGTAGCATTCCTGAGCGCGTTGCCAGTTGGCGCTTCGCTCATAGAGCCCACCTACCGCAATCCACAAGTGCGGATCGCGGGGAGAGAGGTCAATGGCTTTCTGATAATTAGCAATGGCTTGCTCCAGTTGGCCTAAGCCGGTCTGGGTTTGTGCGAGGAGCACCATAGCCGCCACGTTCGTGCGATCCAACTCCAAAACGTGACTGAGCGCGGCTGCTGCTGCTTCATATTGCTTCAGGCGCGTCAGCGTTTCACCTTGCAGCAAATAAAGTCCAGGCGAGCTAGGATTCCGGTCGATCTGGCTCTGCAGAAACTTGTTCGCCTCGGCTGCCTTATTTTTGGCGAGGCTGACGTCAACAACCCCTCGAATCGCCTCGACGGAATTGGGATCATGGGTGAGCGCCTGCCGATAGTATTTTTCCGCCTCATCGTAGCGCTTCTGGGACAGCCGCAGTTGTCCGAGCTTCACGTAGGAAACAGGTTGATCGGGAGCCAGCAGGGCGAGTTGCTTTAGGTCGGCCTCCGCGCCCGCCGCATCACCCTGGTTTATGCGCGCAGTGGCGTGGAAGAGATAACCGTCCGCCGATGCCGGTGCATGCCTTCGGATTTCGTTGCCGATCTCCTCAAGGGTCGGCCAATCTCTCCGCTGGCTTGCACTCATTCCGAGCGCCACCCAAGCCTCGGCAAAATTCGGACGCAGACGCACGGCGTCCCTCCATTCGCTCTCGGCTTGCTGGGAATTTCCTTTTTGTTTGTAGGCCAGGCCGAGTTGGAAGTGGGCAACGGCGTTGTCCGGGGCATTCTTAGATGCAAGTTGGAGTGTAGTGATGGCCTGATCGACCTGGTTCTGCCGGAGTTGCAGCTGTCCATTCAAGATAAGCGCGTCTGGGTCCTGAGGCGAGTATTTGAGGATGTCCTGGATCTGGATTTTTGCCTCATCGAGCTTGTTGCCCAGGATCAGGAGTTGTGCGTAGGTCTTTCGGACGCTCCAATCGCTCGGATATTTCGCTGAGAGCTCGGCGAACTCGTTTAGAGCCTTTTCAGATTGACCACGCGCCAGATAGGAATCGCCCAACAAGCGGTAAGCATTGGGGTCCGCACTCAATTGTTGCTTCGTTTCTTTGAGCACCATCTCGGCCTGACTCTCCTGGCCCTGGGTTAAATACAGGGCAGCCAGTCCGCCGCGTGCCGACACATCCTTGGGAACGATCTGGATTGCGGCCTTGAACTCAGTTTCGGCATCGCCCCAGCGTTTTTGTTGCTGATAGAACTTAGCCAGAGTGATGTGAGGAACGGCCGATTTAGGATCCAACTCCTGCGCCTTCTTGAAGCTCATCTCAGCTTCCACGAGATGCTGTTGTCGCACTTGGATATGGCCCAGATTCAAATACAGAATGGAGCGATCCGGTGCGATCGCAATCGCGTCCTCGGCTCCTTGCAGAGCATCATTCAGGTTGCCGAGAGCCGTATCCGCATCGGAAAGCAGCATGTACGCGTCCGCATTTTTCGGGTTGCTGCGAAGAATCAGGAGGGCGCGGTCTTTGGCGTCCTGTGGCTTGCCTCCGGCGAGCTGCAATTTGCCGAGATCCAATTGTGCAGCCCAGTTCTCGGGCTGCAAGTCCACAGTGCGAAGAAGCTCTTGGAAAGCTGATGCCCAACTACCCATCTTCATGTACGTTTGGGCTAGCCTATGGTGGGCGTCGGGAAAGCGCGGATCGATCTGGAGTGCGCGACCATAGTAGATGACGGCCTCAGCATACTTGCCTTGATCAAATTCGTGATTGCCCTGAACCAGGAACTTCTGCTTGCGGGCATTGGGATCCCGCGAGCAGCCAACGGTTAGCCCCGCGAGAATGAGAACGGCGAGAGCCAGAAAAGCTCGAGGAACGAGACGGATCATAGGTTTCGTCCGAAAAGTTGCGGCGAAGCTAAACGAAGTTTAGCAGGAATGGGCTGGGACCGCGCCGCAAGGGAGCGGGATCGCACAAGGATTGTGGACAACGTAAATGTAAGATACAAAACGCGTTATGGTAAGAGCAAGGCACCCTGCGTTTATTCTTTCGCTATGCCGGCAGAGAATTTCGATCCGCCCAGAATGGTGGAGTTTTAAGGGACAATTGGGATAGATTACTTCCACCGCTCAGGTGAGAGGAGTGGCCAAGGCGGTTATTGTGTCGCACAGGCTGGCCGAAAGCTCTCGTAAGTATTTGTAAATAAATCTGTTATAAGCGATGCCAACAAAAGAGGTGCAGTGATTGGTCTGGCATGGCCATTGCTTTTGCACTACTTAGCGGTAGTGTGGTCATGCTTGGCAAGAAAATTAGAGGTACAGTAATCACATGCTGAGGAATGGCGAAATCGACCTGCGAGAAATCAAACGACTGCTTCGGCGCTTTTGGTGGATCTTGCCGACGACGACGATTATCGCCGCTGCTGCAAGCCTCGCGGTTACCTTTGCTCTGCCGAAGAAGTACACATCGCAAACGGTAGTTCTCGTCGAGCCACCTACGGTCTCCAAGGAAGTGGTGCCAACCCTAGTCACTGAAGACCTCTATCATCGCCTGGCGTCGATGAAGGAACAGATTCTTAGCCGTTCCCGTTTGCAGCCGATTATTGAGAAGCTCAATTTATACGCGGAGGACCGAAACAAGCGACATATGGAGGATTTGGTGGATCGCCTGAGGCAGTCCATCGACGTGTCGCTGATGGAACCAATGCCCGGCTCCATGGATCGTCAGCCGCCCGGCTTTCATGTCAGCGTCACGTTCAATGACGCGAGGATCGCGCAGCAGATCTGTACGGAAATCACATCGATGTTCATGGAGCAGAACGCTATACGGAGAACGCAGCAGGCGAATGTGACGACGCAGTTTCTGACCCAGGAAGTTGAAGAGGCCAAGCATAAGCTGGACGAACAGGATGCCAAGCTGGCTCAGTTCAAGCGTCAGTACCTTGGTTCACTGCCGGAAGAGCAGCAGAGCAATCTGAGTTTGCTGACCGGCCTGTATACCCAGCTGGAAGCTGCAACACAGGCGCTGAGCCGGGCGCAACAGGATAAGGCGTTCAACGAGACGCTGCTGAACCAGCAAGAGGCCACGCTGAAGTCGGCGCAGACGGGCACACAGAATCAAGACACCCTGGAACAACAACTGCAGATTCAGCAAACGCAGTTGGCCGACCTCGTGGCGAAGTATACCCCGGAGCATCCGGACGTGATCAAACTGAAATCCCAGATCGAAGAGACTAAGCGCCGGATAGCCTCTATCCCGGATGCCAAGCCGGCACCCGCGGGCACCGGCACTGCGCGGGAAACGCCGCAGATTCAGCAGCTGCGCGCCAAAATCAAGCTGGACGAGGTAAGCATCGCCGACGCGATCAAGCACCAGAACCAGATTCAGGAGCAGATTCGGCAACTGCAGGGCCGAGTTCAGTCGAGCCCAATGGTCGAGCAGCAGCTGAAGGAATTGACGCGCAACTATCAGACTGCCTCCGAGATCTACAACGACCTACTGAAGCGGCAGCAGAACTCATCGATGGTCGGCGAACTCGAAGGCAAGCAACAGAGCGAAACGTTTCGCGTGCTGGATCCACCGAGCTTGCCGCTCAGCCCTTCTTCTCCAAAGAAAATTTTGTTTCTCGGCGGCGGTGGTACGGCGGGGCTTGCCTTGGGCCTTGGCATCCTGTACCTGGTGGCACTGACCGACAAGGCAATGTACTCCGAGCGGGATGTGGAAGTCTGCTTGAAGCTTCCGGTGCTGACCATGATTCCGAATGAAGACATGGCCATGGCGGTGGCTAGTCACCATGGGAAGTCTGTCAATCTCGAGGAAGCTCTAACGACGAAGTCATGACGAGGAAGCGCTCATCGGAAGGAATTTGACGAGGAATAAATGAGTCGAATCCACGAAGCACTGAAGAAGGCGGCGCAAGAGCGGAACGCGCAAATGGTGGGGCAGCGCGGGCCGGACTTGGTTGATCTTGAGGCAGAAGCATCCCCGCGTTTGACTGTTGCGCCGGGCGCGGAGCCGGTCGAAATTGTCCAGGAAACGCGGAGCGCAGCCATTCCCAAGTGTGCGACGCAATTTGACAAGTTCGTGAAGCAATGCGCGCTCGGTAACTGGAAGACGGACAGCAGGTCTAGTATCTTCTTTCGTGAGCGCGATAACTTTATCGTTGCTGAGAAATTCCGTACCCTTCGCTCGCGTTTGTACCAGATTGCCGCCGTGCAGCATTTACGGTCGATCGTGATCTCCAGTAGCGTACCTGCCGAAGGAAAGACATTCGTGGCGGCGAGTCTCGCGGTCTCGTTCGTCCGGCAGCAGGACAAACGAGTGCTACTGATCGACGGAGACCTGCGTGCCTCCCGGCTCCACCTGCAACTCGGGGCACCGGAAAAGCCCGGGCTTTCGGATTATCTTTGCGGCAAAGCTTCAGAGACAGAAGTAGTGCAGGTTGGACCGGGCGGGAATCTCTGTTTCGTACCTGGTGGAAGTGATATCACAAATCCCAGCGAACTCCTGCACAGCGAGCGCATGAAGACTTTTCTCAGTCGCATGTCGGAGATATTCGACTGGGTTATCGTCGATTCGCCGCCGGCGATTGCGGTGCATGATGCCAGCATCCTCGCCGACATGTGTGACGGCGTACTGTTCGTTGTGCGCGCCGGCGCGACAGACTTCGCCGTCGCGCAGAAGGCGTCGTCGGAATTCCGCGAAAAGAGTCTGCTGGGCGTGGTATTGAACCGCGTCGACCGGTCGGAAACCTATGGTTCCTATTACTACGGATATGCCGGAGAGAAAGAACCAATCGACTAGCGGCAATTCCAGTTTCGATCATCAGACAGTTGCTGACGTAGTCTCTGCTCCGCTCTTCGGTATTTCTCCCCTACGTAACAAGCGATAGACAGGTATGAGGAGCGCCAGCCCAATCAGGAAAAACACGACTCCGCCGCGATGATGGAGTTTCCCATAGAGAAAATCGGGGTTCACATAATTCGCGAGCAACGTCAGGCTTGCGATACGGATTCCATTCTTAACGATCATCATCAACAGGCCTGCTACGACAAAAACAATCTTCTTCCAGAGCGGACGAAAAGCGAAGTGGGCAACAAGGACAGCCAGAATCACCAGTGCGATGCTGGAACGGATACCACTGCACTCTTGGGCGACTTCGATGCTGATTCGCGGAAGGCGAAAGATGAATCCTTCCCGCATCACCGGGAAACCGCTCAACTCGAAAATGAACTCCGATATAGCAGCCGACCCAGCTTGCAGCCAGTAGATGAATTTCTGCAGTAGAAACGGGGGCAACGGAATCGCGAAGAAGAGGAAGGCTAACGGAAACGAAGACCGTCGGGCGGCGTTGCCTCCGAAAAAGAAGACGAATCCGGCCACCGTGTAAAAAACGAGCGCGGCTACGGCAATCGTTACCTTTCCAGCGAGTTCCGCTGAGGCTGGCGACCAAGCCCAAGCCGTCAACGCTACTGCCGGTATCAGGAAGGGGAACGCTCCTCGAAAATCTTTCTTAATGTCCTTCGGAACGGCGACCTTCTCGATGAAGAGAAGCCATACCGAAATGAATGGGATCAAGAACACATGCGATGTGTTCTCGTCCTGAAGGCCGGAATCCCAAAGGCTCTGCAACGGGCGCCACACGAGCACCATGCAGATCACGCACCAGAGAAACAGGTAGATCCAGCGGGCGTCCCTGATTGGGTCAGTTGGACTCAAGTGTCTCTCCGCGCCGCTTGTAATTTCGTTCGAAGTACTGTTGAAAGTCGGTTGAACGGGTACTCCGGAGCCAGCCGGTGTTTGCGCGATACCATGCGATTGTCTCCTTCAGCCCATCTGCAAACGCAATTTCGGGAGCCCATCCGGTAGCTTGACGAAACTTGGAGGAGTCGATCGCATAGCGCCGGTCATGGCCGGGCCTGTCTTGGATGTGCGTGATCAGGGACGCGGACTTGCCGAGATGGCCAAGGATTGCGTCCGCCACGTTCAGATTGGTAATTTGTTCTCCCCTAGAGATGTTGTAGATTCCTCGCAAGCCAGGAGCTTCCAACGCGAGTGTGATAGCCTTGCAAAAATCCCGGACGTGCATCCAGTCGCGAAGGTGCTTGCCATCTCCGTAAACCGGCAACGGCCTATCCTCGAGAGCCAACGACACGAACAACGGAATCAATTTTTCGGGATACTGACACGGTCCGTAGTTGTTCGTTGAGCGCAGGATCACAATTGGAACGCCGTAGGTTCTGTCGTAAGCGCCGGCCAAGTGGTCTGCGGCAGCCTTGCTGGCCGCATAGGGACTACTGGGCGACAGCGCGGTGTGCTCGTCACGAGATTCACCTTCCGGCACGCTGCCGTAGACTTCGTCCGTACTAATGTGCACAAACAGCGTGACCCCGTGCTTCCGAGCGGACCGGAGAAGGCAGTAAGTCCCGAGAACATTTGTCTGCAGGAAAGGGTCTGAATCGTAGATGCTGCGATCGACATGGGTTTCCGCCGCCAGGTTGACTACGGCGTCGACTCCAGTTTCCAGGATACTGTTAACGAGGCTCGCGTTCGTTATATCGCCTTGAATGAACCGATAGCGGTGGTCTTCGGAGATGTCAGCCAGGTTGGCCTGGTTGCCGGCATATGTCAGTTTGTCCAGGTTGATCAGCTCTATGTTTCGATACGTCCTTAGCAGGTGCCGCACGAAGTTACTGCCAATGAAGCCGGCGCCTCCGGTGACCAGCAGCCTCACGCGATCCTCCGAATGGAACAAACAGAGGCAGGTTAACGCCGCCAATCGCGAATGGCTAGTACCGTCGGCAAAGGGCGTGTTCAGCAGGACACCGGGAAAAGAAGCCAACTAGGGGACACACTTTACCACTTAGTGGAAGTCCATCGGGGCGGCAGGACTAGGAAGACTAGAATTCCGGTTCAATTATTCTCTCAAGTATTTGATTACAAGCTACTTAGTAAATCACGATTCAGGCAGAACCGGCTGTGGACTGGTCCCTCTCTTGCATCTTTGTCCCCGACGAGTGGGTCGGATACCGCTGGCGGCTCAGCGGGCGCAAGCCAGGTTCGAGGCACTCGAAAGACAGTACATGCACGTCGAAACATCGCCAAGTCGACCGTTATTTGAGGGCGTCGTGTTCATAGCAGGCGTTGGCTCGAACATGACAGGTCTGAACGCTATGGTGGAGCAGTTTGCCCATACCACAATTCCGATTCTACTGGTGGGGGAAAGCGGCACCGGTAAGGAAGTGTACGCCCACGCGGTCCACCGGCTGTCGGGAGGCGGGCCGAGCGGGCTGAAAAAGATCTCCTGCTCAGCGGTCGAGCCGGCGCAGTTTTTACGCGCGCTGAGCGAGTGTTCGGGACTTTGTCCTGAACATTCGCCGCTAACGCTGTTCCTCGATGAAATCGAAGAACTCTCACCAGAATGCCAAAAACTGCTGCTCAACTGCGTTCCCAACGGGGAGTTCCGAAGCGACGAAGGATCACCACGTGCCCGTTTGATTTCCGCGACGACACACGATCTGGAGAAAGAAGTAACTGCGGGGAGGTTTCGTCGCGAGCTCTATTTTCGCTTGAATGGTGCTTGCCTCCGCCTGCCGCCGCTTCGAGAACGGGTTGACGACATTGCGACGCTCGCGGAGCACTTCTTGACCCGGCACGCCGAAGAGCTGAAGAAGAGCCCACCGGTTTTGAATCGAGAGACGCTGGAAGTGTTGCTGTCGTATCATTGGCCGGGAAACATTCGGGAACTGGAAAACGTGGCGCGCAAGATGGTGGCCCTGGGTGATACAGGTCTGGCTGTAAGCGACCTGCGTATGGCGCGAATGAATTCCACATCTGGGGCGGAGACCAATAGGGGCTCATCGCTCAAGATGGCGGCACGGGCGGCTTCGAGGCAGACGGAGCGGGAACTGATTCTGCAAGCTCTGGAACGCACCAAATGGAACCGCAAGCGGGCGGCCCGTGAACTGCAGATCAGCTACAAGTCTCTCCTCTACAAGCTGAAACAGATTGAGACCCCGGGCACGGCACGTGATAAGTGAGGATTCGGAGATGACGAAGATACTCGGTATTGCTTTGTTGTTGCTGACAACGCCGGCATTTGCGGCGGCACAAGAGCCTGCGAAAAAAACCGATCCTGCGCCCTCCGCAGGGGCGGCGGACTCGACGTACAAGATCGGTCCCCAGGACGTGCTCCGAATCGATGTCTGGAAAGAACCCGATATCTCGCGGACCATTCCGGTACGCCCGGACGGCAAGATTTCGTTGCCGTTGTTAAACGATGTCCAAGCCGCAGGACTCACGTCGATGGAACTCGCCGGAATCATTCGCGAGGGTTTGACGAAATACATTACCAGCCCGCAGGTGACCGTAACGGTCTCCGAAATCAACAGCCGGCGCGTGTACTGCACCGGCGAAGTGCTCAAACCCGGCGCTCTTTCGCTCTTGCCGAATATGACGGCGCTGCAGGCGATTTCCAGCTGTGGCGGATTCACGCAGTTCGCAAAGATCAAAGGGATTTACATTCTCCGAGTGGAAAACGGGAAGCAGGTGCAGCACCCGTTCAATTACAAGGACGTGGTGAAGGGAAAAAGGCCCGAAGACAACATCGTGTTGCAACCCGGCGATGTCATCGTGGTGCCGTGAGGTAAGTTTATGAGCGGTCAAACGCAAATTCTACGATTGGCGCTATTGGCGGCCGGCTGTCTTTCGTGCACCTTTGGCGTCTCCGCGCAGGACCCACAGGAACCGGCGGAACAGCCAGACGCTGCGACGAAGCCCAAGCCGGCGGCCCGAGGTATCCCTTCGATTAGTGACCCCAACGCCACTGTGGAGAGCGAAAACCGAACGCCGGCTTGGCAGGCGGACGAGGGGCCGGCGACCGGTATGCAAGTCCCTGGAATTGGCTCGCCGGAGTTGGCGCACAGCTATTGGGTGCCGGGCTTGGAATACGGCAGCACAATTCAGTCGCGTCCGCTCGGGCAGGTAGGTTCCGACGGCTGGTATGCGAATAACTATGTGGGAGGCAGCCTCAGCCTCCTGGAAGCATGGAGTCGCTCGCAGTTGGGCTTGAACTATTCCGGCGGAGGATTCTTCAGCACCAGCGGTGACGTCAATAACGGCACCTATCAGCAGCTTTCGCTTGGCAATACGATCAATATGGGCCGGCTGCAGATTCAGTTGTTTGACTATTTCTCCTACATACCGGATTCCCAGTTCGGATTCGCGGGTGGCACGGGGCTGTCGCTGCCCGGAATCAACGGCACGCTAGGACCGGCGATTCCCGGGCTCGGCGCGGCGATTGTGCCAAATCAGAGCATCTATGCGGCGATCGGTCCGCGCTACAGCAATGCGTTTGCTGCCCAGAGCACCTACAATTTCACGCGGCGGAGTTCTGTGACTCTTGGCGGCTCTTACGGACTGTTGCACTTCACCGAGTCCGGAAATATCGACGATGACATGGTCATCGGCACGGTGGGTTACAACTACGCACTGAGCAAGACGGACTCAATCGGCGTGTTGTACCGGTTCACAGCATTTCATTATGACGGCCAGCCACAGGCTATCGGCAATCACGTGATCAATGCCGTGTATGTGAAGAAATTGACGCAACGGCTGGCGTTGAGCATGTACGGCGGCCCGCAGATTACGACCTACCGTGTTCCGATCGGAGGGTCCACGCGCAGCACCAGCGGGTCTGGTGGCGTGACGATGACGTACGCCGTTGAGCGGGGCAGCATCAGCGTGGATTACTTTCACGGCCTCACCGGCGGAGGTGGTGTGTTGCTGGGATCCAACACCGACCAGGCCAGCGCGACATTCGGGCGCCAACTCGGGCGCGTGTGGAGCGCTAGCCTGAACTTCGGCTATGCCCGGAACAGTTCCGTGGGATCGCTACCGGACACGGGTGATCAGACCTTTAACGATTGGTTTGTCGGCGGTGGCATCAGCCGGCCATTCGGGAGAAACCTAAACCTCGCCGTGTCCTATTCGGCGCGATTCGAGAGTTCGAATGTGGCTGCTTGTACGGGAGCAAACTGCAGCACGGACTATACGCAGAACATGGTCTCTATCAGTCTCCAGTGGCACACCCGCCCGTTCGTTCTGCCCTAGGACGCTCTGGAGACGCATCTTGCATGGCGAGAGGTTGCCCGTGCTGGCGTTAGTCGCTGGAATTTAGGACAATCGGTGTCACGTAACTATGTATAAAAGCTTCTTCGGCCTTAAAGAAAACCCGTTTAACGTGAACCCGGATCCCCGGTATCTGCTTCTTACGAAGCAGATCGAAGAAGCTCTAACTGGGTTGATGTATGGTATCCAGACCCGTAAAGGGTTCATCACCTTGACGGGTGAGGTCGGTACCGGCAAGACGACCCTTGTCAACCGATTACTGGACTGGCTGCACCACCGTCGAGCACGGACAGCGTTCCTGTTCAATTCGAGGATGAACTCCAGCCAATTATTCGACTTCATCCTGGCCGAATTCGAAATTCAATGCGATTCCAAGTCGAAGAGCCAGCAACTCATGAAACTCAACCATTGGTTGCTGGACCGCTACCGAGCCGGCGAGACCGTCGTACTCATCATTGACGAAGCACAGAACCTTACGTTTCCCGTCCTCGAAGAGATCCGATTGTTGACAAACCTGGAAACTGCCACCGAAAAGCTGCTGCAAATCGTGCTCTCGGGCCAGCCTGAACTGGAAGAAAAGCTGAAACTGCCTGAACTGCGGCAACTGCGCCAACGCATTATGTTGCGCTGCAAGACCATGCCGCTAACGAAGGAGCAGACGCAGGAATACATCGAGGAGCGTTTACGCATCGCGGGGGCTGATTCCACTCCGATCTTCAGCAAAGCTGCGATGGACATGGTGCATCTCTATTCCCTCGGTGTACCTCGAGTCGTGAACTTGCTTTGCGAACACTCTCTAGTGAACGCTTTTGTCGAGCAACAGCGGCCCATAGGTCCAAAGATCGTGGAAGAAGTCGCCCGGGAGTTCCAACTCGACGAAGTCGAGCCGATTGCTCCACCAGGGGGAGGGCGATCTGCCGCCGACGTGTACAACTCGGAGGCCTTTATTCAGAACCTAGGGGAAGCGCTATCGAAGTTCCGAATTACACCCGGTCACACCAAGAAGTAAGCCATTTCGGAGTAATTTACGGGTTATTAGGCGCTGGCACCAGTTCCGGCGCAATTGGACCTGTGTGTCCTTTTCTGTCCGTCGTGGGAGGGAGGCGTGTCTCCCCGCTGGGAAGTGGCTTTCCACTTTTTCCCCTCTCAGTGCCTCCCACCTGGTTCTAGGAACCTCCTTTTTACAGGTAACATCTTTTGTGTCTTTAAGATACATGGTTACAGCCCCTTGACGACCTTTGGTCCCAAAGGTGCATTCCTTATTGCGAATGCCTTAGCGGTTCGTCACCGCTATCGGCGGCAACACATCGCAACACAGACTTGAACCCTAAAGAGTCTGAGAATCGCGAATCCCAACAGGAGGCAGCCGGCAATCTTGGCCGCTCTATCATCAATGAGAAAGTATTACCGATTCGTTGAGGGTTTTCGGCGATTCGCAAAGCAGCGGATGACTCCGGACGAGGCCATCGAACTTGCGAAGAGCTCCATCAAGCGACGCGTCGCGACGCGTGAAGACAACTTCCTGAATTTCGTCGAGAAGGGCGTATTTCAGTATTCGCGCAGTCCCTATCTGAGGCTGTTGGAACCGAAGAAGATTCTTTTCAACGACCTGAAGAATTGGGTAGGCAAGGACGGCATTGAGGGCTGTTTGCGTGCGCTCGAAAGCGAAGGAGTGTATTTCACCGTCGACGAGTTCAAGGGCAAGGTACCCGTGGTGCGTAACGGCGTCGAATTCTGGTGCCAGGAAGGCATGTTCGACAATCCGTTCCTTTCCTATGTATACGAAGTGCGCAGCGGTGCGACACGTAGCGCCGGAACCCGTGTTCGCATCGATTTCGACTACTTGCACCAGCGATCGCTGTATGACGCACTGCTTTTGAGCATTCACGGTTGCCTGAAGGCGCCGATCGCCAACTGGTTCCCGATCTTTCCCGGCGCGCCGGGCATTAATTCGAGCTTGCGCTTCGCTCATATTGGAAATCCCGCGAAGAAATGGTTTTCGCAGGTTCCGGAAGACGTCCTCAATGTGAACTGGGAGAAGAAGTGGGGAACGAAGCTCATCTTCACCCTCGGGAAGATTCATGGTTGCCCGCTGGCTGAACCTGAGTACGTACCGCTCGATGAAGCCCTCAAGATCGCTCAGTGGGCTGATCAGATGTTGAAGGAAAACGACCGCTGTGTGGTTTACACGTTCGCGGCGTCGGCGGTGCGCATCTGTATTGCCGCAGCTGAGAATAACTTGAACCTTAAGGGCACGCGATTCCTGTGCACGGGAGAGCCGCTGACTCCCCAGAAGCGCCAGGAGATCGAGGCGATGGGAGCGGTTCCGGTGCCAGTATATGGGATTTCCGAAGCGGGCGTGATCGCGTCGGGTTGCGACCACAACCATGAGGAGAGCGATCACTGCCACCTCTATAAAGACACGACGGCGATTATTTCGCATCGCCAGAGCGTGCCTCACTCGGATCTTTTCGTAGACTCATACCTCTTCTCCACACTGCTTTACGAATCGCCGAAGCTTCTTCTGAACGTCGGCATGGGCGACTACGGAAATCTCGGCGAGGGCGACTGCGAGTGTGCGTTCGGGCAGGTCGGCTTCACAACCCATCTCAGCGGAATCCGCAGCTACGAAAAGCTGACCGGTGAAGGTGTCACTTTCGTCGACACGGATTTCATTCGGATCATTGAGCGCGAGTTGCCGGGACGCTTCGGCGGCCGTAGCACCGATTACCAGCTGGTGGAGAAGGAAGATTCCCGTGGTTTGACCCACCTGCAGTTGCTGGTAAGCCCGCGAATTGGCCAGATTCAGGAGAATGACGTTCGTGAGACCTTCCTGAACCTGTTAAAGCGTGCCGAAGACAGCCCTGAGTCCTGGTCGCAGTCCGGGACGGAGATGTGGAAGCAGTCCGACATGGTGCAGATCGTTCGCGAGTTCCCGATCGCGACCGCAAGCGGCAAGATTCTGCCCTTCTTCATCTCGAGGTCAAAGAGTGTTCCCAACGCGGTTCCCAGCGTTGCGGCCCAGAAGCAGTAAGGCGGAATTCTGAACCATATGGAGCGTGTTCGAATGAGTATTCACGTGCAGGAAGACATTCAAGGAATCGATCGCAATACCTCGGATTCCGGCCGGAATTCCAATTCCGGTTTTCCGGCCCAGCGCTTGCGCCGTCTGCGCAAGAGCGACCTGTTCCGTCGTCTGGTGCGCGAACATTCGCTGGCGGTCGACGATTTGATTCTGCCGCTATTCGTGGTGCCCGGACACGGTGTCAAGCGCGAGATCAGCGCCATTCCCGGCAACTATCACCTCTCGATCGACATGCTAATCGAAGAAGCGAAAGAAGTGCGGGACCTCGGTATCCCCGGCATTCTGCTCTTTGGCGTGCCCGATCCGAAGGAAAAGGATTTGCACGCCAGCGGCGCGTATTCGCCGACCGGTATCGTGCAGGAAGCGGTCCGCGCGTTGAAGAAGCACGTCCCTAACTTGCTGGTGATCACCGACGTGTGTTTGTGTGAGTATACGCCTCACAGCCATTGCGGCATCCTCGAAGATGGTTACCTGTTGAACGACGCTTCGAAGGAAGTGCTCGCCAAGACCGCCCTCTCCCACGTTCAGGCCGGCAGCGACATGGTGGCTCCGGCGGCCATGCTGGATGGCCAGATCCGCGCGCTTCGCGAGATCCTCGATGACAACGGCTTTTCGAACACGCCGATCATGGCGTATTCGGCAAAGTACGCTTCCAAACTCTACGATCCGTTTTTCAAGGAAGGCACGCAGTCTGCACTCTCGCACGGCGACAAGAAAACGCACCAGATGGATTCGGGCAATTCGGATGAAGCCATGCGCGAAATCGCATTGGACATCGCCGAGGGCGCCGACATCGTCATGGTCAAGCCGGCGCTGTATTACCTCGATATCGTCTACCGCGCCAAGACGCAATTCCGCATGCCCCTTGCCACGTACAACGTCAGCGGTGAGTACGCCATGATCGACGCGGCCGCACGGATTGGCCGCTTGGATCGCCGGCTGATCATGATGGAAGCGCTGACTTCGATGAAGCGCGCCGGTGCGGACATCATCATTTCGTATTTCTCGAAGGATGCTGCAAAGGAACTGAAGTAAGCGCGCCCTCCGGCCGCCCCGGCTAGCGTGCTCGTGGTGAGGAGCGGAAGTGAACCAGTGGCTTGCGTGGACCGTTGGATTGCGGATTTGCCGGTCGCGCCAATTGTCAGATAGCAGTCGGTGAATTAGAAAGGCCAGCTCTTAAGCTCAAGATGGAAATCGCCCTCATCGGTATCAGCCACCGAACGGCAAGCATTGAACTTCGCGAGAAGTTGGCATTCCGCGTCGAGCAAGCTTGCGAAGCAGCGGATCAGCTGCGCGCGCGCGGCATCTTGCGAGAAGCCGTCGTTCTCTCCACATGCAATCGCACCGAAGTTTACGGTGTCACCCGCGAGCGCGGCGCCGACAACCTGGGCGCGATGGAGCAGTTCATCTCCTCGTATCATCAGGTCCCGCCAGTTCAAATTAAGGCGGCGTTGTACCGGTGCTCAGACCGGGAAGTCGTCCGGCACATCTATCGAGTGGCGGCAGGTCTGGATTCGATGCTGCTCGGTGAGTCAGAGATTCTAGGACAGGTTCGGGAAGCATATCGTGTTGCCATGGACCATGGCGTAACCGGGCGCGTCTTGAACCGTCTGTTCCAATCTGCCTTGGAAGTGGGCAAGCGGATCCGGACAGAAACCCAAATCGCGACACGGCCCATGTCCGTTGCGTTCGCAGGGGTGAAACAAGCCGAAGCGCTGATGCGTGGCCTGGAGAATCAGCGCGTGTTGATCCTGGGAGCCGGCGCGACCAGCGAACAAGTAGTAAAGCACCTGTGCGATCGCGGTGCGCCGCAATTCCGGATTCTGAACCGCACCCTGGAAAATGCGAAGGCCCTCGCTGCCCGGTATGGGGGTGAGGTGTATGGCTGGGACAAACTTCCTGAGATGCTGGACTGGCCCGACCTGGTTATCAGCTCGGTCACCACTCCCGAGCCTGTGCTCACGCGGCAAATCATTGAGAACGGCATGATCGCGCGCGGAAACCGGCAGCTCTTGATTATGGATCTCGGTGTCCCACGAAATGTGGCAGTGGATGTAAAGGACATCCCGAACGTTCACTTGAACGACATCGACGGGCTTACGGAGATTGTCGAACAGAACAAGAAGGCGCGCGAGGAAGAGATTCCAAGAGCGCTCGGGCTGATCGAAGACCAGATTGATGGTTTCATGCGCTGGCAAGCGGGCGTTGCCGCCTGCTCCATTTCCGCCGAACTACGGAATGTGCCGGAGCACAAGCGCGATGCGCTACTTCGCCAGCATCTTGCGGCGATGATTAATTTCAGCGAACAAGAACGTGCTCACTTCATGGGCTTGATCAGCAAGTTCTTGAATGGCGGCAAGCCTGAGCCTGAGCCGTTTGTGCATGCCCAAGCGCCGGTGCGGCCGGCGTCGTCCTGAACGACCAGCTTTTCTCCGTCGGTCTCTCCAGCCCATCGAACGTTCGCGCAAAAAAGGACTTCCTTTTACGAACTGAGCCCGCCTAGACTCCTGTTTAGGAAGCCGTGTGACTGCGCCAATGGAACTTCGCGAATTCATCCAGAAACTTGACGATGCCCACCAGTTGCGGCGCATCACTCGCGAAGTCGATTGGAAGTACGAAATTGGCGACCTCACCCGCCAGGAACTGTCTCCGCTGCTCTTCGAAAATGTTAAAGGCTATCCCGGCCACACTGTTTTCACAAACGGCCTCATCAACAGGGCAGCGATCGCCACGGCACTTGCGCTACCGCCAGATGTGGCGCGCGAGGACTTGGTCCGACAGCTCCGAGAGCGGATTGAAGCGAAGCCTGTTCAGCCCAACCACGTCTTCGGTGGGCCCGTTTTCGAAAATGCCCTTTCCGGGTCGCAGGTGGATCTTTTTCAGCTGCCGGTACCGTGGTGGAACCGCTCCGACGCTGGCCGATACGTCGGAACATGGCATGTCAACATCAGCCGAGATCCCGATGATGGTCGCTATAACCTGGGCGTCTACCGGATGCAAGTGCTGAATCGCAACCAGGCAACCATCAGCACCTCGCCGAAAAGCCACCTCGGCATCCATTTCACCAAAGCGGAGGCGCAGGGTAAACCGCTCCCTGCCGCGGTGGTCATCGGTGTGAGCGAAGCCGTGTTCATCGCCGCCGCGGCCGGCTATTCAGGCGGAATGGACGAGTACGAGTTGGCGGGCGCGCTACAGCAGTGCCCCGTCTCTCTGGCCACGTGCAAAACAATCGATCTGGATGTCCCTGCCGGCGCCGAGATTCTGCTCGAGGGATTCCTGCACCCCGGTGTACGAGTTTTAGATGGCCCATATTTTGACTATGCAGGGAAAGCGACCTCTAATCCCCGTGCCTATCTGTTCGAAGTAAATAGAATGTCGTTCCGCACCAATCCTGTTTTCCGTGGCGCCCTGGTTGGTCACTCCGCTGCAGAAGATATCCAGCTCTTTTCGATTCTGTCGGAGGTCGGTTTATTCGACTTTCATGGCTCGCGCATACGCCGAGCCCTGCAGATCATCTTTCTCAAAAACGGATTCTTTCATGCCTTCCAGGTTGTCGGCAGACTCGGTCCGTCGTTGTTTCGTCGAGAGAAGAAACAGAGCTGGAACTAGTGGCCGTCCGCTTGCTCTACCCGATATGCGGATAAATCCAGCGCCCTGCGAGAATCAGCACGGGCTCCGGGAGTTTTCCAAAGACCTTCTGTGCCGCTGACATCTTCCAATTGTGAGTTTTAAGGCCCCCCGGCTCCGCGGGGAAGACTTTGTGGCTGATCCCGGTGCGCTCGGCGCCAAAGTGGTCCTTGAAATGGATCAAGCCGGCGTGATCGAGGTCAGAGCGGCCGAAGTCGAAGACCGTAGCGCCCCGATTCTTGGCGTCCTCGATTGCCTGCCACAACAAAAACGGCATGGTTCCGAGGCTATGAAACCGCGCATCGCTGGCGCCATACTTGAACATGATCGAGTCCTTGTGATCCAGAGTCAGTATCGCGCCCGCCGCTTCTCCGTTTCTCGTCCGGGCGATTCGAATCTTCGTTTTGTCGCCGACGAATTGCAGAATATTTCGAAACCATTCCATTGGCGGCGGCGGCAGCGCTTTACGTCTTCGCGTCATGACCGATAGCTTGAAAAATGCTCGAAGATGCTCCTCCGAGCGTCCTTCTTCGTAGAGCAATCCTTCCCGCACCGCTTTGCGAATTTTGCGCTGCGTCGAATCCTTGTTGAGTCCACGAAAAAGCTGCTCCACAGACGGACGCAGATTGAGCGCGTGCAGAGCGAACCGGGAACCGTCGCTGAGGCTGCACCATTCCATAGAATCACTGAAAGGCTGGCTCGGTCGGAGTTCAACACTTGTCCAGCGTTTTGTTTTTACTCCCTGCTCGAGGTACTTCAGAAGGTGGGTGAGAGTCTCTCTATCGTCCATAAGGGGCTCGGCATGATCCGAAAACGGCAGCGACACGAGCCTTGGCTTGATCAACCAACTTCTCACGATACAGAAGACTACCCCGTCCGTCAGGGCCGCCCCCCCGGAGGAGGTCGTGAACGCAATCGGTTCGTAGCCGTAGGTCGTCTTCAGAGCTCGAAGCCAACCGGTAGTATGGAACGCCGAGCTCCGAGGATGGCGGTCGACAAAATCCTGCCAACGGGGGTCGCCAAGGGGGTCAAGATGTTCAAGTTTTTGTGAGCCCATGAACCCGCTGGTCGCTGGCTGCACTGCATTCTGGGATTTGGTAGCGATTATCGAGCGCTCCTCGCGAAAACTGCCTCAGTGTAAGCCCTTCAGTCGGCGCAGGCGAAACGAATTCTATGCCTGTGTGCAGTTCGCCTCGACGGATAAAGAAGTGACGCAAACTGTCGACGAGGGAAAAAATTTGTCTCTCGACCGCTTTGATCCGACTATAACGCTCTGGCTCGCCAAACTCGGATTGCTCCCAATCCACAAAAAAACAAAGCCTTCTAACTATCGTTTATGCAAGCGGATAGGAAGAGCCGGGGAACGTCTTCCACACTTTGATACATAGGCAGTTATCGCAAGCCAACGAAGTTGTCAGAGGAGCGGATTACCGCTCGCTCAAAGAGCTGCTTCTTTGCCTATCCGACGGACTATCCAGTGTCTGAACTAAAGTTCACTTATTCAATGACTTAGAAAACAAAGACTTCAACGCTTCGAGACCTTTGGAAGCATATTGCAACATTCGGGTAGGGGATTTCTCTCCTTGCGGCGCAGCAAGGAGGAATCGGGAGAGTCTTCAGGTTACATTCTCCTAACTGTGTTTTAAGTATATTTTTATCAATGCTATACGGATGTACCTCTCGCTCCGGATTCTTTGCCTTCGTCTCTGCGGATGGCAGGCGAATTGCCTTTTAGGTTTGTGCCTAACGGTCCATGGGAGTCGAACGGCGGTAGCCTATCAGAATCCCTCCAGACCACCGCCTTAGGCCTGCTACTTAGGAGCCCAGATTGAGTTTGTTCTCCGAATCACACGATG
>Ga0335082_10000611_pt1 | contig 37246 bp, 36 predicted proteins | sample Lox_Sample_41_FD_206718 | JGI IMG/M metagenome (GOLD analysis project Ga0335082, IMG submission 206718) | Soil microbial communities from Loxahatchee National Wildlife Refuge, Florida, United States - Lox_Sample_4.1 | ecosystem: Environmental > Terrestrial > Soil > Wetlands | place: USA...
GGCCGTAGGCGGGTTGGGGCAGGGGTTCGGGCCACCCAGGTTGACCAGGGGCGCGAAGCCGGTGCCGTACGTCGAAGAATAGGTGACCTGCGACGTGTTGATGGTGCGGACCGAGCCCACCGCCGACGCTTCGTTGGCGGCAATGCGCGAACGCAGCAGGTTCGGGATGGCGATGGCAGCGATGATCAGAATGATCGCCACCACGATCAGCAGCTCGATCAACGAAAATCCCTTCTGTTTCTTCATGTTCTCCTCATCCTCTCTTGTGACAAGAGTGTATGAACTTGCTCTCTGGAAGCCTGAAAGTCACGGGACATTGTTCCGCGCCCTTCCGGCTCATGGGCCTCTCTTTGGCCGCAGTAAAGCGCAACTCAGATACCAAAACCGCCCAGCCACTCCCCTATTGTCACAGCCATAGATTTCAGCCACTTACAGCCATGGAGGTTACTTTCGTGGGTGGCGCTTCCGGTCAGGAATGCCGGGATACGGCGGGCCCGGGTGACAAAAAGTGTCCGGCAGCCGGCCGGGTCGGCGCGGGCCGGGCTCGACTCGCGTCACCATCCTACGCACCGGGATCCGCAAGCGCGAGCCCGGGCCGAAGCGAGGCGCTGTACGATTCCCGAGCTGCCGGAATGGTTTGGCTATAATGAGACGAGGCCTTGCTCTTCCGAGTTCCCAGTCGAACTTTCTATGCTGGCGATCGAGACCCTTCAGCTTGAGAAGACCTACACGGTGGGGTTCTGGCGCAAGAAGGAGAGGCGCGCCCTGATGCCCCTGAACCTCGGCGTGGAAGAGGGCGAGATCTTCGGGTACCTCGGGCCGAACGGGGCCGGCAAGACCACCACCCTGAAGCTGCTGATGCACCTCATCTTCCCCACTGGGGGAGGAGCGAGGATCCTGGGCCTCGACTACCGAGATCCCCGCGTGAAGGCGCAGATCGGCTTCCTTCCCGAGCAGCCTTACTTCTACGATCATCTGACGGCTCCCGAGTTGCTGGACTATTACGCCCAGCTTTCCGGGGTGCCGGCGGGCGAGCGCCACCGCCGTATTCCTGCCATGCTGGAACGCGTGGGGCTGAGCGATGTGGGCCGGCTGCAGTTGCGCAAGTTCTCCAAAGGGATGCTGCAGCGCGTCGGACTCGCCCAGGCCATCCTGCACAATCCCAAGGTCCTGTTCCTGGATGAACCCATGTCGGGGCTGGATCCCATCGGCCGCCGCGAGGTGCGCGACCTCATCCTGCAACTCAAGGAGGAAGGCAAGACCATCTTCTTCTCCACCCACATCCTGGCTGACGCCGAAGCGCTGTGCGACCGGGTGGCCATCCTGCACAAGGGCGAGTTGCGCGGAGTGGGCAGCATCGCGCAGCTCGCGCCCGCTGGTCCGGCCCGCGTCGAGGTGGTCTGGCAAGGCGGCGCCGCGGCGGCGGCGGTGCGCGGCATGGGCGCCGAGGTCCATGCCGCGGGCGAAGAGATGCGCGCGGTGCTGCCGGAAGAGAAGCTGGACTTGGTGATCGACGCGTTGCGCCGCCAGCACGCCCGCCTGCTCTCGGTCACGCCCGTGCGCGGCTCGCTGGAAGACTACTTCATCGAGAAGCTGGGACAGCCCCAGGGGGTGAGCCCATGACCGCGCGCATCGCCAGCATCGCCTACAACACCTTCCGCGAAGCCGTGCGCGACCGCGTGCTCTACAACCTGGTCTTCTTCGCCCTGCTGCTGGTGGGCTCGGCGCTGCTGTTCGGGCAGATCTCCATCGACATCGAGCGCATCGTACTGGTGAACCTGGGGTTGGCGGCGGTCTCCATCTTCGGCGTGGTCATCGCCATCTTCATCGGCATCGGCCTGGTCTCCAAGGAGATCGAGAAGCGCACCCTCTACACCGTGCTCTCGCGCCCCGTAGCACGCTGGGAATTCATCGTGGGGAAGTTCCTCGGCCTGAGCGGGACGCTGATCGTCAACACCTTCTTCATGGCAGTGGGCTTCTTTCTAGCACTGCTCTACCTGCAGCATCACTTTTCCGCGCCCGATGCCTACCTGCTGGTGGCCATCTACTTCATCATCCTTGAGTTCTTCATCATCACCGCCCTGGCGTTGTTCTTCTCCTCGTTCTCCTCGCCGCTGCTCTCGGCGGTGTTTGCGTTCTGCGCGTTCATCATCGGCACCTTCGCCGAGGACCTGCGCGGCTTCGCCGCGATGACCAGCGGTGTGACGCGGTGGCTGGCCACCGGGGCGGCCTACCTGGTGCCCAACCTGGCTCCGCTCAACGTGATCGCCTCGGTGGCCCATCAGCAGCCGGTCGCGGGCACGCTCATTTTCCACAACACCGTGTACGCGCTGCTCTATGCCGGTGTGGCCGTCTGCGGCGCGGTGCTGGTCTTCGAGCGCCGGAACTTCAAATGAGCTCCTCGCGCCGCATCACGACCGTCTTCAGCGCGCTGCTGCTGCTCTGCCTGGCGGGACAGGCGCTCAGCGTCCGCCGGCTCGACCGCCTGCGCGAAGGCGCGACCTTGCAGGAGGTGCTCTGGATCCCCTCGCCCAAGATCGTGAAGCGCCTCAGCCTGGGCTACACCGGGCTGATGGCCGACATCTACTGGACGCGCGCGGTGCAGTACTTCGGCGGCAAGCATCACGTCCAATCCCAGGAGTACAAGCTGCTCGAGCCCCTGCTCGACATCACCACCACGCTCGACCCGCACCTGGTGGTGGCCTATCAGTTCGGCTCCATTTTCATCTCCCAGCGGCCTCCGCAGGGCGCAGGCGATCCTGACGCGGCCGCGGCTTTTGTGGAGCGCGGGATCCGGGAGAATCCCGACGCCTGGCGGCTCTATTACGGCTTGGGATTCATCCACTATCTGGAGCGCCATGATTACAAGGCGGCGCAGGAGGCGTTCCAGCGCGGCTCGCAGGTGCCGGGTGCGCATCCCTTCATGAAGGTGCTGGCTGCGTCCATGGCGCAGCGCGCGGGCGAGCGCGAAACCGCCTTCTACTTGTGGACCATGATCTATGACACCAGCACCGATCGCATGATGCGCGACAACGCCCTGCGCCGACTGGAGAGCCTGCGGGTGGACGACGACGTGGACCACCTGGAGGCGTTGGTACGCCGGTTCCAGGCCCAGACCGGCCATCCCCCCGCCTCCTGGTTCGAGATGATCGCAGCGGGGGAGTTGCCTGGCCTGCCGCTGGACCCGCGCGGGAAGCCTTACAAGCTCGCGCCTGGCGGCCGGGTCGAGGTGCAGTCCCCGGGCGACTTCCCCTTCATCACGCGCGGGCTGCCGCCAGGCGTCGCCCCCAGTCCCCTGCTCGCCCCGGAGGCTCCTCCGCCGGGCCGCGGGGTCCCCGCCGGCCGTAAGCCATGAGGAAAGCCTCCCTGATCCTGCTGCTCCTGGCGCTGCTGGGCTTGCCCGCCCGGGCCCAGGAGAGCATCGACCAGATCGCCTCCGCGGTGGACGACCATTACAACCATCTCAACTCCCTGGTCACCCAGTTCACCGAAAGCTACCGCGGTCCCGGCGTCTCGCGCCAGGAGTCGGGCACGCTCTGGTTGAAGCGCCCAGGCAAAATGCGCTGGGAATACCAGCAGCCCCGGGTCAAACTCTTCGTCAGCGACGGTAAGACCGCCTACTTCTACGTTCCGGGGGAGCGTCAGGTGCGCAGGGCCGAGGTCAAGAAGCTCGATGACCTGCGCTCCCCGCTGCGCTACCTGCTGGGCAAGACCAAGCTGAAGAAAGAGTTCGAGGGGCTGTCGCTGGCTCCCGACCAGAAGCCCTCTACCGCCGGCGACCTGGTGCTGCGCGGCGTGCCCCGCTCCCTGGAGCAGGTGGACGAGGTGCTGCTCGAGATCACCCCGGAAAACCGCATCCGGCGCATCGTGGTGCGGGAGGTCGACGGCTCGGTCACCGAGTTCAGCTTCGCCGACCCTCAGGAGAACGTCAGCCTGCCGGACGCGCGCTTCACCTTCTCGCCGCCCCCCGGCGTCGAGACCATCGAGAGCACCGACCTGGCGCCCTGAGCGCGAGGCCCGGCTTTTCCCTTTCCCAACGCTCTCGTATACTGGGCGCGCTGCAGAATCTTCCCTCCGGAAGGACGCCCGTGAGCAGCGCTCTCCCGCCGCCTCCGCCTCCCTTCACCATCTCCCGCCGCGCCCAGGCCCACGCCATCACCGCCAGCTTCCTGGGCTGGACGCTCGATGCCTTCGACTTCTTCATCCTGGTGTTCATGATGGACCGCGTGGCCGCCGACTTCCACGTGGATAAGGCCGCCATCGTCGCAACCCTCACCGGCACCCTGGCCCTGCGTCCGGTGGGCGCGCTGATCTTCGGCATGCTGGCCGACCGCTACGGGCGACGCCGCCCGCTCATCGCCAACGTCATCTGCTTCTCTCTGGTGGAACTCTGCTGCGGCTTTGCTCCCAACTACACCGTCTTCCTTCTGCTGCGCTGCCTCTACGGCATCGGCATGGGAGGCGAGTGGGGTGTGGGCGCGTCGCTGGCTATGGAGATCGCGCCGCAAGGCCGTCGTGGCATGCTCAGCGGCATCCTGCAGAGCGGCTACTCCATCGGCTACCTGCTGGCGGCGGTGGCCGCCTGGGCCATCCTGCCGCACTTCGCGCCGCACCTGGGCTGGCGCGTGATGTTCTGGTCGGGTGGCCTGCCCGCCCTGCTCGCCTTCTACATCCGCACGCGCGTCCCGGAGTCGGAGGCCTGGAAACAGCACCGCGCGCCCTCGGTCTCATCTCTGCTGCGCACCCTCGCCGGCCACGGCAAGACCTTCGCCTACCTGGTCGGCCTGATGACCCTGATGATGTTCCTGTCGCACGGCACCCAGGACCTTTTTCCGGACTTCCTGCACGAGGTCCACAAATTCTCCCAAGGGACTGTCTCCTCCATCGCCATCTTCTACAACGTGGGAGCGGTGCTGGGAGCGGTGGTATTCGGCCACCTGTCCGAGGCGGGACGCCGCCACAGCATGATCGCGGCCCTGGCACTCTCGCTGATCGTGATCCCGCTCTGGGCCTTCGGGCGCGGAGCCGCCTGGCTCGCCCTAGGGGCCTTTCTGATGCAGGTGGGTGTGCAAGGCGCCTGGGGCGTGATCCCAGCGCACTTGAACGAACTGGCCCCCGATTCCGCCCGCGGCCTCATGCCGGGGCTGTCTTACCAGTTGGGCATCCTTTTCGCCGCCCCCGTCAACTCCATCGAGTACTACCTGCGCGACCGCCTGGGCTATCCCACGGCCCTGGCCCTGTTCGAGACGGTCGTCATCGTCTCCCTGGCTGCGGCCCTCCTCCTGGGCCATGAGCAGCGCGGCCGCAGCTTCTTCCATCAGGCCGGGAGCCCGGCCTCCGCCCCGTGAACCGGGAGCCCCGCAAGTGATAGACTTTTAAGACACGAATGGCGGAATTCCTGGTCAAGATGGCCGATGAGCGCGGCCACGTCCTGCAACAACTGGAGACGGGGCGCTCCGAGGTCGAGGTGCGGGAGCGGGTGGCGCAGCAGGGGTTCCTGGTGTACTCCGTGCGTCCGCGCGGGGTACTGGCCCCCGGGGGCGTCCGCCTGGGCCGCCGCCGCATCAAGCACGGTCCCTTTGTCGTCTTCAACCAGCAGTTTCTCACCCTGATCCACGCCGGGCTGCCCATCCTGACGGCCATCGACCTGCTCCTGCGCCGGCAGCGCGATGCCCGCTTCCGCGCCGTCCTGGAGAACGTGCGCGAGCGCCTCAAGAGCGGCGAGCCCCTCTCCGAGGCCTTCGCTTCCCAGGGATTGTTCCCTTCCATCTACACCACCACGCTGCTGGCCGGGGAGAAGAGCGGCAACCTGGAAGAGGTGCTGGGCCGCTACATCGCGTACCAGCGCTTGACCACCAGCTTCCGCAAGAAACTGCTGGCTTCGCTGGTGTATCCCGCCCTGCTGTTGGCCGCCATCCTGGTGATGCTTACCTTCCTGCTGACCTACGTGGTGCCGCGCTTCGCCGAGCTGTTTGCCACCTTCCACGCCGATCTGCCGCCCCTCACTGTCTTCATGATCTCGGTGGGCACGGCGCTGCGCATGCACTTCGTCTTGTTCCTGGGGGGTATCATTCTGTTGGGGCTGGGGCTATGGTGGTGGAAACAGAGTGAGCGCGGAGGGCGGCAGTTCGACCGCCTCCGCCGCTCCCTGCCGGTGGCCGGCGAGATCTGGCTCCGTTACCAGGTGGCGATGTTCGCCCGCACCCTGGCTACGCTGCTCAGCGGCGGCCTGCCGCTGGTTCCCTCGCTGGAGACTGCCGCTGCCTCCATCGACAGCCCGCTGATGTCGGCCGCGGTGCGCGATGCCGGGCGCGGCGTGCGCGAGGGCAGACCTCTCTCCGCCAGCCTGGAGGACACGCACGTCTTCCCCGACCTGGCGGTGGAAATGATCGAAGTGGGCGAATCCACCGGCGCCCTGCCCGCCATGCTCAACTCGCTGGCGGAGTTCTTCGAGGAGGACGTGCAGACCGCCATGGCCGCGGCCATGTCCCTGGTCGAACCCATGGTCTTGATCGTGATGGCGCTGGTGGTGGCCTTCGTCCTGATCTCGCTCTACCTGCCGATCTTCAGCCTGGGGGCAGGCGCGGCGAGCTGAACCGGAGTCTTATGCCTGAGAAGAAACCACTGTTCGTGGGCGGCAACGGCGGCAAGGCCGCCGAGAGCGGAGGCAGCGAAGAGGTGCGGGCGCGCGACCTGGCCCGCCGCTACCGCTGCGAGTTCGTGGACCTGCGTAATTTCCACATCCAGCACGAACTCTTCCGCTCCATCCCCGTGGACATGATGTTCCGCTACAACTTCGTCCCCCTGGAGGAAGCAGCGGACGGCCGCCTGGTCATCGCCCTCGCCGATCCCAGCCGGCTGATGATGATTGACGAGATCGCGCTGCTGCTCAGCCGGCGCATCGTGACCAAGGTGGGCACGCTCTCGCAGATCAGCGACATCCTCAAGAAGACCGAGCAGTCGCAGCGCGTGCTGGACGAGGCCAGCGAGGGCTTCACCCTGGACGTCATCCGCGAAGACGAGAACGGCGACGAGACCATCTCCATCGAGCGGCTGACCGCCGAGGGCGACATCAGTCCTATCATCCGCCTGGTCGACACCACCATCTTCACCGCCCTGCAGCGGCGCGCCAGCGACATCCACATCGAGACCCGCGACGACTCCGTCATCATCAAGTACCGCATCGACGGAGTGCTGCAGCAGGCCATGCAGCCCATCGCCCGCGAGCACCATTCCACCATCATCTCCCGCATCAAGGTGATGAGCGAGCTCGACATCGCCGAGCGCCGCGTCCCCCAGGATGGCCGCTTCCGCGTGAAGTACAGCGGCCGCTTCATCGACTTCCGCGTCTCCATCATGCCCTCCGTCCATGGCGAGGACGCCGTCCTGCGCGTGCTCGACAAGGAGTCCATGAGCGAGAAGTTCCGCCAGCTCACCCTGGACGTGGTGGGCTTCGACGAAGAGACGCTGCGCCGCTTCCGCCGCTACATCGCCGAGCCCTACGGCATGGTGCTGGTCACCGGGCCCACCGGCAGCGGCAAGACCACGACCCTTTACGCCGCCGTGAACGAGATCAAGACCGATGAGGACAAGATCATCACCATCGAGGACCCGGTCGAGTACCAGATCCGCGGCGTCACCCAGATCCCGGTGAACGAGAAGAAGGGCCTGACCTTCGCCCGCGGCCTGCGCTCCATCCTGCGCCATGACCCCGACAAGATCATGGTGGGCGAGATCCGCGACACCGAGACCGCGCAGATCGCCATCCAGTCCGCTCTGACCGGCCACCTGGTCTTCACCACCGTCCACGCCAACAACGTGGTGGACGTCATCGGGCGCTTCCTCAACATGGGAGTCGAGCCCTACAATTTCGTCTCGGCGCTCAACTGCATCCTGGCGCAGCGGCTGGTGCGTGTCATCTGCCCCGCCTGCCGTCAACCCAAGACCTACCCCGCGGACGCGCTGGAAGCCAGCGGCCTCGATCCCCAGGTCTGGGGCAAGCTCCCCTTCTACGAAGGCGACGGCTGCCTGGAGTGCGCCGGCACCGGCTTCCGTGGCCGCACCGCCATCCACGAACTGCTGGACCTGAGCGACCGCGTCCGGGAGATGATCCTGGCCAAGAAGCCGACCTCCGAGATCCGCCGCGCCGCTCGCGAAGAAGGCATGCGCTTCCTGCGCGAGTCCGCTCTCGACAAGGTCAAGGCGGGCGTGACCACGCTCAAAGAGATCAACAAGGTGACCTTCATCGAGGCCACCCGCTGAGACCGCATGACCTCCACTGCCACAACCCGGCCCCGGCTGGCCTGCGAGATCCTCTCCGACCGCGTGGTCGCGGGCCGCGCCTCCGAGAAGCGCGACTACCTGGAGCTTTACAGCACGCGCCCGCTGCCCGGCGGCGCCGTGATCCCCAGCCTGGCATCCGCCAACGTCGCCGATGCCGCGGCGCTCCGCCAGGTGCTGGCCGACACTCTGGCGGCGGTCGCCGGCGGCTCCCGCGATCTGGTGGCGGTCATTCCCGACGCGGCCGCGCGCGTCTTCCTGCTGGACTTCGATACCCTGCCGGAGCGCTCCTCCGAAGCCTCCGCCGTGGTGCGTTTCCGCCTGCGCAAGTCCCTGCCTTTTGACGTGGAACGCGCCCAACTGTCCTTCCAGGCGCGGCGCAGCAATGGAACGGTGAAGGTGGTGGCCGCCGTGGCTTCCGCCACCGTCATCGGGGAGTACGAGGGGCTCTTCCGCGACGCCGGCTACAACCCGGGCGTGGTGATGCCCTCCATGCTGGCCGCACTGGGACCGCTGGAGGCCGGGCGCCCTATCTTGGTCGCCAAGGTGGATGCCGGAAGCATCACCGTCGCCATCGCGCAGCAGGAGGAGCTGCGCCTGCTGCGCACCCTGGAGAATCCGCACGGCACCGCCATCGACGGGCGGCAACTGGCCGACGAGATCCATCCCTCCCTGGTCTTCTTCCAGGACTCCTACGGCGCTCCCATCGAGCGCATCCTGCTCGCGGGAACTCCGTTGCTGGACCAGGTCGCGCGCGCGCTCGAAAGCCAGTCCGGCATCGCGGTGGAGCCGCTGGTGACCTCCCGGTACCTGGGGACCAGTCTCTCCGGCGAGCGCGAGTCGATGAGCGTCCTGGCGGGCGTGCTCGGGGCCCTGGTGGGATGAGCATGCGCCTCGAGATCAATCTCGCTACCCGGCCCTACGAAGATGTCCGCCGCTTCTGGCTGCAGTGGGGCGCCCGGCTCGCGGTGGTAGGCGGGCTGACCCTGATGCTGATGCTGTTCGCAGTTTCGGCGTGGAGGCAGGGCCGCGCTGTGAACCGCCGTATCGAGCAGGCGCGCCAGCGGGTCGCCTCGCTGGAGAAGGAGAAGGAGCAGGCCGAGGCCATCCTCGACCGCCCCGGCAACCGCGAGACCCGCGAGCGTTCCGCCTTCCTGAATACCTTGATCGCGCGCAAGGCGTTTTCCTGGACCCAGGTCTTCGCCGACCTGGAAACCATCATGCCGCCGCGGCTGCACGTGGTCTCCATCGCTCCCGACCTGACGGAGGACAACCGCCTGCAGGTGCACCTGCGGGTGGCCGGTGAGTCTCGCGATTCCGCCCTCGAACTGGTGCGCCGCATGGAAACCTCTCCGCACTTCCGCACTCCCGAGATCGAGGCGGAAACCGCTCAGGCCCCGCCCCAAATCGGGGTGGAGTTCGAGATCGTCGCCCGCTACACTCCCACGGCACAGAAGGGGAGGCCGTGATGGCCGACCTGGCGCGCACCCGGCGATCCCTGACCGTCGTCCTGGCCGTGTTGCTGGCCGCGGACGTGGCCGCGGCCGCTTTTCTGCTTTCTCCCTGGGGCCGCTCCAAGGGAGAGCGCGAAGAGGAGTACGACCACGTGCACGCGCAGCTTCAGGCCACCATGAGCGAGGTCCGGCCGCTGCAGGGCATCGAGGGGAAACTCGACCGCGCCCGCAAGGACACCGCCGACTTCTATGGCCAGCGGATCCCGGCGGAGTCCTCGGCCGTCTCCGCCGAATTGGGCAAGCTCGCCCAGGAGAACTCGGTGCAGATCTCCCAGGTCAAGTATGACTTCAAGGACACCGAGATCCCCGGTCTGCAGCAGGTGAAGATCGCGGCCAAGCTCGACGGCGACTACCTCAAGGAAGTGAAGTTCATCAACGCCCTGGAGCGCGACAAGATGTTCTTCATCCTGGACGGCGTCACCCTGGAAGAGGCCCAGGGCGGCGCCGTGCACCTGGATCTGAAGATGGAAACCTATAGGAAGGCGGGCCAGTAGGGAGATGCGCCTGGGCACCGAGAGCCGGGGCAAGGTGATCGCGGCCGTGATCATGGGCGCGTTGGCCCTGGTGCTGCTGGTGCACATGCTGCTGCCAGCCTCACCGGCTACGCCGGCGCCGGCAGCGCGTCCCCAGCCACAGGAGGCCGGCCGCCCGGGCGCCCGCAGGGGCGCTGCGGCCGCCACTGCTTCCCTCGATCCCACGCTTCGCCTCGACTTGTTACAGGCCAGCGAGAACACCGACTACGCGGGCAGCGGGCGCAACATCTTCCGCCCCTACGAGCCCCCGCCCCCGCCGGTCTCACCCAAGGACCGGAACAAACAGGCGGAGTCCTGCATCCTGCTGCACCCCGGGTGCCCGGACTATGTGCCGCCGCCGCCGCCCATCACGCTGAAGTTCTTCGGCTTCGCCAGCGGCGCCGGCGGAGCCAAGAGGGTCTTGCTGGCGGATGGGGACATCGTCTTTGTGGCCCGGGAGGGCGACATCGTCAACCGCCGCTACAAGATCCTCAAGATCTCCAGCAACTCGGTGGAGGTCGAGGACGTGCTCAATAACAACCGCCAGGTCCTTTTCCTGGCGCAGGGACCGGGCTCATAGAGGTGTGAGGGCGTGAGGATCTGGGGTGGCGTTCGCGGGCCGGGGCGGCGGGAGCGCCGCAGGCAGCAGGGCTACGTGCTGCTGGTCATCCTGCTGATGCTCGCCCTGCTGATGATCGCCCTGGTGGCGGTCGCGCCCCGCATCATCCAGCAGATCCGCCGCGAGCGCGAAGAGGAGACCATCCACCGCGGCACCCAGTACGTCCGCGCCATCCGCCTCTTCTACCGCAAGTTCGGCCGCTATCCCACCTCGCTCAAGGAGCTGGAGGGCACCAACAACATCCGCTTCCTGCGCAAGCAATACAAGGACCCGCTCTCGCCCAACGGCGAGTGGCGCATCATCCATCTGGGAGAGGCCAAGGTGATTCCGACGGGATTTCAGCCGTCGCCAGGCACCACCCCCGGTCAGCCCGGCACCGGGACGGGGACCTCGGAAACGCCGGGACAGCCGTCCGCGCCCGCTGCCGGCTCCGAAGGAGCGCCCGCCTCCTCCGGTTCCTCGTCGGGATCGGCCTTCGGAGGCGGCGCCATCGTGGGCGTGGCCCCGCTGAACAACGGCATCTCGATCAAGGAACTGAATGGCAAGAGCCATTACAACGAGTGGGAATTCGTCTACGACCCGCGCCTCGACCTGACCAACCGCACGCTTGTCCTCCCTGGCGGAGTCCCGGCTGGGGCACCGGGAACACCGCAACCCGGCCCCGGACAGCCCGGCCCACCGCCCGGTGGCCCGGTGACTCCGCCTCCCATGAACCCGCGCTAGCGCGGCGAGGACTCCTTCATTACCCGGAGCGGCAGCCAACCAGGTTGACAGGCTTCTATCGGCTCGGGCGCGCCGCGCGGTCCTTCCACATCAGACGCAGGTCTTCGCGGATCTCTTTTCCACCCAGTTGCCAGAGCATGGCCAGCGCCGCCAGCAGTGCGGCCGCAGAGATCGCCGGCCGGTAGGCCGCCGGCCACTTGTGTTGAAAACACAGCACTTGTTGGCTTCGTTTCGCAAATTGACCGTTCGTCGGCCGGTCTCGCCGGCATGGTCGTGGGCCGTTATATTGATACATATAAATGTATAAGGGCAGTACTGCTGAAGGTCCGTCGACATGCGCAGATACTGGGCAGCGCGAATGGGCGTAGCGGCGGGCATGCTCTCCTCCGGCTTGGAAGTAATCGCATGCTCACCCCGCGCAAAGCCGAACGGTTCGCCGGCGGGCAGTGCTAAGATGGCGCCGGCGTTACCAACCCGCAAGCTGGGCTTGCGCGAGACCAGCGATGGAAATGCCCCTGTATTTGACGGCCGTCTGCCGGAACTGCGGCGAACCCAATCCCCTGATGAGGCTCACCTTCAATCGGCAGGGCCTGGCGGCTACGCATTCAACAGCCAACCCGATCGAGGTTGCTTGCGGGAAGTGCCAGCAGACCTTCGTGTATGACACTAGCGCCCTCCAAATCTACCAGGCCACGGAGCCCATTCCGGACTTTCGTCCCCACCCCGCGTTTGTAAAGGAGTTTGAGGTGTAGGGGCCGGTAAAGTCGGAGATCCTGACCATGCGGCCCCGTGAGCTCACCGTCCTGGGGCCGCTGCTTCGCTGGGGTGAGATGGCGCACGAAGGGCCTAGAGCCGGCGGTCGAGACGCCGGAATCGGCCAGCGGGAGCCCGCAGGGTTAGGGCCGCCTGGCCTACTGCAAGGCACCCTGGGTGAGCTTCACTGCGCAGTAGTGGTTTCCACAGGGCGCGGAGGCGCTCCGTTGCAGCGTGCCGAAGTAGATGCTGGAGGCCTGGGCCTGGCTGCTGTTGTTGTCGATAGTGATGCCGCTGCTGCCGCCGATTTCGTTGGCGGCCGTGGCATTGGGGGTGGTGGCGGTGGAGGTCAGCCGACTGTTGATGTTCCACATGGTGACTTGGTTGGCGCCTCCCGTTCCGGAATTGTTGCCCGCCCCCACGAAGAGCCGGTCATTGGTACCGTCGTAGAACTCGGCCAGTGGCGAGCAGCTCCCGTTGCTGTTGGCGGCATTGTTGACGTGGGTGTTGCCATTCATCACCGGGGTGGTGTTGATGGTGCCGTTGGCCTGGAAGGACATGGAGTAGAGCGCGGGCTTGGTGCCGCTGCCCGCCTGCATGCCGCAGGCGTACAGGGTGCCGGCCGAGGGCCCGCTCTCGTAGTAGGCATTGTCGAAGGCCCCGTCCAGAACCGAGGCGAAACCGGTGGCGACGGCCCCGATGTTCACGTCGGTGTGCGAGGCCAGCGAGAGAGGTATCTGCGAGACGATGGAGTGGTTGTTGGCGTTATTGTGCGAAGAGAAGACGTAGATGAACCCGTCGCTGGAATCCAGGATGGGGGAGAGGATGATGGAGCCGGCGGTCCCGGCCACCGTGACCGAGCCCGCCGCGGTGAAGCTGCCGGCGCCCACGGCGTAGGCCAACACCTTGGCACCATCGGAGACAAAGACCTTGTTGGTGTTGCTGTCGTAGACGGGGGAAGTGAGCGACTGTCCGGCGGTGACGGTGATGCAGAAGTCGAGAGCGGGCGTGCCCTGGAAGACATTCTTGATGCGATAGAGACGCCCGTTGGCATCGGCGACGAAGGCCGCATCGTGAGCGTAGTCGATGTAGGGAGAAGCGTTGCCGGCGCCAGCGCCGCTGGCGGTGCATCCCGCGGTGGTGATGTTGGTGAAGTCCACGGTCACGTCGGAAGAGCCGCCGCTGCCCGGAGCCACGGCCCCGGTGGTGGCGTTGGTCCCCTGCCCAGCCACCCAGGTCAGCACGTGAAACACAGCCCGGCCGGAACTGGCTGCCTCGATGTAGGCCACCTTCTTGCCGTTCAGGGAGAGGGCGGGAGAAAGAAAAATAGCGCCCGTTCCCGAGGCATACGACCACATGAAGGTGGCGGAACCTGAGCCGCAGATGCCGGTCGAGGGCACGCTGCCGCTATAGAGGTTGTTCAAGGCCACGATGTTGGCCTGGCCGCCCACTGAAGGGGTGGCGTTGATGACGAAGACCACGAAGTCGTTCTGGCAACTGGGCGCCTGGTTGACGTCGAAGACATACTTGGCCGGGGTCTCGCCGATGGGCATGCCGCCGTTGTTACCCAGAGAAACCGACCAGTCGATGTGGGAGTGGGAATTGGCGGGGCCATGCACCAGGATCGGCAGAACAGGCGTCGGCGGGGGCGCTGGTTCCCGGTCGAGGGGAGGGCGGAGCGTGCCGGGGTGGAAGGTGCGCGACATCCAGTTGTAGAAGGCGCGCGGATCGCTCATGGCCGCCGCTCGTTGCTGGGGAGAACCGCCGTTGGTGTAGATCACATGGCGGTTGCTCCAGTCGGTAGGCATCCCCACACGGCCGGGCCGGTCCCAATCCGCGGCCGGGGCTTGGTTGCTGGCCGGCTGCTCATAGGCGCCGCCGGCAGGAGGAAGCTCTCGAGCTGCCGGCTGCCACGTTACGGTGTTGGCTTTGTTGTCAACAGGCGGGGGATTGACGGCCACAGACGATCGTGGAACCAACAGGATCGCCGCCATTACCATCAACAAGCCGTCTAAGGTAGTCACCTTCAGAAGAGTTCGCATGCCTACACTTCCAGTCGATTCTCGTGGACATTATGGGGTGGGTGGGGGAAGCCTGCAAGTAACGGGGGTAACGTTACTATTAGCATCAAGGATGCCCAAAAGGTAACTTGTTGCCACATTCGGAGGCCCGCTATTCATGGGCCTGTCAAGCCTGTACGCCAGACTGAACTAGTAGCCCGGGAACGGGTGTTCCACGGTGTCCCGGTTTTGTTCCATTTGGGGAAACTGAATGATCTTTCTTGTCCGCAGGGTACGGATTCATGTTAGTCCTTGCGCAGACGGAGAACTCAACCCGAGTCCGGCAGTAACCGGAGTTGAGATCGGCCGCTAGTACTTTGAGGCCAAGAGCGATCGACGCGAGGGATAGAAGAAGGGCTTCGAAACAAGACCGCCAATCACCCGCGTCAACCGCGCAAGGAGGTGAGCGCACATGAGCGTCCAGTTTGAGCGCGTGAGAGTCTTTCCCCCTCCCGCATTTCGGCGAGCGATGTGGACTATCGTGCTGATGATCGAGCTTCTCCCACCCCTCAGTCTAGCCGCACAGACGCGCGATGAGAACTGGAGACGGTGCGCAGACCCCAATCCCGACGTAGGAATCCGGGCATGCACTGCTGTGATCCGATCAGGCCAGGAGACGAAGGAAGACATGGCGACAGCCTTCGCCAATCGCGGCAGCGCATACTACGACAAGAAGGACTACGACCGAGCGATCCAGGACTATGACCAGGCGCTGCGGCTGAATCCGAATAATGCTCAAGCCTTCTACAATCGCGGCAATGCGTACCGGCAGAAGAAGGACTACGACCGGGCGATCCAGGACTTCGACCAAGCGCTGCGACTGAATCCAACTCTCGCCGAGGCCTTCAACGGTCGCGGCATCGTGTACGACAACAAGAAGGACCACGACCGGGCGATCCAGGACTTCAGCCGAGCGCTGCAGCTGAATCCCAATCTCGCCGAAGCCTTGCACAATCGCGGCATCGCGTACAACGGCAAGAAGGACTACGAGCGGGCGATCCGGGACTTCGACCAGGCGCTGCGGCTGAAGCCGAATGACGCCAACACCTTCTACAATCGCGGCATCGCGTACGACGGCAAGGATGACTACGACCGGGCGATCCAGGATTTCGACCAGGCGCTGCGGCTGAAGCCGAACTACCCCGAAGCCTTCAACGGTCGCGGCAATGCATACTACGACAAGAAGAACTACGACCGGGCGATCGCCGACTACCGCGAAGCCCTCCGCCTCAAACCTGACTTCGCCGAAGCACACTACAACCTCGGCACGGTCCTAGCGCAACAAGGAAAGAAGGATGAGGCGCGGCCGGAGTTTGCGAAAGCACAGCGGTTGGACCCGAGTCTCAAGCCACCGCAATAGCTAGAACTGTTGCCTTTCGACGCAGCTTCAAGAGATGTCTTCCGTCAAGCGCTCTTGGGAGTTCGTCCACGCGGCGAACCTGAAGAGTACTTTTCGCACAGGTAGCCGTCGATAATCGCTTTCAACTCCGGCAGAGGCTTCGGTTTGGAGACGATCTTGATCTGCCTCCGCGTGGTTTCCAGGTCAACCTGTGGAGAAATGCAGGCGCTGAACAGCATGAGTGGCGTCCAGGGCGACTGCTCCTGCAGGTGGCAGGCAAACTCGAGGCCGGCCAGCGAATTGCCGGAAAGGCGAACGTCGATGAGAACCATCGAATAGACCGTCGTTGAAAAGAGAGCAGTCGCTTGGGCGACGGTATGTGCCCTATCCACGGTGTAGCCATACTGGCCTAGGTAATCCGCGATCACTTCCGTCAGGGCTTCACTATCGTCCAAGAACAGGATGTTGTGCTTCATAGCTTTTGTTCACCTTTGCCGTTCCTGTTGAACAGAATTCACGAGCGGAGCTCAAGGACCGGGTTGAGCATCTACATGCACCAGTTCCTGGATCGCATCCAGCAACTCCTCCGGTTTGAAGGGCTTCGCAACGTATCCATCCATACCAGCGGCGAGACAGCGGTCGCGATCCTCTTTCATGGCATGGGCAGTCATCGCCACGATGGGCAGATGGCCGCCCGTGCTTTCCCGGTCTCGAATCAATCGGGTGGCCTCAAAGCCGTTCATCTCCGGCATCTGGATGTCCATGAGGACGAGGTCGAAGTGCTGGTCCTGTAGAATCACCAAGGCCTCAGAGGCGCTATCGACCGCGCGTACTACGAATCCCTTCTTCTCCAAGGTGCGGACAGCCAGCAAGCGGTTCACAGGGCCGTCATCCACGACCAGAACTTGTGGGCGCCTGTTTGGGCTGTCTCCCCGCCCGTGCCGGAAGGCAGAAAGTCCACCTGGCCTTCCGGCCGCATGAGGGGAGAGCGCAGGACTTGCCTCGGAAGTAAGCCCAAGGGTGACGGTGAAGTGGAAGGTACTGCCCGCGCCGACTGTGCTGCTGACCCAGATCCGCCCTCCCATCATCTGCACCAGGCGGGAGCAGATGGCCAGCCCCAGCCCGGTTCCACCGTGCTTGCGCGTGCTGGAACCGTCGCCTTGGGTGAAGGCTTCGAAGATGGCGCCCTGCTTCTCGAGAGGCACCCCGGTACCGGTATCGGCAACCTCAAAATGCAGGGTGATGCTCGCGGAGTTGCTGGACTCGCAGCGGACTCGGACCGTGACCCCGCCCTGGTCAGTGAACTTGATCGCGTTGCCCATCAGGTTGACCAGCACTTGACGCAACCGCGCCCCATCACCGATCAGCCCCTGGGGGATGCCTCCATCCACTTGAAGGTCCAACTGCAACCCCTTTTCGCGGGCCTGGAAGCCAAGCATTTGGAAAGCGCCCTGTAGTTCTGACTGCAGGCTGAAAGGGGCCGGCTCCAAGTCCAGCTTGCCAGCCTCGATCTTGGAAAAATCAAGAATGTCATTGATGACATGCAGCAGGGAGTCGGAGGCCGCTTGGATAGCCTTCATGTACTCCGCTTGTTCAGCCGTCAATTCCGTGCCCAGGACGAGGTCTGTCATACCGATGATGGCATGGAGGGGAGTTCGGACTTCGTGGCTCATGTTAGCCAGGAATTCGCTCTTGGCCCGGGTGGCATTCTCGGCTTTTTCCTTGGCCCGCAGCAGCTCCTCCTCGAAGCGCTTGCGCTCCCGGATGTCGCGGTTGATGCTGAGAATTGCCCGACGGCCACGGTATTCAATGACCGAGAGGCTGCCAAGGAACGTGAGGGTTCCCCCCTCGCGTGTGCGATGGACGGTTTCGAAGTTCTCCCAGCTTCCCTTGCGCATCAGATCGGAGATCAACTTCTCCCCGCGATGGATGTCCTGCGTGAGCCTTTTCAAGCTCGTCCCCACCAGCTCCTCACGAGCGAAACCGTAGAGCTCGCAGGCTTTCTGGTTCAGGTCGAGGATGGTCTCGTCCTGTGGCTCGAAGATGACGATGGCGTCATTCGCGCGCTCAAACAGGATCCGGTAGTCACGTTCGGTCTTCGCCAAGACCAGCTGGACCTGGTCCCGCTCCGCAGCAGCCCTCATTTGTTCCGTGATATCGGTGAAGGCCACGACGGCTCCTACCACTTTCCCATCCCGGCCCATGGGGAACGAAGAGTAGCTCGCGGGAAAGCTGCTTCCGTCCTTGCGCCAGAACACCTCGTCGACCACCTCAACGCTCTTCCGCTGACGAAAGGCTCGATGCATCCGGCAATTCGCAGCGAGATACGGCGTACCGTCCTGGTAGCTGTGATGGACCAAGGCGTGTAGGTCTTTTCCATGCAGTTGCCTGGGGTCGTCATAACCTAAGAGCTTCGCGCAGGCGAGGTTGGCAAACGTACAGTTCCCCTGAAGGTCGATGCCGAAGATACCTTCTCCAGTGGAATTGAGCAGCAGCCTCAACCGCTCCTCGCTTTCACGCACGGCATCTTCGGCACGCTTGCGTTCGGTGATGTCCTGCTTGATGCCAACAAAATGAGAAATCCGGCCCTGTGCGTCACAGAACGGCGTGATCAGTTGCTGTTCCATGTAGGTGCTTCCGTCCTTGCGCCGATTGATGAGCTCTCCACACCAGGGCTCGCCGGAGAGGATCGTCTGCCAGAGGTCCTGATAGAACGACTCGTCCTGCTTCCCAGAGCGAAGCAAGCGAGGATTCTTGCCCAGGACTTCTTCCGGAGGGTATCCGGTAAGGGCCGTAAAGGCGGGATTCACCCACAGGATCGCGCCCTCGCGGTCGGTAATCACAATACCGTCCGCGGCCGACTCCAGCGCGGTCGCCTGGAGGCGGAGAGTTTCGTCTGCCGGCTCCCGTTCGAGCCGCTGCGGCAGGTCCTCCCTCATCTGGGCCAAAACTTCCGTCGCGAGGCTACCGGGCGTCAGTTCATCACCGGGCTGCAAACCGAGCGTGGGAACGGTCCGCATTTTGTCAGACCCGGGCTGCCGCGGACGCGGAGGTGACTGGCGGTTTGGGGTCAAGAATTTCGTGCAGGACCCTGGCCAGTTCGTCGAACTCCAAGGGCTTCCTCAGAAAGCGATCGGCGCCCAAAGACTCGGTGGTCGTCCGGATTTCATCGCCGTCTTTGCTAGTGATCACAATGACGGGCGTGAGGTTGGTCTTCATAGAAGCCTTCACGCGCTTCAAGACCTCCATGCCCGTGCCGCCCGGCATGCTGATGTCCAGAAGGATCGCCTCGAAGGGCTGGCGCATGGCAAACATAACCGCTTGAATGGCGTCGAACACTGCAACTGCCTGGAAGCCATGGCGTTTCAGTTGCTCGCAGAGTAGCCGGCTGAAGACGCGATCGTCATCTGCAACGAGGATCATAGGTCTTCCCCGATGAGCAAGGTCAGCGCGGACAGAAGACGCGCGATCTCGTAGTAGAGACAGGCACAAGCCTGGGGTGCGGCCGCCATCTCGCCCTGGTGCCCGATTCTCTCCAGACGCCGGGCGGCGTCGGTTGCTTCAATGGCGGCGAAGGTCCCCACAGAGCTCTTGAGCGCGTGCGCCAACTGCTCCGTCTTGAGCGCGTCACGCTCGGCGACGGACTGCTCCAGGCACGCGAGCATCGACGGAAGATCCTCCATGAGGGCCTGGACGAGCTCCTTGAGCAACTCAGGGTCTCCCTCGACTCGCCGCATGAGAAGCTCCGTATCCAGGACGCGATCGGGCAGCCGATTCTGTGGTACCAACTCGGGGGTTGCCATGTGCACGCTCATACGATCCTCTCTTGGATCTCGACCGGGTCCGGACGATAGGAGCCTTCCCGGCTGGTTGCTGATGGCGCGCCGATGATGGCCCTCACAATCTCGCCCAGCATCTCGGGGCCAAGGTAGGTCTTCTCGTAGTACGCGGCCGCCCCATCTTCCACCAGCTTCGTCTCATTCAGTTGCGAGAGGACGCTGACCACGACTACGGGAATTCCGGCAGTGAGCGGGTCCTTCTTGAGGAGTCGAAGCACCTCGTACCCCGGGAGTTTGGGCAGGAGCATGTCTAGGATGATGAGGTCGGGAAGCGCATGGCGGGCCACGCGAAGGGCGTGCTCCCCGTCCGTGGCCAGGATGACCTCGTAACCCGCCCGTTCCAGGGCAAACTTGCTCGCGGTGAGCAGAACCCGGTTGTCCTCGGCCAGTAGGACCTTTCTGGTGCGGTTGAGCATTGGCGACCCCTTCCAGCCGGCCCTGCCGTCAGGCAGCAAGGAGGCCCACCGGGGTTAGAGCAAGGCCTGGCCCAAACAGCTCCACATCCAATGTCGTGCAACCTGTTTGTTATGAGCAACTTCCTAGGAAGGCAGAAGGCCGCGCCAGCTGCTGGCCGTCCCCACTCTGGACGCGAGTCCGGCGGCTGGACGACTCTCCCGGGGCGGCGGGGGACTGGCAGGGTTGCAGTGTAGAAGAACTGGTTGACACCCCAAACTCATCGGCACATAATCCCGCCAAAGAGCGGTATCCAGGGCGGCTCCCGGGCAGGTCCGACCTCGAAATCTCTCCTGCTGACGGTGCCGCAACGAACCTCCCCTTTGGCGCGGTTTGATGACCCTGGGAGGCAGGGTGGGGCAAGACCAAACAAATGTCGGGCCTCCGTCTTTTTCCACTTCTGGAACAAGAAGCAGAATTCCTCTTGACAAACGGTGGCCCACTATAGAGTGGGAGAGGCTGGCTCTGTCGCGTCACGAGGACTCGACCGGGCCCAGCTAGCCCCTGCGGCCAATTCGGCATGGTGGCGGAAGAGTCTCAAGCGTCAGGGTGGGGACGTTTATGGCTTCCAATCCGCAACGGTCGATCCGTCTCTCGCCCCTGGAGCATGATCCTACGGGCTCCGGACTAAGTCTGGGAGAGCGCACTCAGGCGGGCCTTTCCGTCCGAGCGAACATCGCCTGCAACTGCGGGGAGCTCGAGCAGCAGGTACATTCGCAGCCCCGTGACCATTTCGTGACGCTTACCGGCTTCCGGTTTGGACTGGGCCGGAACACCCTGCGCTGGACGCGGGAGCCTGGATCTGAAGTGCCCTTCATTCTGGTGAGCGGGAAGGTCACGAAGTCCGGCGGCGAAAGGCACCCCGAGGTGAGGGCCGAATGAGTCAGCGAATGCAATCGAAGAAGGCCACGATCTCCCGTCTTCCTCACCCACCGCACTTTCCCGACGAGAGTTTCCGGTTTCTGGTCGAACACAGTTCCGAAGGGATCTCTCTGCTCGATGCTGAGGCCAACATCCTCTATGTCAGCAGAGCGAACCAGAACATCCATGGCTACCCGCCGGAAGAAGTGGCGGGCAGGAATGGATTCGATTTCGTCCACCCCGATGACCGGGGCCGCCTGCGAGAGCTATGGGCGGAGTGCCTCCGAAGCCCGGGCAACCTTTTTCATGCCCAGTATCGCCTAGGTCATCGGGACGGGTCGTGGCGCACGGTCGAGTCCACCGCCGTGAATCGCTTGGACGAGCCCGCGGTCCGCGCTGTGGTGCACAACATCCGTGATGTCACCGATTCGAAGCGGGCAGAGGCAAGACTGCGAGAGTACGAAAGGGTGGTGGAAGGCCTGGACGAGATGATCGTGGTCGTCGGCCGGGACTACCGCTACGTCCTTGCCAATCGTGCGTTCCTGCAGTATCGAGGCTTGGAAGAAGAAGAGGTCATCGGTCGACCGGTCTCTGAAATGCTGGGCCGTGGCGTCTTTGATTCAGCGATCAACGAGAAGCTGGATGAGTGTTTCAAGGGCACATTCGTCAAGTTCGGGCTGACGTACCACCATCCGACGCTGGGCGAGAGAGATTTGTCTTTATCGTACTATCCCATCGAAGTCGCCGGCGAGGTCACGGGAGCGGCGTGTGTCTTGCAAGACACCACTGAGCGCAAGCGCGCCGAGGCTGCGCTGCGCGAGAGTGAAGGGCGATATCGCTCCTTGTTCCAGAACATGCTCGAAGGATGGGCGCATTGCCGGGTGCTGTATGAGCAAGGCGAGCCCCGGGACCTCATTTACCTCGAGGTTAACGACGCTTTTGAGCGGCTAACGGGGCTGAAGGGCGTGGTCGGTAAGAGGGTCAGCGACGTTATTCCTGGTTTCCGGGAATCCAACCCTGAGGCGCTGGAGTGCTACGGGAGAGTAGCCTCGACCGGCAAGCCTGAGAAGCTTGAGATCTACGTAGAGCCATTAGGAATCTGGTTCTCCATCGCTGTCTACTGTCCGCGGCCGGGTGACTTTATTGCGTTGTTTGACAACATCACCGAACGTAAGAACGCGGAGATAGCGCTACGCCACTCCGAAGAGCGCTATCGCCTGCTGTTCTACAGCAATCCTCAGCCCATGTGGGTGTACGACCTGGAGACGCTGCGGTTTCTCACGGTGAACCAGGCGGCCGTCGATCATTATGGCTATTCACCCAGTGAGTTTCTGTCCCTGACGCTGTGGGACATCCGCTCGCCGGAAGACGTTCCGGCATTGGAGCGCAGCGTACAGGAAGCCACCGGCCCCTTGCACAAAGCCGGGGTCTGGCGGCATCGCACGAAGTTCGGACGGACCATCTGGGTGGAGATCACCGAGTCCCGCGTGGAGTTTGAGGGCAAGACCGCCGGTCTGGTGCTCGCCAATGACATCACCGACCGCAAGCAGGTCGAGGACAAGGTTTACTTGCAGGCAGCGGCGCTGGAGTCCGCTGGGAACGCCATCGTCATCACCGATACCGCCGGCATTATCCAGTGGATTAACTCCTCCTTCGAGCGCTTGACCGGTTATTCCCGCGACGAAGTCCTGGGCCGGACCCCCCGCCTTCTGAAGTCCGGACGACATGATGTGGCGTTCTACAGGGAAATGTGGGAGACGATCCTGGCGGGACGAGTCTGGGATGGGGAACTCATCAACCGCCGCAAGGACGGCAGCCTCTATGCCGAGCACCAGACCATCACGCCGGTGCGTGGAGCCAATGGTGCGGTCACCAATTTTGTGAGTATCAGGGAAGACATCAGCGGCCGCCGGCTGGCCGAAGAGGCCCTGCGGAAGTCCGAAGCAGGATACCGATCCATCATTGAGGGAGCTCCATACGGCATCTATCGCGTCAGCGACTCCGGTGAAGTCCTTATGGCGAACCCGGCGTTGGCGCAGATGCTCGGGTACGACTCTGCTGCGGATCTGGTCGGGCACAGCACGGCCCGCGATTTCTACTTAAGTCCAGAAGACCGTGAGCGTTCCGTGGAACGCTGGAGCGACGGGGAGGTAGTCGCGCCCTACGAGGTCACCTGGAAGCGGAAAGACGGCAAGCACATCACCGTGCGGCTAGCAGGGCGCCTTCTGCAGCAAGCGGACGCTACAACCCCATCCTACGAAGTTTTTGTGGAAGACACTACCCAGTGGCGATCGCTCGAAGAACAGCTCCGGCGGGCGCAGAGGATGGAGGCGATTGGGCGCCTGGCGGGAGGCATCGCCCACGATTTCAACAATCTGCTCATGATCATCGGCAGTTGCGCGCAGCTCCTAGCCGAATCCAAGCATGATCCGGCAAGGACCGACAAGTACTCCGGACAGATTCGCGACGCGGTGAATCGGGCGGCCGAACTGACGCGGCAGTTGCTGGCCTTCAGCCGTCAGCAGGTGCTCGAGCTGAGCATCCTGAGCCTCAACTCCGTGGTTTCGGAGCTGGGAAAGATGCTGCCTCGCCTTCTGGGGGAGGACATTGACCTCATCGTCGAGCTCGATCGCGACCTCGGCAACGTGAACGTGGATCGCAGTCAGTTCGAACAAGTAGTGATGAATCTCGCAGTGAACGCCCGCGACGCCATGCCAGAGGGCGGCAAGCTGACCATCGAGACCGCCAGCATAGAGCTGGACAACGGAGTCACGCCCAAGCATGGCGTGGAGGTACCGCCAGGGCGCTACGCCCTGCTGGCGGTGTCGGACACCGGCACCGGCATGGACGCCGGGACCATGGCGCGGATCTTTGAACCGTTCTTTACCACCAAAGAGCGTGGTAAAGGAACCGGGCTGGGATTGTCGACTGTTTATGGCATCGTCAAACAGAGTGGCGGGTTCATTTGGGTTTATAGCGAGCCCGGCCACGGCACCACCTTCAAGATCTATCTCCCGCTGACGCAGACCATTGAGCAAGCAGCCCCGGCCATCGCCCTTCCGGCAGAGCCCTCGGCGTGTGGGTCGGAGACCATTCTGCTGGTGGAGGATGAGCCTGCTCTTCGCGAGGTCACTCGCGACTATCTCCAGTCCAAGGGATATCGCGTCCTGGAGGCAGGAAGCGGAGCGGAAGCACTGGAGAAATGCAAGAAAGACCGCGACGTCATTGACGTATTGATTACAGACATGGTCATGCCGGGAATGAGCGGCGTTGACCTCGCGGAGGCCGCCAGGGAGATCCGCCCGGACCTCCCCGTTATCTTCGTATCTGGCTACACCGACCGAACCGTGGATAGCAAGGCCCTGGGAGCAGGTGCGGCCTTTCTGCAGAAGCCCGTGAGCTTGGAGGCGCTCAATCGCAAGTTGCGCGCCGTGCTGGAGGGGAGATCGGCGAACTCATGAGCGACATCACCGACAACTGCGACTTCACCCTGGTGGCCATCGATGATGATGCTGCCCTGCTGGAGACAATCGCCGAGGGACTGGCGCAGGATCATCTGCAGATCTTGACGGCCACGGAGGCCGGCCTGGGCCTGGAACTGGTGCGCACCCAGCGTCCTCAAGTCGTTCTTCTCGACCTAGTGATGCCCGGCGCCAGCGGCATGGACGTATTGGAGAAGGTGGTGGCCATCGACAGCAGCATCGACGTGGTCCTGATGACGGGCCACTACTCCACCGACTCTGCCGTCGAAGCTATTCAGAAGGGGGCCTGCGACTATCTCTGCAAGCCGGTGCCGCTGGAGAAGCTCCGCGAACGGGTGGGATCACTCCTGGATGAGGCCCGAAAGCGGCGCGAGGTTCACGAGTTGGACGGGAAGCTGCTGGATGCCTTCCAGCTCGAAGGGATCGTCGGTCGCAGTCCGAGCATGCTCGAACTCTTCGCTCGCATTCAGCGCATCGCTCCTCACTTTCGCACCGTGCTGGTTACCGGCCCTACCGGCGCCGGGAAGGAGCTGGCGGCGCGGGCGCTCCACAAGAGGAGCCCCGCGTGTTCAGGACCCTTTGCAGTTTGCAACTGCGCCGCCATCGTGGAGACGCTGTTCGAGAGCGAGCTCTTTGGTTATACGAAGGGAGCGTTTACCGGGGCTGCTCAGGACAAGATCGGTCTCTTCGAGTATGCCAGCGGTGGCACGCTCCTGCTCGATGAGATCGGAGAGATGCCGCTGGCCAGCCAGGCCAAGTTGCTGCGTGTCCTGCAGGAACAGGAGGTTCACCGTTTGGGCTCGCCAGCGCCGCGCAAAGTGGATGTGCGCGTCATCGCGGCCACCAATCGCGACCTCCACGATCTGGTCAAGGAAGGCAAGTTCCGCGAGGACCTCTACTACCGCCTCTCCATGATCTCTATCAAACTGCCCGGCCTAAGGGAGCGCCCGGAGGATATCAATCTGTTGCAGCGCCACTTCGTGGAGAAGTTCGCTAAGCAGTACGGTAAGAGCATCCAGGGCATTACCAAGCGCGCCCAGGCTCTGCTGATCCGCTACTCGTGGCCGGGCAATGTCCGCGAACTGGAAAACGTGATTGGGAATGCTGCGATGCTGCTGGAAGGGGATGTAATCGACGTCAACGACGTGCTGCCGCTGTTGCGCGAGCTGGAGCCCTCAGCCCGGGTAGAGGAGACCGCCGCCGGCAGCTTCGTCTGCAGCACCCGCCTGCCTCTAGCGGAGGTAGAGCAGAGGTACATCGAGAAGGTTCTGAAGGAGGAGGAGGACAACGTCCCGCAAGCGGCCACTCGGCTGAGTGTGCCCCGCAGCTCCCTCTATCAGAAGCTCAAGAACCTGCGACGCGACACCTAGCGGCAGCCAAGCCTCACCCCAGTCGATTCCATCCTGGCAGGCTAGCTGTTGCCCCAGCTCGAGGTGGGGACCAGCAGGGCATGACGAGCAACCTCTTCAGGGCTGCGCCTGGCCTGAACCGTTTCGGCGACGGTTTGTTCCCCGAGGGAGGACCCTTGTGCAGACGCCGGCAGCACCGGAACGGTGGCCTTGCCTGTTTGTGGAGTGTCCGCCAGCCAGCGCTGAAGCAAGCGGCGTGAGGACAGGGGAACGTGGACAAAGCGGATCCCCGCACGGCCTTCCGGACTGACCCAGGCGACCTCGCCCTGGGCCTCCAGCGGTTGGGCCAGGCCGGGCAGTGTGAAGCGAAGGGTGGCGGTGTGGTTCGGCTCCAACGGAACCGTAGTCCGCACCACCATCCCGCCTTCGCTCAGGTGTGACACCGCCACCTGCACCAGCGCCTGTCCGAAGTTTAGGTGCGCCGTGGTTTCCACAGCGTGGCGGAAAAAGCGCTGCTCTTCGCCCACCATCATTCCCCGCACGACGCGCAAGCTGGAGGTCGTAAGCTCCACGCTCAGCGGCTTGGTCAAAACAATGTTGGCTCCCAGCCGGTAGGCCGTTTCGACCGTTCCCTGATTCACGATCGCGACCACTAGCAACCGCCGGCCCCGGGAGGTGCTGCGGATGCGCGGGAGCAGGTTCAGGTGTTGATCCTGCTCGCCGCAGTCGAGCAGCAGAGCGTCCAGCTTCCGCCCATCCAGCGCGCCCATGACCTTGTCCATGGTGGTGCAGAGATCGACTGCAATCTCCAGGGAGTCAAGGATCGGATGCAACATCCCCAGCACCGCAGAGTCGTTGCACGCCAGCAACGCTTGCGGGCGGGCCTCGGTGCGTAGCACCGGCTCTTTTCGCTGCCTTCTCTTCTGCTCATGCAAGTTCTGCTCAGCCATACGCAGCACGTCGCTAATGTCGGCGCCCTCCTGATAGGTCGAGATCCCATAGCTGAGCACCATCGGACAGGGGCCCTCGCTCTTGCTTCCGAGCGCTGCGATCATGGCCAGCAGGCGCCTCGCTGCGATATCCGCTTGCTCTCCTAGGGTGTTCGGCATGAGCACGAGGAAGCGGTCGCTGCTATCGCGCAGCACGGTGTCCGAGAGCCGGAAGGTCGTCTCCATGGCGTGCGCTATCTCCAGCAGCCAATGGTTTCCCAAGCCGTTTCCAAGGCGCTGGGTGATGTCGCGAGTATCCTCCACACTCACCATGAGCAGGCTGAGGCTGCTCCCCTCCCGCTTCGCCCGATGGACCTCCTTGGGCAGGATGTAGTCCAGATAGCGTTGATTAAGGAGCTGGGTTGGAGGGTCGACCATGGTTGCGCTGTCACTCCTTTGCCGTTCCATCAACTGGAGGGCCAGGTGTTCCCGCGCTTGGTCCAGCTCTCGCCGCTGCTGCAGCACGTAGAGGTCGAACAGGATCACGATCCCGATTAGACCGAAGAGCACTTGCGGCAGGGAGTGTGTTTCCACTCTCAGGTTCGTGCCCCTCCAGAAGAGGCTGAGCAGCGCTGGGGCCACTACTCCAGAGACGACCACCATCAGCACAAAAAGTGCGATCAGCCAGAGCTGGAGGTTGCGATATGACAACCGCTGCATCTTCTGCTGTAGTTCCCCTGCCAGGGCGTCCGATCCGTTGTCCATTGGGGCTCGCATGCTCATTCCCTCCGGGTGGAGCAGAGCACATGACTTGCCAAATGAGCGGCGCCCAAGCGCCGTTCGCAAGCAGCTCTGGGCGATGGACTTGCGCACAACACCAACTGGGCGCGCGTGCCGTTGGGGTACGGTAGGAATGCGGAACCGTCCGGCCCCAAGACTGGCGTCTAGACCGCAGACCTTGGGCCACTCCTCATTCTGGAGGGCACTAGGTCGTAACTCACTCTCTGAAAGGCACTTGGCGGGGTCCTTCGCGCGGAACCAATTTGGGCCCTGGGTTGCAGTCCAGCCGAGTGACCTGAGACAGGTTCAGCACGAAGCTATCGACTTGGAGGAAGTAACATGAAACGCCTGCTTATCCTCGCCTTCTGCGCCGCACTGGTGCTCGCGCTCGGGACGGTTTCCCTGAAAGCGCAGCGGCAAGGGCCAATTGTGTCAGAGCCACCGCAACCGCCCACGCCACCTGCACCCCGGGTGATTCCGCGCGTGCTCTTCCTTTCCAACCAGGGCTCGACCCACTTTCGGCTGTACAGCATGAAGCTGGACGGGACGGACGTGCAGCAAATCCCAAACTGGACGGATGACGACAACTGGCCGAGCTACTCCCCCGATGGCCGCACGATCCTGTTCGCTTCCTTTCGTACCGGCAGCTGGCATATCTTCGCGATGAATTCGGACGGAAGCGGAGTGAGCCAGCTTACGAACAGCCCGAACATGGAGATGGAGCCGGCCTATTCGCCCGCAGGCGGTGTTGTCGCCTTCACCTGCAAGGGCCCAAACTGGCAGGACATTTGCCTTTCGTCGGCAAACGGCGGCAACATGTCGTCGGCAAACGGCGACAACATCGTGAAGCTTACCGACGGACTCGCGTTCTACAGTTCGCCGGTCTTTTCACCGGACGGAGGAACCATCGCGTTCGTGGGGGTTCCCAAGCCTCACGCGCCTTGTTCAGCCGGAACTGCTCCCGGCTTGGCGCCGCAACCGCCACCGGGGCCTAAGCCCGACATCTACATCCTGAGATTGTCCTACCCGTTGCGGCCCGTGAAGATTACTGATGGAAGCACTGCACGGTACGCTCCGGTGTTCACGCCGGATGGGAGACACATCATCTACGATCAGGACGCCTACGGTGAAGACGGCACGGACCCGGGCCTGTTCGTGATGGGTCTGGACGGAAGCAATCAACGGCCCCTCACATACTACAGTGGCACGCCTAACGACCAACCGGGGACGGTGGGGACGAAGGTCGTCTTCACCACGCCCACTTTCAACGGAGGGGTAGACATCTTCTCGATGAGTCCCGATGGATCTCAGGTGCAGCGGTTGACGACAAACGGGGCAACTAACCTACGGTATCTCAACATGTTCGACTACTGAGGCGTCTCGATCTACCTGGGCCTTCTTTGCGGACTGGGGAGCTCATGCTCGCCAGTCCGCCGTCGATTGTGAACAGCAGAGAGGGTGACCTAGATCCCCCAAGGCCGAACACAAGACTCTTCTCTGATGACTATCGGCAGTTGAACGAGACCGTGGCCGCTTGCGACACCAGGTGGGTGTTTCCGGAGTTCACAGCCAACCTCTCCCAGACCTGCCGGGACTGTCCGTACGCACCCAGTTGCCAGTCTTCGACCAGCCGCACGACTCGCTGGTTGGGACTGGAGACGCGGTACATCCGGACCGGAGTGCTGGCGCCGTCGCTCCGCTCCCAGTGGTAGTTGAATACCATGGGATAGCGGTCGACGTACACCAATCCCGTGAAGCGGATATGGACCGGGCAGGAGCCGGTGTAGCCCCGCGGGCTGGCGGTCACCGAGACACCAGTGATCGGAGCTTGCGCGAAAGCAACGCTGGTAAGACAAAGCAACAGAAGCAATGAGCTCTTGGCCATGCGGGACAGCCACGCCTGGGACATTTAGGGGTTTCCTCCGTCGAACCTGATGGTGTGGGGCCACTGAATGTACGAGGGTCCAGAGACGAAGGCAAGCCCCTCTTTTGGTGGAGGGTATTCGTGAGCCGTCACATGGCGTCGTGCGCCCAATCACCGCCACCGGACACCAGCCCGTGCAACATGAGATTGGCCGGGCGCGGCGCCCACCAATCTGAGGGTTCCCCTTGGGAGGCGGACACTCGGAACGGCCCGCGCCCGACTCTGCTTGGTCCGACCCTTCCCTGAACGCCCGTCCGTCCCTCCCGGCCTGATTTCTTGCACTTCGGAATTGATTTCGTGTTGACCGACGCCCAGTCCAACCCGGGTCACGTTACTCCGGACGCGCACGACGTCGTTCTTGCTTGGAGAGACGCGCTGCACGAATGCCCCACTGAACTTCCGTTCGTATAGGAAAATAGACTATGACCTCCGTGCGAATGGACAAGTGGCTCTGGGCCGCCAGATTCTTCAAGACGCGATCGTTAGCCGCCCGAGCCTGTGAACTGGGTAGGATTCAATCCAATGACCAGCGAGCCAAGCCGGCACGCGAGGTGCGGATTGGAGACATGTTGCGGGTAACGACTGCCGGCGGCGACTTCCAAGTTGAAGTCCTGCTTCTCAGCGAAGTGCGCGGCCCGGCTTCTGTTGCGCATGGCTCCCGTAAGCAAGGCTCACCGGAGCAGTCTCGACAGGACCGCGTTGACAGCCCAGGCTGAAGCATAGGCAATCGCAGTCATGTAGGCAAACTGGATCACGGGCCACCTCCAGCTGTTGGTCTCGCGGCGCACGACTGCCAACGTGGATGTGCATTGCATGGCAAATGCAAAAAAGACCAGCAGCGCCATCGCCCCGGCGAGAGTCAGATCCTGACGGAGCGCGTTCTGGAGCGTCATCGCTTGAGTCGCTGGGTCACCGCCATAGATCGTACCTAAGGTCCCGACGATCACTTCGCGCGCGACTACAGATGTCAGCAGGCCAACCCCGATTTTCCAATTGAAGCCGAGCGGGCGGATGAGCGGTTCAATGCCATGCCCGAGGTAAGCGAGCGCGCTGTGCTCCAGCCCCGGAGAATGGCCATTGTGCACGGGGACATGCTCCAAGACCCACACAAGTAAAGAGACCGCCAGGATGACCGTTCCTGCCTGCCGCAGGAAAACCCGTGAGCGGTCAATCAGGCGAAGGCCGATCGACTGCCAGGTCGGGCGCCGATATTCAGGAAGTTCCAGCACGAAAGGAACAGCAGCGGACTTGAGTATCGATGACTTGAGGAGCTTCGCCGTCGCGATGGCGGCAAGAAAGCCAAGCAGGTAGAGCAAGAGCATGGCGCAGGCCCTCGCTCCGAGGAGTACGCCAATGACCGGGCGATCCGGAATAAAGGCTGCGGTGAGCAACGTGTAGATGGGCAGACGGGCTGAGCAGGTCATGAAGGGGGCGATCAGAATGATCGCGATCCGGTCGCGCTTGTTCTCGATGGTCCGCGTCGCCATGATTGCCGGGACGGCACACGCATAGGCAGACAAGAGAGGAATGAAAGCCTTCCCGTTCAAGCCCAAGCTTCGCATGGTGCGATCCGCGATGAGCGCCGCACGTGCCAGGTAGCCGGAATCCTCCAGCACTCCCACAAAGAAGAAAAGCAAAAGGATTTGGGGCAGGAACACCAGTACCGAACTCACGCCCTTCCAGAGGCCATCGAGCAGAAGTGATCGGAGGAGACCATTGGAAATAAAGGGCGCTGCTTCCTGCCCCACTCTTGTGAGCAGATCCTGAAAAGCAGCGCTCATAAGCTGGCCGAGCCCAAACACGGTTTGGAAGACAGCACCTACGACCACCATAAAAATGAGCGGCCCCCACAGCTTGTGCAGAAATGTGTCATCCAGCCGGCGGGTCCACACGCTGGGAAGTGGGCGCTGGTAGTCTATTCGGCGGCTAAGCTCGTTTGCCCATCTCTGCCACTGCGGAAGGTCCTGCAGAATAGGAAGCAACGATGCTGGCCGCCGATCGTAATCTCCTCGCAGGAATCGTTCCACCGCATCCAACCCGCTACCCCGTGTTGCACTCACCATGGCAACGGGAGCGCCCAATTCCGCGGCAAGTTTGAGAACATCCAGCGACCCCGATCTCTTTACAAAAACATCCGCCATATTCAGGAGCACGAGGGTGGGCAAGCCCAAAGCGACCACGGGCGTTGCCAATGAGAGTTGGCGGGACAGATGGTTGGCATCGAGCACGAGAAGGACGGCATTCGAACGGGGGACGCCCTTGATTCGGCCCGTCAGCACGTCTACAGCGACTCGTTCATCTTCGGAATAAGGGGTCAGGCTGTGCACACCCGGCAGATCAATCAGCCTGACTTCTTTCCCTGGGCCAGCGAGCCGACCCATGCGCTGCTCGACGGTCACCCCTGGGTAATTCCCGACCTTTTGGCGAAGACGGGTCAAGCGATTGAACAGTGTCGACTTCCCGGAGTTGGGTGGGCCGATCAGCGCAACCGTCCAGATATCACTCGACGGGTCATCCGGGACTCTTCCAGGGGCGGCCATCGGAGATTGAGCGGGAGTAACCGTCACGGCAACTCACCCGATCGGGAAAGACAATCACGCTGGACGAGGATGCAGTTCGCAGCTTCCGCCCGCAGCGCAATCTCGGTTCCGTCAACCGAATACACACTCGGATCACCCAGGGGAGCACGACGCGAGAACCGGACCCGCGCGCCGGGAACGAACCCCATGCGCATCAAGAACTGCTGATCAGTCGAGGGCAAGCGGATATGGTCGATCGTCCCAGCCTCTCCCACTCCCAGATCGGTGAGTGCCACGAGGATCCGGCTCACAAGAGCCTCCACTCGCTTTGAGTCTCCGTTCGGACACGAGCAATCAACTCCGCTGGCGCAACAGGGGCGAGGGGCGCGACGGCGTTGACCAGCGAACGCAAATGCAGAATGGCGAGGAATACCAAACAGCAAAGGAGCGCAACCGGAACCATGTAGAGCCACCGGCCTGTCCTTCCTGGAGGATCGGCAAGGATTCGATCACCGTAACGCGCAACGTAGGTCGCCTTGATCTCCTCTTCCGAGCGACCGTCGATTACAAGTTGTTTGACCTCGTCCAGCATTTGCAGAGCCTCCGCCGAGCGATGAGTGGCGATCGGCTCCCGCCAGCAGCAGGGGGCGATCAGCTCATGCGTCACCTTGTTGTATCGCTCCGACTCGGCACGCGTAAGACGGCGCGCTTCCGTCGAGAAGGCGCTTCCGGTAACCATCCCGCAGAACAGTGCCACACACAAAATACGACCCATAAACTGCCTCATTTCAGCTTGTGAAGATACGCGACGAGCTCCTTTACATCCTGTTCACGTAAACGCCGATCGAAAGCGGGCATCGTGCCCCGGCCCTCGATGATCGTCCTGCGTACCTGCTCCTCGGTTGCCGGGGCGCCGCTCGGCAAGGACTTCGCCAGGAACAATCCGTGGAGATTCGGAGGCTGCTTGCGCAAGTCCGGCTGAGGATTCTCGTGACACTCGGCGCACTGGTCGGCGTAAAGCCACTGACCTTGAATCTCAGCATCGCTGAGCTCTCCTTTCCGGGCACAACCTATCAACAGGAACGCGGCAAGAAAGCCAACCAGAAGCAGTGACCCACGCATCGTCACTCTCCTTTATCTTGCCTGGCGAGATGAGCAGCCTGCTGCATGCTCTGCATGAGCTCTGTCCATGTCCAATCCGTGGACCAGAGCTTAGCCACCGTCCCATCGGGTGCGATCAGCACGATGTTCATGCTGTGGGATATCTGGTTGTCTTGTTCCTCGTACTGAAGGCCGAAGGCCTGGGCAAGGCGGCCCAGATCGGTGGGATTCGTCGAAGCGAAATCCCAGTGAGAAAAGCCGCCTTCGTCGCCATCCAGATAAGCAAGTCCGTACTTGCGCAGGACAGCGGGGGTGTCGTACTTCGGGTCGAAGCTGATCGTCAGCAGGTGTGTGTTGCTGTAATCGACGGCGCTCTTCTTGAGTTCATCATGAATTCGGGCAAATTGGCTGCTCAGGCGCGGGCAGAAAGTCGGCATGGGGCAGCGCGTGTAGATGAAGGTCACCAGCAATGCCTTCCCGGCAAAATCTGAGAGATGGATCGTTCGCCCATCCTGGTTCACGAGAGCTATGTCGGGGACCCGTTCTCCGGGCATGAGCATGTGGGGCATCTTGAGGTTGATCCGGCCACGCCCTGATTCATCCGTGATGCGCACGTTTTCCAGCCAATAGTCAGTCCCACCCTTGGCAACGATCACGTCCGCAGCGATCTTGTCGCCCGGCTGAAGCTCTTGTAGAACTGCCTGGTTCTTCACCCGATACGGCATAGTCATGGCGGGCATGAATCCAGGGATGTCTTCGTGAGAGACGGTAATCTCACTCGTCGCCATGTCCTTGGCCTTCACCTGGCCGCGCAAGTCATACCGCTTGCCGTTGGGTTGACATCCTGTGGTAATCGCAACACATGCAAGAAGTAGGCCAACGATCTTGCGCAGACTCATTGCGTGATTCTCCTGTTCATTGGGCCCTCCGCGCTCTCGACAGAAACCCTGCCGGTTTTCCCTGGTTCTCGGCGGTCCACGCGATGTACACGCGTCCTCCAGTTCCAGCGGCCACCGCTGGGCGCTTATAGCAGCGAATTGATTCTCATTGCACAACTTCATCGAGATGAAACTCGGTTTGCTTCGAGTCTGTGGCACTGCGGCTGATCACGCTGACTGAAACTCGCTTGTCGCCGGACACCAGTTCCACTCCCCGAACCGTCACGTTCCCGCTGTCTGTGGTTCGAGCTTCGATACTTGCTTTGTTTAGAGCGCGGCATCTTCTCGCATGCGTGAGCAAAGATTCTCTTTCGCCACCAAATAAGGCCTTGATTATTGGCTGCCTTGGCTAGCCCGGTTGAACCAATCGATGATCATGCGATCGCGGTCGTCGCGGTTCTGCGGCAAGGCATGGCCGTCGCGTTCATAAATGTGAAGGGCGTACACCTTGCCTTTTTCCTGAAGTGCTTCTGCGATTTTGAGAGCTTGGGTCACCGGGACAAGTCTGTCGGTCCGGCTATGCAGGATGAGAACAGGCACGTTGATCTGATCGGCCCAATAGACGGCCGATCGCGCTCGATAGTGTTCCTCGGCGCGGTGCTCATAGTCTGGCCAGATCTTGGCAAAGCCGTCGATGTATTGATTCCCGTTGACGATGCCCATCTCGGGCCTCGCGTCCACCCATGCTTTGACGTCTGAGACTCCACCGATGACGGCGGCGGCCTTGACGTGAATTCCTCGTTTGATCGCCAGATAGGTCATGGTGCCGCCTCGCGACAGGCCGAGCATGTAGAGCCGCTCGGGGTCCACGAAGTCGAGCGCCTTCAACGCTGGCACAAGATTTAGAACATCGTCGACCTCAACTCCGCCCCACTCGTCGCGTTTTGCGGTGGCGCCTTGGTAGCGGTAGTCCGATGCGATGACGACAAAACCAGCCTTGGCGAATAGGTAGAGATCAACGAAGTCCAGGCACGACGTGTTTTCGCGGCCACAAGGCAGGCCATTATCCGTGATACGCCCGAGTTGGCCGTTGCCTCCACGGTTGAATATGATCGCTGGCCATTTTCGGGTGCCCGGCGCTTTCGGCTTGATTAACATTCCGGGCACGGGGAGGCCGTCGCTGGCGTAGGTGATTTCGAGAACGTCGAATTCCTTTTGCGTGCGCGCCGCTTCGTAGGCCGCCCGCGGGAGATAGCCGCGACCGAAATCGTCCAGAGACTCAAAATTAGGCAAGGGCGGCCAAGGCTTCGAGTTCAGAATCTGGCCGTCGGGTTGCTGTGCAGCAGCCACGGACAACGCTGACGCAGCGGGGTCTGTGACGCGGTAAGGCATGGTCATGGCCGGCATGAAACCTGGAATATCGCGATGATTGACGGTGACCTCGCTGGTTGCCACGCTCTTGCTGACTACCTCGCCCTGCAGCGAATACTTCTTGGCGCGACTGCAGCCCGGTGACCCTGCCAGCAACAGCAAGAAGCCGAGAACGCCAGGTACCTTGAGGCGGCGGAACTTCCCTGAGTGCATGGATGCCTTCTCTCCCCTCAGTAATGGAAGCGGTAACGTATCTGGACATGGACTTCGCGCGGAAGGTTCCAGTGAAATCCGCCGCTCTTACCCCACTCGGAGGACTTGGCTTTGAGCATCACCATCGCGTTTTGAATGGGACGATGCTGGGGATCGTGCACGACACCGCGAATCGCTCCGTAGACGTTGGCGAAGGCGGCGATGCTGGTCAAGAGCAGAACCGGAATGATCAAGGCCGTCCTGTGATTCATATCGTCTCCAAGTAGCTCGGTTAGGCGGTTGGCCGCGGCGAGGCCGATCTCGATCATGGCCAGGGCTCATACGTGCAACCAGACGAAGTCAAGACGCAGCGCGTGCCGCGTCATAGGGATCCCTCCTCCAGGTTGAGGAAATCAGCTTCTGTGGTCTACAGGGAGGAGAAAACGGGGGGAGCGCGAGAAGACTGGCTGTCGGTCACCGGCGCGGCCAGCCGCGTGCGAGGGGATGCAGCGTGGCGCGCGCGGGCCGTGTTTGGGGCAGGGACTGCCGCCGGCGACAGAACGCGCTGCGCGTTGGGCAGCAGCCGGGCGTGGGAATAGGGACAGTTGTGCGCGGCGTCGCGGAAGCCGTCGCCCAGCGGGGCCTTCGCCGCCATCCCAGTGCAGTGGTGCGCGCCCCCGGGGCGGCAGCAGATGGGCAGCGCGGGCGCGCCTCCCACAAGCGTCAGCGGCAACGCCAGCGGCGCCAGCAACAACACCAGCACGAAGATGGATAGACAACGTCGCATCAAGTCTGGACTCTGCCCTGGTCCAGATGGCGAAGACGCGTAAAGGTTACACAACACTCGGGCCGTTGGGCAAGGGCTAGCGGCCCGTGAGGCGAGGTTCGGGCCGGCTGGCATCCGTTTGGGGTCCCCGGAGAGGCCTGAGATCACAGGCTGCGACGCGGCCGAGCCCCGCAGGGTGAACGTCGACCACCAGGCTGTAGGCTCCCGGTTCGATTCGTTCTTTGGCCTGGCCAGGTGCTACCTAAGGGCATGTGTCATCTTGGGCCGTGGCCAACACCTCCGTTACGCGTCTCCTCCCTCCATTGCGTTCCAGCTGGACAACTATGTCCACAGTGGATCGCACTTCCCTTTCCGCTTCTCGCAGGGCGAGCTGCTGGGCCCCTCGAACAGCTAGGACTGCGAGTCTTCTTAGGGCTGCTTGCGGGCTGCCAGCGTGAATCGTCGCAAGAGTACCCCTGTGCCCTGTGTTCATGGAGTCGAGTAGGGTCCTAGCCTCCGTGCCCCGCACCTCCCCCACGATGATCCTGTCCGGCCGGTGCCGGAGTGCAGCCTTCAATAGAACGTCGAAGGTGATCTCCTCTTTGTGAGTATTGGACTGCGACTCGGTTGAAACCACATGCGGCTTCTGAATGCGTACTTCGGCGATGTCTTCGATCACGAAGATCCGGTCTTCTTCCGCGATTTCATTCGCCAGGGCATTGAGTAAGGTTGTCTTGCCGGTTCCCGTAGCGCCCGATATCAGAATGTTGTCTGCTCGCAGCACGGCCTGGCGCAGCTTCTCAGCTACTTCAGGGGACATCGCTTCGCGTGATACCAGGTCATTGAGCGTGTAGTTGCGGCGCCCAAACTTACGAATGTTCATGACCTGCTCCCCTCAATCCGCACAAAGCTGAGCATGATTTCACACTTTGCGGAGGAGGGGGTATGTCGAAGAGTGGGCACACAGAAGCGGAGATGGTAGCGGCGCTGAAGCAGATGGAG